>Ga0114920_10000078_pt1 | contig 43641 bp, 30 predicted proteins | sample ChitaG_FD_88683 | JGI IMG/M metagenome (GOLD analysis project Ga0114920, IMG submission 88683) | Deep subsurface microbial communities from South Pacific Ocean to uncover new lineages of life (NeLLi) - Chile_00310 metaG | ecosystem: Environmental > Aquatic > Marine > Oceanic > Sediment ...
GTGGGCGGCAATTATCGTAGGGGCGCACGGCGGTGCGCCCTCGCGGGCTTAAATCCCCGAAGGGGATTAATGTGATTAGCCGCAGGTGTAACCTGTGGGCAGATGGGCAACCAAAAATGAACCAATCCCGAAGGGGTTGGACAAAAGCGGGAAAATGTTTGACCCCTTCAGGGTCGGCGACGATGGGAACCTTTTCCGTGGGTTTCACCCACGGCTATTCGTATCGATCCCCTTCGGGGATTCTTGCTGCAGCTTGTCGCGCACGAGGGCGGGTTGTCGGGTTTCTCCGCCTCGTCCGCCCGAGGCGGGTTCGGCGTCGGAACCGCGACCTACGATGTTGCGCCCTGGCGGGCGCATCGTCAAGACCACACCCTTCGTCTTTGCTCAGTGCTCAGGGGTCTTGACCTACAAAAGCACGTCGGGTTTCTCCGCCTCGTCCGCCTGAGGCGGACTCGGCATCGGAACCGCGACCTACGATTTTGCGCCCTGTCGGGCGCATTGTCAAAACCACACCCTTCGCCTTTGCTCAGTGCTCAGGGGTCTTGAACTACTTAAATCCCCGAAGGGGATTAATGTGATTAGCCGCAGGTGTAACCTGCGGGCAGATGGGCAACCAAAAATGAACCAGCCCCGAAGGGGTTGGACAAAAGCGGGAAGAAATGTCCGACCCCTTCAGGGTCGGCAATGATGGAACCTTTTCCGTGGGTTTCACCCACGGCTATTCATGTCGATCCCCTTCGGGGATCTTGCTACATTTTGTCGCGCACGAGGGCAGGTTTCAAACCCGGCCCTACGAGGCGTAAATCTACACGTGGTGCTTCGGCGGCCTAGCCGCGGATGACCTTGCTGACAATGTCGGAGCGGAGGACGATGCCGATTAAGCGGCCGTCCTTGACTACGGGGACGCGGCGAATGTTTCTAAACATCATCATCGCCGCCACCTCGACAATCGGCGTGTCCTCGGTGGCGGTCTTCACCTTGCGGGTCATGATCTCGCTGACCTTGATCTGGTCCTCTTTTTTCAAAAGCTCATCAAAAGGCTCGATGTCCGGGCTGAACGACACGTTCTCGATTAAGCTTTCATAGTCGGGGAGCGCCGCCTTGATCAAGTGCTTCTCCGAGATGATCCCGATCACGCGCTTGTCGTCATCGACGACCGGGAGCCCGGAAACTCTATGCCGGTAGAGAATGTTGGCCACGTCCTTGAGGGTGGCGTCGGGCGTGGTGAAAAAAACCGTCCCGTGCATGATGTCGCGCACGGTCAGTTGCTTCTTGACGGTCAGGCCGCTGTCCCAGATAACCCGCATGACACCTGCGGCATCTGATTGTTGGGTGAGCTTCTCGACGTTCCCCTCCTGCCGGGCGAATGAGGCGAAGGCTGAAAGCGTTTGCAGGTAAAGCTGGGCGATGCTGCGCGGGGTCAAAAGCAGGCAAATCGCATTGAGCAGCTCTTGGTCGGGCGTATCGGAATCAATCCCCTTTTTGGAAATACCCAGGGCAACGATCATTTGGCTGACCGCGTCGGTGCGCGCATGGGGGAAGGCGATCCCGCGGCCATAGGAGGTGTTTTCGATCTCTTCCCGCTCGGCGATGGCGCGGGCAATGGCCGCACGCTCCAGATGCGGGTACCGGCGCATTACCAGGTCAAGCAGCTCCTCAATGGCCTCGACCTTGGTCCGGGCGGCCATATCGGGGATAACCAGGTCTGGCTCAAGAAGGGCGGCAAGTCTCACGAGATTAACTCCTTGGTTCTTTCCTCACCGAGGGCGGGGGTTCTTTCGGTAATCTTCCGCGGCGCGGCGATACCACCCGACATCAATATCTTTACCGCCTCCTCGATCGTCATGTCAACCGGGATTATATCTTCCCGGGGGACCAACACTACCCACCCGCTCACCGGTGCGGGCGTGGAGGGTACGAATACGGTCACGTATTCGCCCCGGTGCCCTTTCGCCTCGACCACCAACCGCGACGAGACGAAGACCAGGGTCAAAATCCCCTTACGAGGATATTCGATTAAGGCAACCTGGTCAAACATCTTTTTTTGCGGCGAGGTGAGGGCTTCAACCAACTGTTTGACCGCCGAATATACGGCACGCACCAGGGGCGGGCGAATAAACAAGATTTCCCCCAGCGAATGCAGCCGTGAGCCAAGGACGCTGTGCGTGAGCACCCCCGCCAGGACGATCAACACTACGGTCGCCAGAAGTCCCATCCCGGGAACGGAGTAACCCAGAATTTGCTGTAATAAAGGAGAGAGGAGGCCATCTACTTTTCTAAACAAGAAGTATAGTACGTAGAGGGTGACCACCACGGGTACGGTGACCAACACCCCGCCGGTGAAACGCCCGCGCAGTGTTTCCAGTACCCTGCGCCCGAACGAGGTTTTTGTTTCGGCATTCATCTCGCGGCCCTGGGCCCCTGTAATTTTATGTCGGACAACCGGCCGCAGTTTCAAGCGGCGCAGGAGGAAGCGGCGGGGGAGCGTTACTCAAATTGCGGTGGTTCCGGCGCAGGTGGTGCATCGGCGTTGTCCACCAGGCCGCCCTCGGCAATACGTTCCAGGATCATGAAGGCCAAGACAATAGCGAGAACCACAAACAGGGCAAGCAAAGAAAGACCCAGGCCGTGGCAAAAGCCTTCGGCAAAAGTTGACCGTACCGCATGGCAGTACTCCCCGCGGCAAAGTGCAAAAGATGTTTCACCACGGCAAGGATTGCGTCCGGATCGCGTGGTTTTTTTTCGGCCGCGCGAAATTAGCGAAAAAATCAGGGGCGCAAAAAAAAGTGCGCCATCAGGGACTCGAACCCCGGACCAATTGATTAAGAGTCAACTGCTCTACCAGCTGAGCTAATGGCGCACAGAGGTAAGTATAGCCGTGCTCTACGGGAAATCAATGGCAAAGTTGTACGGGGCGGACTATGCGCCGACTGGTTGAAGTGTGGAGTTTCTCCGCGGCAGTAAAAGCTTCATCGGGTTGAAAGCCATCTTGCCGCCAGGCAGGAAATTCCGTTTTTTCCAGGTAAGCGGAGGGAGAGAGGTGGCCAGGAGACTTTATTTGATCGACGGCTCGGCATTGGCCTACCGGGCGTACTTTGCCTTTATCCAGAAGCCCTTGCGCAATTCCAAGGGCGAAAACACCTCGGCGTCGTTCGGCTTCGCCAATTCTCTTTTGAAACTGCATCGGGAAGAGCATCCCGATCTCTGGGTATGCGTGTTCGATACACCCCACCCCACCTTCCGGCACGAAATCTACCCTGAGTATAAGTCCACGCGCGCCAAAATGCCCGATGACATGGCTCAACAGCTTCCCCGGGTCAAGGAAGTCGCCGAGGCGCTGGGCTGTCCGATCATCGAAATGCCCGGGTACGAAGCGGACGATGTCATCGCCACCCTGGCCGTGCAGGCCGTGGATAAAGGTCTCGACGCGGTGTTGGTCACCGGGGATAAGGACTTCTTGCAGTTGGTCACCGACAGAATCACGATCTACAATTCACGCCGCAAGGGAGGCAAAGAAGAAATCGAGCGGCTCGACCCGGCGGGGGTAAAGGAGAAATTCGGTGTACCGCCCGAGCAGGTGACCGATGTTCTTGGCCTGGCCGGAGACACCTCGGACAACGTGCCTGGAGTTCCGGGAGTCGGGCCGAAGACAGCGGTGTCTTTGGTCAAAGAGTTCGGCGACCTGGAGTCGGTTCTGCAAAATCGGGACAAGATTTCCCGGAAAAGCCTGCGCGAAAAACTCAGGACATACGCCGATCAGGCGCGGTTTTCGCATGAGTTGGTGAAAATCAGGACTGACGTTCCCCTCAGATTTGATGAGAAAGACTTCTCCGCCGGGCCGCTCGACGCTGAACCGTGTAGAAAACTCTTTAAAGAATTAGAATTCACCTCGCTCTTGCGTTTCCTGGAGCCGGACCGATCGACCGTGGCCAAAGCGGATAAACCTGAAGCCGCGCTTGAGGGTAACTACCGCCGAGTTCGTGATATGTCACAACTTAAGGGGCTGGTCCAAGAGTGGCAAGACCTTGAACGGCTGGCGGTGGATACCGAAACGACTTCCCTTAATCCAATTGAGGCGGAGTTGGTCGGGATCTCAATCTGCGCCAAATCCGGGGAGGCATATTACATCCCGGTCGGACATCAGGATGCGGGCGCGAACATGGATCGTGGCGCCGTCCTGGCTGCGTTGAAGCCAATACTGGAGAAGAAAACGCCCCGGCTGGTGGGACAGAATATCAAGTATGACTGGCAGGTGTTTCGCAAGTATGGGATCACCCTGGGCGGCCTGGAATTCGATCCCATGCTGGCCTCGTATTTGATTGATCCTACCGCCCGCCGGCATGATCTAGGCTCGCTGGCCCGGAGGCATCTGGGGCACGAGATGATAAAGATTGGTGATTTGATCGGGACAGGCAAGAAACAAAAGAGCTTTGCGGAAGTTGGTGTGGATGCCGCCACCGCCTACGCCGCGGAGGACGCCGATTTCACCCTGCGCTTGGCGGAGAGTCTACGGCCGCAACTGGGACCACCCGGACTTGAGCATCTATTCGATAATGTTGAGATACCTTTAGTCCCCGTGCTGGCGAAGATGGAATACGACGGCATCTCGGTCGACGTGCCGTACCTGCGGGAACTCTCCTTGCTCTGGGAAGGGAAGCTCGCCGAACTGACACAAAGGGTATATGAGGCCGCCGGGGAACAATTCAATATCAATTCCACACAGCAACTTGGGATCATCCTATTTGACAAGCTCAAACTCAGGTCGGTACGCAAGACCGCCCGCACCGCCCAAAGGGCGACTGATTTATCGACGCTGGAGGCGCTGGCCAAAGACCATCCCCTCCCGGGATTGATCCTGGAATACCGCGGCTTAAGCAAACTCAAATCGACATATGCGGATGCCTTGATCTGTCTGGTTAACCCCCGCACCGGGCGGGTGCATACCTCGTTCAACCAGGCCGTGGCGGCGACCGGGCGGCTCTCCTCCTCCGACCCGAACCTGCAAAACATCCCTATCCGCACCACGGACGGACAGAAGATTCGCCGCGCGTTTATCCCCCGGCCGGACGGTTTTAGCCTGCTGGTCGCCGACTATTCGCAGATTGAACTGCGGCTGATGGCCCACTTTTCCGGCGATGAGGCGCTCGTTGACGCCTTTGCCCGGGGGGAAGACATTCACGCCCGCACCGCGGCGGATATTTTCGGCATTCCGGTTGACGCCGTTGACTCCGAACGGCGGCGCTGGGCCAAGTCGGCAAACTTCGGTATTATCTACGGGCTTTCCGCTTACGGTCTTGCCCAACAAACTGAGATGACCGTTCGGGAGGCGAAGGATTTTATCGATACGTACTTCCGCCGGTATCCCGGGGTGCGCAAGTTTATTGATACGACAATCCAGCGGGCAGGCCAGGATGGATACGTTACCACCCTGATGGGCCGCCGGCGTTCGCTGCCGGATTTACATTCGTCCAACCGGCAGCGCCGGGAGTTCGCCGAGCGTGCGGCGGTCAACACCCCCCTGCAGGGGACCGCCGCCGATATCGTCAAGAAGGCGATGGTCGACATCGCCGCCGAACTCGAGGAAAAAAAGTCGATGATGGTCCTGCAGGTGCACGACGAGCTTGTTTTCGATGCCCATTCAGATGAGATCCCGTGGCTAACCGCCATGGTGCGGGACAAAATGGAAAACGCGGTCGAGCTGTCCGTGCCGCTTAAGATCGACTTGGGAACGGGAGATAACTGGCTGGAGGCCAAGTGACCGGCGAGGCTGGCATCTGAGTTGAATCTAATTAAAGGTTTGTCGAATTCGTTGCTCAACCCCATACGATTTTCCGTTGGAAAGCACGGAAACACGACTCCAGGTACGGGTAATGGGGTGGTAACAAAGCGCACAACGTGTGGTTATTGTGATGGCCTTGCCGAGAAAACAGGGGAAAAAGAAGGCGCGTCGGCGCCCCCTGGTCGTCGGGTTGACCGGCGGCGTGGGGTGTGGCAAAACCGTGGTAGCCGAAGAGTTTGCCCGACGCGGCGCGGTCGTCATCTCCGGTGACGAGGCCGGGCACGATGTAGTTGACCGGGATGCGAATCTGCAAGAAAAATTGGCGCGCCGGTTCGGGGAAAACATCCTGACGGATAAAGGTATTGATCGCCGGAAGTTAGCCCGAAGAGCCTTTGCTTTCGAGGAGGGCAGACAGCGGTTGAATGAACTTGTACATCCGGCATTGGTCAGAGAATTGACCCGCCGGGTTCGTGCCGCCGGCAAGAGTCGCGATGTCCCCATGGTCGTCGTCGACGCGGCGCTCCTGGTGGAATGGGGGATGAGGGTCCCCGTTGACGTGCTGGTTGCTGTGTGGGCCTCGCGGGCTGATCGGCTTCGCTGGCTGCAAGAACGCGGATGGCCAGCGGATGAAATTAAGGGTCGCATGCGCGCCCAGTTACCCTTTACGGTGAAAAAGGCGCTGGCCGATTATGTCCTCCGCAATGACGGGGGGCTGGCTGCCCTGCGGCGAAAGGCAGCCCGGCTGTGGCAAAAAATTCTTGATGATCGTTGACTCGCCGAATCGGGAAAGCAATACTATCACAAATGGAACGGACCGCAAGCGGGAGAAGATCAGCCAGTTTGCCCGACAATCAAGATGCCACCGCTGAACGCGGCCGGAGAGGTTTTCCAAAATGACCGAGCCGAAATCAGCCAATCCGGCTCGTGGAGTCGCTTTTGCGAGGCGGATGTCCCGCCTGGGGACGGAAACGGCCTTTGTGGTCCTGGCGAAGGCCAGGGCGCTGGAGGCGAAGGGCAAAAACATCGTTCACCTGGAAATCGGTGAACCGGATTTCGATACGCCGAGCAATATTGTCGCGGCGGCAATTACGGCCTTGCGCGAGGGGTATACGCATTATACACCCGCGGCGGGGATGCCGGATATGCGCGAGGCGGTGGCCAAATACGCCGGCGAGATGCGCGGCCTGTCCTTCGCCCCGGACAACGTGGTGATTACCCCGGGGGCCAAGCCGATCATGTTTTACGCAATCATGGCGCTGGTGGACGACGGGGATGAAGTTATCTATCCCAACCCGGGATTTCCCATTTATGAGTCGGTGATTGACTTCATCGGCGGGCGGCCGGTTCCCATCCAATTGCGCATGGAAAACAATTTCCGCATGGATATCGACGAATTCCTACGATTGATCACCGATCGTACCCGCCTGATAATCATCAATTCCCCGCAAAACCCGACCGGCGGGGTCCTGACCAGAGAAGACTTAACCGCAATCGCCGAAGCCGCGATTGAACGTGACATTATGGTCTTTTCCGACGAGATTTACTCGAAGATTCTTTATGAGGGCGCGCACGAGAGCATCGCCTCTCTTCCGGGGATGGCCGAACGCACGATCATTCTGGACGGGATGTCCAAGACGTTCGCCATGACCGGCTGGCGGTTGGGGTACGGGATTATGCCGTCCAAACTCGCCGAAGCGGTGACGCGGCTGCAGACGAACTGCGCGTCCTGCACGGCGGCATTCACCCAGCGGGTCATCCCCGAGGCGCTATTCGGGCCGCAGGATGAACCGCAAAAGATGGTGGCCGAATTCAAGCGCCGCCGGGACGTCATCGTCGACGGGCTAAATGAGATACCAGGGTTTACGTGTCTTCGCCCCGCCGGAGCCTTCTACGTCTTCCCGGACGTCCGGGAGTTGGGCCTGCCTTCCAGCGTTCTGGAGGACCGCATCCTTAACGAGGCTGGCGTGGCGGTGCTGTCGGGAACTTCCTTTGGCGAGTTCGGTGAAGGGTATTTGCGCCTATCGTATGCGAATTCCGTGGAAAATATCACAACCGCTTTGCACCGGCTAAGAGACTTTGTCCCTAAGCCTTAGGCTAAGCCTCGAAAAAGCTGTTCCCCTCTTCGGCTCACCAAGGAATATTTTTCTGACACGCGGTATTCACCCCCGGCAAGGGGGTGGTGAACGGCAGAGGCGGTAGTGTCGGTAGGGGGCTGGCTACCCCGCTGGAATTGGTCTATAAACAGCATTTACACTTCGTTTTTTTCTTGACAAGACACCCGGCCAAGTAGAGTTTCACGCCAAAGGGTGGCGCGGATGGCAAAAGGGGGGAATGCCATTAAGGTACTTGCTCCAAAAAAGGGGGGGGGCAAGTAGTCAAACTATTTAGTGATAGTGGGGTTTTTCCGATGGGATTAACAAGCCCAAGGGCTGATCCCTTTTGTATTGTGTAGCGGATCGGGATCCGTCTTGTGGCATGTCGTCTATGCTGAGAAAAAATCCAAGGATGATGAAAACCATAAGCAAGGAGGCGAAATGGTGGAACCGTCATAGTGTGTGAACTATGGGTCATTTCGGCACAAACAAGGTTTGCCGAAAGCAAGGAAACAATCTCCTAAAAAGGAGGGATGCGTTTTGAGCGCGAAAAATACTGGAAAGTCTGTCGCGGTAGCAGTGGTGGTCTGTGCACTTTTCGTCGCTTCACTGGCTGTTGCCGGCACGACAGGCAAAATTACGGGGCGCGTGGTGGACCGGGAAACAGGCGAACCGATCCCTGGGGCGGCGGTGACAATCATAGGTACGGTGTTGGGTGCGCTTAGCGACGAAGAGGGGCGTTATGTGATGCTGTCTGTGCCCGTCGGGGCCTATGTCGTCAAGGCGCAGTTGATCGGCTATTCCCCGATGGAAGTATCTAACGTCCGCGTCTCGGTTGACCTGACCACTGAGGTGCAGTTGGAGTTGGTGGCGGTGGCGTTGGAGGTCGGCACCATTCACGTACGGGCCGAGCGGCCGTTGATTATCAAAGACCAGACCTCGTCTTTGCGCATCGTCGATCGCGAGCAGATTTCGTCTCTGCCCACTCGTTCGTACCAGGACATCGTGGGTTACCAGGCCGGTGTCGTCCAGTTTTTGGACAACGCCGAAGTCCGCGCGCGTGGTGGACGGGAAAGCACGTCCGGCCCGGCCACGATGAGTATCCGCGGTGGACGCCGCTCTGAAGTAGCGTATTTCGTGGATGGGTTCTCGCAGCAGGACCCGCAGAGCGGTCTATCCACCACCCAGATCAACCAGAACACGATCGAAGAGGTGTCCATCACCACTGGCGGATTCAATGCTGAGTACGGGTGGATTTCTTCGGGCGTGATTAACGTGACGACCAAAGAGGGCAGCTCCAAATACTCCGGCACAATAGAATTGCTGACGGACAACATCACCGCACGGAGTTACGATTACAACGTTTACGCGGGTGATTTCTCCGGGCCGGTGCCGGGATTTGAAGAGAAAATGACCTTCTTCGTCTCGGGTGAACGCCGCTACCTGGGTGATCGGCAGCCGCGTTCCACCACGGAGGACCGGTTCAATTACACCAAAGAGTATGAGATCGATCCGGTCACCGGGGACACGTTGGGATTTAGAATGGTCGTCGATGGGACCCGCGAGCTGCCGTCAAACCGACTGTCCGGGTATTCCTGGCAGGGCAAGCTCAACTGGAACATCACCAACTCGATGAAACTCAAGTTCGGCGTGCTGGGATCACACGATGATTGGAGTGAATACCAACACTCCTTCTATTTCAACCGGAACCACGTGCCCCGCTACGTCGATTTGAACAACTCGCTTTACGGAAAGCTGGTCTACAACGTCAATCCCAAGACGTTTTTCACCGCGGCGGTCAACTACTTTATGACCGACCGCGAGCGGGGTGATGGTGTCCATTTCGATGATATCTGGTCGTATTCCCGCCCCGACGCCAACTTCACCTTCGACGAAACAATATTGTTCTGGAGCGGCGACAATCCCAACACGCCCTCGGCGCGCGATCACCAACTGATGTGGGATACAACGTACGGGTATGGCTACATCGCCGTGGAAACCGGTGACACGCTCGAGGATGGCACGCCGGTGACCCGCGATGTGGTCGTCCGCGACGATCGCGGGTTTGTCCGCAACGGCCGCTATCGGGAGGATGTGGATTCCGCCCTGGCTGTGGCGGGGAACCCGTGGGTCTCTGACCTGATCGCCCGTGATGAGGATGGCGTGATGTATGCCGATGAGGGTTGGGTGTGGGAAGACTACAGGAAGCGCAGGTCTTCCTATTATGGGTTCCAAGCCGACATCACCAGCCAGGTCCACCGCAACCATGAGGTGAAAGCGGGAATTGATTATCAGTACCACACGCTGCGGTATTATCGGCACCTATTTCCGCATGCGGCGTTTAAGGATTCGGTCGTCGATGGAGTGTGGTATGACCATGGCGGATTTGACGACGTTGACCATTTCGGGTATGACATTTTCGGCAACGAATCCGACACACTCTCGGAAGGCAACGAGGCCCGGCATCCCTATAACTTTGCCGCCTACCTCCAGGACAAGTTTGAGTGGGAGGGCCTGGTGGTCAATGCCGGATTGCGCTTTGACTACCTTAACGTCAATACCAAGCGCCTGAAATTCCCGGCCACCCCGCTGGGCGATCCCAATGACGACATTGGCGACGACAACGTGTTGGATCCTACCGATATGGAAGAGGCCAAGGCCGAAACGAAACTCTCGCCGAGGTTAGGTTTCGGTTTCCCTATTTCCGACAAGACTACATTCCATCTTTCGTATGGGAAGTACTTCCAGCGGCCCGACCTGCAGAACCTTTACGTCGGCTGGGACTACATGGAATACCGTCTGACCAGCGCCGGGTATTATTATCCTTTTGGGAATCCCAACCTGCGTCCGGAAAAGACCACGGCCTATGAGATCGGGTTGACCAAGCAGGTCGGTGACTACACCCGGCTGGATATCACCGCCTACTACAAGGACATTAGCGACCTGACCCAGCTGATCCACCAGTCCGTGGCCCCGGGCGCTGCCGGGCGCGATTTTGACCTGTACGACAATGCCGACTTTGGCACGGTCAAAGGTCTTGAGCTAGCCCTCAACATGCGCCGCAATCACAACGTGGCCCTGGACATCAACTACAGTCTCGCGTGGGCCAACGGTACGGGTTCCTGGCCCAACACCCAGCGCAACATTGTCTGGACGGTTTCCGAATCGCCGAAGATGACTTCACCGCTGGATTTCGACCAGCGCCACAAACTCTCCGCTACCGTCGATATCCGTGCGGGCAAAGGGGAGGGGCCCAAAATCGGCGAGTCATATCCGCTGGAAAACGCAGGGGTCAATTTCCATTTTGCCGCGGGATCCGGAACGCCGTACTCACCGATGAATATCTTCAACGAAACGACGCTGGCTGCGGTTTCGCCGAGTCCGGACGGCGCAATCAATTCGGAGTACAGCCCGTGGACCTATAGGCTCGACCTGAAGGCAAACAAGGTCTTCTATATGGGCCGCTACGGCATGGAATTGTATGTCTGGGTGCTCAACCTCCTGAACCGGAAAAACGAGATCGACGTTTACGAGGCGACCGGGCAGGCGAGTTCCACGGCTTGGCTGGCAACCGAAGATGGACAGGCTTTTATTGAAAGTAATAAAGTGCCTGACTGGACCGGGTTGAACGGCCGGCAGAAATACGAACTCAAGCAGAACAACCCCAACAGCTATGGTGAACCACTCCAGGTCCGGTTCGGGGTCAAAATCAGTTTCTAAGTGTCCAGGCTGAGGAGGCATAGCGAATGAAGCGAACAAATTGGATTTGCTGCAGCGTGCTGGTTTTGCTGTGGTCTTCGGCGGTGGTTGGTGCGCCGCCGATGCAGGCGGAGTCCGGGCTGTACAAGTCCCTGGCCCCGGCGGAAATTGATTACCAGACCTACATCGATGTCAACCAGCTTCTGATGTTTGTCACCAATGTCGGGTCGTTTGCCTACGATAACGGCGCGATATTCGGCAAAGCCGACGGCCTGTATTTTCCCCGGGGGACCAAACTCTCGGTGATTTACGCCGGCGGCTTGTGGTTGGGGGGCAAGGTGGAGGGGGACCTGCGCGTCAGCCTGGGCGAATATTCCCACACCTATGTCCCGGGCCCGATGGCAGACGGCACCTTCCAGGAAGACCGGGACGAGTTCAAGGTTTACAAGATCGACAAGGACCTGCTTAACCGCGGGTTTTATGATGGGGCACGCCCGGAGGGTGACCCCGAAATGGAGGAGTTATGGGACGATTACCATAACTGGCCGGAAGATATGGGCGCCCCCATGGAGGACGTGTGGGTTCTGAATGAGGACGGCACCGACTCCACTTTTGTGCACCGCCCGAAAATCACCGGTGACCAGACAATATGGTGCGTGTACAACGACGCCAGTCCCGATGCCCACATCAACTCCGCGGGATCGTCCGAGGGTCTGGGCATCGAGGTCCAACAGACAACCTTTGCCTTCAACCGCACCGGGGCGCTGGGTCAGTGTGCCTTCATGCGGTTCGTCCTGATCAACAAAAGTGGGAAGACGATTGAGGAAATGTATGCCTCCGTCTGGGCGGACCCCGACCTGGGGGATGCCTCGGATGATCTCGTCGGCGCCGATACCGTGTTGAGCCTCGGATATTGCTACAACGCCACCAACAACGATGCCATCTATGGCAGCAATCCACCGGCGGCGGGGTATGACTTCTTCCAGGGTCCGATTGAAGCGGGCGAGGAAACCGATTCCGTGTTCTTCTTAGGTGAGTGGCGACACGGGGTTCGCGCTCTGCCGATGACTTCGTTTGCCAAGTACATCAACGGCACCGACCCGGACAACGCCCAGGAAACTTACTATTACATGCAGGGGCTGGACGCGAAAAGCGGCGGTGCGGTTTTCAAAGACCCGGAGACCGGCGTGGAGACCAAGTACATGTTGGCCGGTGACCCGGTGACCGGGAGCGGCTGGATCGATGGCAATGCCGCCGACCGCCGCTACATGTGTTCGACCGGGCCTTTTGTTATGGAGCCTGATGACACCCAGGAAGTGGTGGTCGCGGTTGTGGTCGGCCAGGGCTCTGATCGTCTGACTTCAGTGACCGCGTTGAAGTTCAACGACCTGTTTGCGCAGTCGGCGTTTGACGCGCAGTTCATGCTGCCCGATCCTCCGAACCGGCCGATTGTCACGGCCATTTCCACCGATGGCGGCGTCGTTCTGCACTGGGGTGCCGATTCCGAGGACAATCCGGGAAGCTACGAGTTCCAGGGATACAATGTTTATCAGGGCGAGTCGGTTGCCGGTCCCTGGAAACGGATTGCCACCTTTGACATTAACGATGGCACAGGCATCATCTTCGACCTGGAATTCGTTGTCGAGGAAGGCGCGGTCGTTGACCACCCGGTGCAGTTCGGCTCGGACAGCGGAATCCGGCGCTTCATGGAACTCACCCAGGATTACGTACGCGGCGGTCCGCTGTACAATGTCCTTGATTATTACTGGGCGGTGACGGCATATTCCTACGATCCGGATGAGACCCCCAAGACTCTGGAAAACGCCCCGGAAGTAATTACCGTGGCACCCCAGAAGCCCGCTGGCGGGTATGTCTATCCCATGGATTATGCGGAAATACTGGAAGTCTTCCATGACGAAGGAGCCTCGGATGGAATCGTGGAACCGATAGTGGTTGATCCCAGGGCGCTCACTGGCCACGATTACAAAGTTACCTTCACGGAAACGGAGGAAGGTGATATTGTCTGGCATCTCGAAGATACAGACAGCGGATATGTCGTCTTGGCCGACCAAACTAATCAAACGGGAGACGAAGATTATCTGATCGTGGACGGCTTCCAGATGAAAGTGGCTGGACCGCCAATAGGCGTAAACACTGTTTACGAGGTTGCCGGGGCCGCGGGCGAACCAGTTGATCCCCCGGACAATGTCTTCTGGTCAATGAACTCCACTGGCGATTGGTACACGGCCGCGGGTGGTGAGCCCAATAAAGACCGCCTGAATTACCATGGCGTGGGAACTTCCGACTGGGAACTCCGGTTTACCGAGGAAGGAAGCGAATATTACGACCACTTCAGCGAAGAAAAGCAGCCCGGCCGTGTTCCGTTTGAGCTTTGGAATATTGGTTCGGCCACACCGGATGAAACAGGCGACGATGAACGGATTCGGCTCACCTTGATCGATGACGATGAATCGGGCGGCTATACGCCGGGTGACTGGATCTATGCCGTTGAGGTGCCCTACGGACAAGAACCCTTACCTCAGAGCAATGCGTTCGTCTGGCCCGATGATTTCAGCCTGGGGCGTATGACCATCCATGTGAGCGTTCCGGCTGTGGGAACAGTCATTCGGTATACCACCAACAAGATCAACAAGCCTTCTGACGTGTTCACCTTCACCGCGCCGGCCGTCATTGAGCAAGATATGGCGGCGGATACCGTGTACGACATGAGCACCATCAAGGTCGTGCCCAACCCGTATTTCAACCAGTCGCTGTACGAGCCGGACCAGTTCGAACGGATGGTGAAATTCACCAATCTGCCATATGAGTGCGAGATTAAGATCTTCAACCTCGCCGGTGACCATGTCGTCACGCTCACCAAGGAGCCCGACGAGCAGTCCTTCCTGGTGTGGGACATGCTGACCAAGCACGGCCTGCCGTTGGCCTCCGGGTTGTACATCTATTTGGTCACCGCGGAGGGTGGCAAGGAATTCATTGGTAAGATGGCGATCTTTACCGAAGTGGAGCAGCTAAACACGTTCTAGAGGAACCGAAAATGGGAGAAACACTTATGAAGACGTTGCGTATCATTGGCTGCGCGGTTGTGGTGTTGGCCGTGGCGGCGTCCGCCTTTGCCGGTAACGAGGGACGCATCGGGACCGCCGGAGCGCAGGAGCTGCGTATCCCCGTCGGTTCCCGGGGCATCGCCATGGGCGGAGCCGCGATCGCGAGCATGACCGGAACAGAAGCAATTTTCTGGAATCCCGCCGGGGTGGCGGAAATCGAGGGCACCGAGGTGGCGTTCTCCCACCAGTCGTACATTGCCGATCTGAATGTCAACTTTGCGGCAATAGCGACCAACGTGGGTGATCTCGGCACGGTGGCTTTTTCGGCCAAAGTCCTGACCATGGATGATATCGAGGTGACTACCGTGGACCACCCGGAGGGGACCGGGGAGGTTTTCGCCCCGACGTTCTCGGTGTTCACCTTGACGTACTCGCGGCGGCTGACCGACCGCGTGGCTTTCGGAATCAACGGCATGCTCATTAATGAGAGCATCCTGCGGGAGAGTGCTACCGGTTTGGCCTTTGATTTCGGGTTTACCTATGATCCGGACTGGCGCGGGCTAACGTTCGGTGCGGTGATCAAAAACTGGGGGCCGCAAATGCGTTTTGACGGGCCAGATTTTGACGTCGATATCCAGATTCCGGGATCCGACCCGAACTCGCCAAATAAGACCGTGCGCACTCGGTCTACCTCCTTTGAATTGCCCTCCTCGGTGCAACTGGGAATGGCCTACGAAATGATCAGCCAGAATCGGAGCACCGTCGTTTTGAACGGCACTTTTCAAAGCAACAACTTCAACAACGACGTGATACGGCTGGGTGGAGAGTACGCCTACGACGACGCCGTGTTTTTGCGCGGCGGATACTCGGTCTCCGACCAGGATGAGTACATTGATGGGCTGACTCTCGGGTTCGGCCTGGGGTTCAACATGGGCGAGACCCGGATGATCTTTGACTACTCGTGGGCGCAGACGGAGTATTTTGACGACAGGCAGTTCTACACGGTCAAGATCCAATTCTAAGGGCGTGTAGATCGCTGAGGTGGAAAAACAGGCCCCGGCAATATCTGCCGGGGCCGCTTTTTTGTTGTCCTGAGCGTCTGAGCGGCTACATTTTCGCCTACGATGGATAAGAATCGAGAGAAAAAAATGAACGGGGGAAGAGTCCGGCCATTTCACTGCGTGCCCATCTCTTGCCTCGCGCTGGTTCTCGGTATTGCGGGTATGTCTCGCTCGGCGGGCGAGACACCCAACCGGTCGTCACCGCCGGAAATCAAAGTTGTCTACCCGAAGGAAGGCCAGCAGATTGCCACGGTCGAATCGACGTTTATCCTCGGTTCGGTCACTCCGGGCGCACAGTTGACCATCAACGGTCACGACGTGGATGTATATCGCACCGGGGGTTTTTTGGCTTTTTTGCCGATCGATACGGGAACTTTCGTTTTTTGCCTGGAAGCGGTCAATGCCGCTGGGAGATCGACCCTGGATTGGCCGGTTGAGGTCGGCAAGCCTGAGCTTTATGTTCCTGATTCGGTGCTCACGATTCTGCCGCAGACGATCGAACCGGTGGATCATCAGGTTTTGATAGCCGGTGACTTCCTGCAGGTCAGCTTCCGGGGAACCCCGGGGTGCGTCGGGCATTTCTGCCTGGAAGGCGTTGAGCAGACTTTTCCGATGGCAGAGTCCGTCGCGGAAGAACGCAGGTTTCAAGCAGTAAACGTCTTTGGGGAAGATGGGGCCGGTGCGACTATCCTGGAACCTCCGGGTCTCTATACCGGCGTCTGGCAGGTGTCGGCGGGACTTAGGCTGGACTCCGCCCGAGTATTGTTTTGCCTTTCCCGGGATACGGTCATTGCCGATACACTTCTTGGTTCGGACAGTGCGGCGGCCTTTTGTAATTTCACTGAATGCACTTTCGCCACGTCCCCCGGGTTTGTCACGATCAATACAGGCGGGGTGCCGACCGTCGTTGAGCTGACTGACAGCGTGCAGATTTTGCGCTTCGGTCCGCGCCGGGGATATCTGACGATTTTTCAGCCCGCAGGCGTGCGGGCCATATATGCCGGGGAAAGCGGTGACTGGGTGCGCCTGCGGTTGGCTCCGGGGTATACCGCTTGGGTGGAAAAAAGCAAGACGCGTACCCTTCTGCCCGGCACACTGATTCCCTGTGGTACAATCTCTCATATCCGTACGCGTTCGCGGAACCGTTGGACGGACATCACCCTGGATTTGACCACCCGCCTGCCCTTCAAGGTTACTGAAGACCCGGAGCGCCTCACGCTTTATCTGACAGTCTTCGGCGCGATGACCAACACTGACTGGGTGCGCTATGATCGGCATGATGATTTGATTGAACGCGTTGATTGGGATCAAACCGAACCCGGCGTGTACCGGCTGACGGTGCATTTGAGGCGAGGACCGCTTTGGGGATACGAAGTCAATTACCGAGATGGTCGCCTGGTCCTTTCGGTGCGCCAGCCGCCGGATTTGCACCGGGGTTTGCGGGGTTTAACGATTTGCATCGATCCCGGCCATGCCCTCGATGCCGGAGCGATCGGCCCCACGGGCTTGCCCGAAAAAGAGGCCAATCTGGCTATCGCTTTGCAGCTTCGCCGACACTTGGAGTCCAAGGGCGCGACGGTAGTAATGACGCGCACGGAAGATATTCAGGTCGACCTGTATGACCGCCTGGCCATCGCCCGCGCCGCCGAGGCCGATGTCTTTGTTTCGGTGCACAATAACGCCGTCCCCGACGGGATCAATCCGTATTCGGCAAACGGGACCAGCGGTTATTATTATCACCCGCACAGTCAGGCTCTTGCCCAGGCGCTCCATCGTCGATTACTGCGGGCCACCCGCCTGCCCGACTATGGGTTATACCACGCCAACTTCGCCGTCCTGCGCCCGACGCAGTACCCCTCGGTCTTGGTCGAGTGTGCCTTTATGATTATTCCCGAGCAGGAAGAAAAACTGCGCGAAGAAAAATTCCAGCGCCGGATCGCCAAGGGCATAGTTCGAGGATTAGAGGATTTTATAAGATCAGCCCGCCAAACCTATTATCACCGCTAACCAGCATAATTCGCAACCGAGTTCGTTATGGCGAAGCCCGCCTGAGGCGGGCTGTGGCAATCTATTACTGGTGCCGCACCCCAACGGGTGCGCATTTAGATCGCGCCTGCGCGGCAGCCTTAATGTGAATCGTAGGGGCGCACGGCCGTGCGCCCAAATCATCTTTATTGTCCTTCCCGCGAAAGCGGGAATCGATCAAAGCCGGCGGGACGCCGGCGCTACGCGGTACCCGCATTTGATGCCCGGCCAGAAGTGTCGGGCAGGACCCGAAGCGGTCCCGCCACACGTCAAGAAAACGTTCGGTGCCCCACACTTTAGGGTGGGATAACTCGCTGACAGCCAAGCAGTTGCGGTGGGCTTGGTTATTTTCGGAAGCGAGAAAACAACCCCACACAAGTGCACTATCCGGAGACAATCTCCCATTTTCCGACAAAAAATGCCTCCGTTCTGACATCCCCTGTCAGGGTGCAGGTAGAAAGTGATTGACGGCTCTGGCATCGGGAGATCATATTGTGTCCACAGTCTCCACATGGATGATTCCTTCCGACACTGTGACTATATGACCGGCACCTCTATGGCCACACCACATGTCACCGGCCTTGCTGCGTTGATTCTCTCACTTCGGCCTGGCCTGTCTGTAGACAGTCTCTTCTCGTATATAGTACTCGGTGCCGAAGATCAAGTCGGCGATCCATCAGAGGATACGCCTGGATGGGATCAATACTACGGGTAGGGCCGGATCAACGCTTACAATTCGCTTGCCTTGCCACAGGGAAAAACCCCACAGGCATTCTTGAAACATTGGATGGTGGCGTGCCATCTGAGTTTTCTCTACACCAAAACTACCCTAACCCGTTCAACACATCAACGGTCATCACCTTTGAGACGGAATCCTATGGCCCCGTGAAACTGGAAATCTTCAACATCCTCGGTCAACGGGTGTTCATCGAAAAGTTGGAGGTTCAATCCCCTGGCTCCCATAGCTTCGCCTGGGGCGGGCGCGACCATTTGGATAATCCGCTGCCCAGCGGGGTGTATTTCTACCGGGTGTCTGCCGACAGTGTGACGGAATCCCGGAAGATGGTCTTGCTCAAGTAGTACCCCGTCCTTCCTTAGTTCGGCTTTGGCGCAGTCGAGAAGGTCTAACACCCACGAAATTTCAAATCCCACGGCAAGCGGTGGGGCACCCTGCCGGCGATTTCGTTGATGACGCCGTTCAGATTGATGTCACCGCGGGCGTCGATGGAATCGATGGGAATGATATCGATGCCGCCGTTCCAGAAATCGATAAACCGGGTGAGTGTGGGTTTATCCGGTCCGCTACTTGTTCATCGGCTTATGGCTGAATTGTGCGGGGATGGCCGGTTTTTGTTTGTGTTGGGAGGCGTTGAGGGATATTTTCGGGTTTTGGGTCTGAGTGGGGCGAAAATGATGGTGGAAACGACAGAAAAATCCGGGGCCAATAGTCACTGCCTCTCTACTGCGGGGCTGGTCAAGGTTTACCGGCGGCGGCGGGTGGTGGATGAGGTGTCGATCGAGGTGAACGGCGGGGAGGTGGTCGGCCTTTTAGGGCCTAACGGTGCGGGGAAGACGACCACGTTTTATATGATCACCGGGTTTATTCGCCCGGATGCAGGACGGGTCTTCTTAGATGACGGAGACATTACCAGACGGCCGATGTACAAGCGCGCCCGGCTGGGGATCGGGTACCTCCCCCAGGAACCGTCGGTCTTTCGCCGGATGACCGTTGCTGATAATATCCTCTCCGTCCTGGAAATGCAGGGTGTGCCCCGTGCGCGGCGCGAAGAACGCCTGGGCCAATTGCTCGCGGATTTAAGTATTGAGCATGTCGCCGGGCAGTATGGGTATCAGCTTTCCGGCGGGGAACGGCGGCGGGTGGAAATCTCCCGCGCCCTGGTCTCCGAGCCGAAGTTTATGCTTTTAGACGAACCGTTCGCCGGGATCGACCCGATCGCCGTGGAAGACATCCAGGCGATCATCGAACGTCTGCGCGAAAAGGGCCTGGGCGTTTTGATCACCGACCACAACGTGCGCGAAACGCTTTCGATTACCAACCGCGCGTACATTATGTGCGAGGGTAAAATCCTCAAATCGGGCACCTCGGAGTACCTGGCCAATGATCCCGATGCCCGCCGCATTTATCTCGGTGAAAAGTTCCGTCTGTGAGTGCTCCGGCACATTCTCTGGATTATACTGATCAAAAATTATCGGCAAGGGGCAGTGCTTGACATTTTACCAGGTGCTTTCGCCCGTGGTCGCCTGTTAATTGTTGCCCGGTCGTTCGGACGGCCACTGATTGGGTGCAGACCGGGCAAGTGGACGTCATCAAACAAAGGACGCAATCTGATGAGTATGCAGAAAACTTCACCAGCCCCGACCTGGGATTTGTCATCAATTTTTCCCGGAGGGAGTGCCTCGGCAGAATTCGGTTCCTTTTGTACGCAAGTTAGAAACGAGCTAACGGCGGCGAAGGCCGATTTGAAGAGATTATCCCCTGTGCTTAATGATAGTTCCCGTGGAGTCTGGGCCACCTTTATTCTGCAACTGCAAAGTCTGGCGGAACGCCTTCTTCGTGCCGCCGCTTTTGCTCACTGCCTGGTCAGCCAGGACGTCGCCGACGCCGACGCCCAGCGGATCGAAGCCGACCTCTACGCCGATTCCGCAGCATATGAAAACCTCCGGACCGGCCTGGAAGCATTGGCCGCCCGACAACCGGACGATCAGTGGGAAAAGTTGGTATCTTCACCGGAGCTAAGTTCGATCCGTTTCTTCCTTGATGAGTTGCGCACGATCGCCCGGGAAAAACTACCGGTGGAACAGGAATCCTTGGTCAATGATTTGGCTGTCGATGGATACCACGCCTGGAACCGGTTATATGAGAAGATGTCCGGTGATTTGCGGACAGACTTTGTCGATGAAAAAGGCCAGACCGAAAACCTATCGTTCGGCCAGCTAGCGACGAAGATGAGTAGTCCCGACCGATCCATCCGCCGACAGGCGTATGAGAAAATGAACGAAATGTGGCAGCCGGTCACCGACCTGGCGGCCATGGCCCTCAACTCGCAGGCCGGTTTCCGCCTGGCACTGTATAAACGTCGTGGCTGGGATTCCCCGCCGAAAGAACCGTTGATTCTGTGCCGCATGAAAAAAGACACGCTGGATGCGATGTGGCGCACGGTGGCTAAAAACATTGGCCGGCTCAAGCCATACATCGAGGCAAAAAAACGGCGGTCAAACATCGATCGCTTCATGTGGTACGACCAGATAGCCCCGGTAGGTGGGAGCAAGCAGAGTTTTCCGTTTGACGCCGCGGTGAAGTTCATTGTCGACAACCTGCGCGACTTCTCGGGGGAAATGGCGGATTTCTCGGAAATGGCGATTGATAAGCGCTGGGTGGAGGCGGAAAACCGCCCCGGCAAGCGGGCCGGGGGGTACTGCACCGGCTTTGGTGACATCCGCGAGAACCGGATTTTCATGACGTACTCGGACAACTATTCAGGTCTGCGTGTGCTGGCGCACGAGTTGGGCCATGCCTGGCATAGTCGGGCCTTGCGTGAGGTCGATTTCTTTGCCACGCGCTATCCATTAAACCTCGCCGAGACCGCCTCAACATTCAATGAGCTTCTGGTGGCTGATGCCGCGTTCGAGCAGGCATCCGATGACGATACACGCTTGATGCTTCTGGATCAGAAGCTTTTGGCCGCGTTTGCCTATATGTCCAACATCTACGCGCGGTATCTTTTTGATTTGGCCTTTTATGCCCGGCGCCGGGAAGGCGTGGTGACTAAAGATGAGCTGGGCAAGATGATGCTTAACGCGCAGAAAGAGGCTTTCGGCGATCTTTTGGATCCCGAGGGGTTTCACGAATTCTTCTGGGCAACCAAGCTGCACTTCTTTTTGACTGCCCAGCCGTTTTATAACTTTCCATATACGTTCGGTTTCCTGTTCGCCAACGGGGTATATGCGCGCGCCAGGGAGGAAGGCCCGGCTTTTGCTAAATCCTATAAAGGTTTGTTGCAGGATACCGGCACCATGCAATCAGAGGATGTCGCAGAGAAGCACCTCGGCGTGGATTTAACTAAAGAAGGTTTCTGGCAGAGCGCGCTGGACCGCGTCCTCGCCGATGTGGACAAATTTGCGGCATTGGCTGTACGACAATGTTGAGAGCACGTGTTGTGACGATGGCTGCCCGACCACTTGCGCTGGGATTTGGGCTGGCAGGCGCTCCGGGTTTTTCCGTTCCAATTCCCAATTCGCTCAAGAGTTGTTGAGACGATACGATGGCTGAACCCACCCTCTGAGTGGGCTACCGGTTTCTCTGGGACTCTTTTTTCAGATGAGCCAGCCGCGCTCTGGCATCTTCGATCGATTCCAGTCCCGGGTCGGCGTTTTTCCATATATCGAGGAAGGTTTCGTATTGCGTGATAGCTTCGTCATATCTACCGGACTCCTCATACGCCCGCCCCAGCCAGAAGTGAGTCGTTACTGAGAGGGCGGGCCAGTATGCCCGATTCTGTTCAAAACGGTTTATGATTTTTTCAAGAACTGCTATTGCCTCACTTGTCCGCCCGGCTGCAACATAACAACGACCAAGCATCTGCCGGAACCAAAATACAGGATATGACTGGACTAGCTTTTCAACGTACTCTGCCGCATTATTAAAGTTTCCCTTTTCCATCTCCAGCGAACCAACACACTGCCAATAGGCATTAAGTGCCCATGATCCGTGTTTATCGATGTCACTCTCCAATTCCTGAAGCAATTGCTCTGCTCTATCCAGGTTGCCCATTTTGGCATAACTTAAGGCAATATCACCGCGTGAGAAATAAACCATCCAATTATTCGGTTCAATATCTTTCAGCGTTTTAATTACTTTCTCAAACTCGGCGATTGCCGACTCCTGGTCACCAAGAAAATCTTGGTAAATGCACCCTCTCTTGTAAGTCCCAAATGCCTGATGCTCGCCCCCAAGAGAATCAGCAACAGCTTGGTCCGCAAGTTCATCCAGCATGCGGAGTCCCTCTTTCAACTTGCCCTGGTGCAAGGGGATTTGTGTCAGGTAGAGTCGGCCATCCGCCCTGCTGTTCTTGTCTGGATGAGAAGCCAAAACCTGGTACAGGCTTTCCGCCTTTGTATATTCCTGCCGGAACAGGTAAACATTTCCCAGGTTCCGGAGACTGGTAGCAAAGTCCGGTTTTATCTTAAGTGCTTTTTTGAAGGAGGCAATAGCACTGTCGAGCATACCATGGTTGGCATAAATCTCTCCCCGGGTGTCGTAAGTGTTTGGATTATCCGGTGCCGATTCAATGTATTTATTGGCCGCCCAGAGGGCCTTGGCAAAATCACCCATTAGATCATAGATGTAGGCAACATTATTATATTCCTTGTCATCCAGCCCAACGGCCAGTGAACAATGCCGAATAGCATCCTCGTTCCTGCCCATCTTTGCGAGCAGCTTAGCATAATCAAGATGAGACCTTGCCCGGTTGGGTTCAATCTCGAGAAGCCGTTTGTATAATTCTTCCGCCTCCGGCCATTCCAAGAATGCCGTTTTTCTTCTTGCCCTATTGGTAATCAGGGGAATTGACATCGGGTTCAGCTCAAAGGCGATTTCTTCCTCACGGATTTGTTCCTGGTACCGGGCCATATCTCCCAATAATAGCGAATACCAGTGGTGCGCCCAGGCATAACCGGGGTTAAGTTCAATGGCTCGCAAGTACTCCTTCTCCGCGCCTTCCAGGTCCCCTTCATACCAAAGAACCAGTCCCAGCGATGCATGAGCTTCGGCAAGTTTATCATCTAAAGCAATCGCCTTCTTTGCGGCCTGTTTTGCCTTCGGAAGAGCTTCTGCTAAAGGCACCGCCTCAATATTGACACCACTATATCCCGGAATGATGGCCCAGGCATCAGCCAATCCGGAGTAGGCCAGCGCATAATTGGGATCCAATGCAATTGCCCGCTCAAAGTATTCAATCGCTTTTCGCAGATCACGTTCCGTCCGCTTATTCCACAGGAAACGGCCCCGCGTGTAGAGATCATAGGCCTCCAGGTTCTCCGTGGAGCGCCGGGTAATAGCCGTCTTGTCCTCACCAAGCAGCTCGATCTGCATAGCGTCAACAATGGCGCGCGAGATGTCATCCTGGATGGCAAAAACGCTGGCCAGCTCTCGATCGTAGGTATCTGACCAGAGGTGGGCATCATCGGCGACATTGATCAACTGCGACCTGATGCGGATTCTACTGTCTTCACGCTGGATGCTGCCCTCAAGGATCGTCTTGACCCGCAAGTCCCGGCCAATTTTTGTAAGGTCCCGATCGGGAGTCTTGTAGCGCATCACCGAAGTCATGGAGATGACTTTGAGATTTTCAATCCCGGAGAGTTTACCGATAATGGCATCGGTCATGCCGTCGCAGAAATACTCTTGATCCTGATTCGGACTGAAATCCTTAAACGGCAGAACGGCAATCGAGTTGGTCCACTTGGTTTTACCTGATTTGGCAAGGCCAAGCTTTTGTGGAATTCGAGTCTGGTCAAGCATGAAGTAGCCGAAAACGATAATCAAGGCGGCAAATAAAGCGATAGCCGTTACCGAGATAAGCTTGAAACGTCTCTGGGGTGGAGAACCGCTGATTGCCTCCCCTGATACCGCGCTTCGTACTAATCTCTTAAGATCGGAGATGACCCCTGCCGCGTATTGGTAACGCAGGTCCGGGTCTTTCTCCAGCAATTTGGAGACAACTGCTTGAAGGTTGTCCGGTACACCTGAACGGTATCTGGCCAGCGGCTCCGGAGCATAGTTGACGATGGCTTGCCCCGTGGCCATATCATTGTCACGGGCAAACGGTGACTTACCCGCGATCATCTCATAAAGGACCACGCCAAGCGAAAAGAGGTCGGAACGCTGGTCGACTTCTTTACCTTGGGTCTGCTCCGGCGACATGTATTGCACGGTGCCCACGGTGGAGCCGGTCTTGGTCAGATGTTCCCCCCCCTGGATGGCGGCGAGGCCGAAATCAAGAATCTTTGGTCTTCCGTAGGCGTCGATCAGGATGTTGGAGGGTTTGATGTCGCGGTGGACGACTTTTTTCTCGTGAGCCGCACTCAAGCCGTCGCAGATTTGAATTGCCAGGTCGACAATTCTTTCTATCGGCAACTCCTTGCCTTGCGCGAACTCCCGCAGCGACTGCCCCTCAACAAGCTCCATCGCAAAAAAGGGCCGACCACCATACTCACTAACCTCGTAGATGGTAATAATGCTGGGATGGTTGAGCGAAGCGGCGGCTTCAGCTTCGCGAATGAAACGTGTCTTAATCTCCTCCACCACCGTGCAATGCGCCGGCAAAAACTTCAAAGCGACCTTACGGTGAAGCTTTGTATCCTCGGCCAGATACACCTCCCCCATCCCCCCGGAACCGATCCTCTCGATGATCTTGTAGTGCGACACCATCGTGCCCCGGGTCAGGGCAACGTGGGTTTGGGTCTTGTCGTTCTCAGGTTCCATGTTCCTTCTCGTACTTTTCCAGCAACGCATGGAAACGCGGATGGTCGCGGAGGGGATCCCAGCGAGGGTCGATGCGGAGCAGCGGGACCGAGAGCCAGGAGGGAATCGAAAGCAGATACTCGATCTGGTCGATGGCGTCGTCGTATTCACCGACCATCGTAAAGATCTGCGCCAGATCCTGTACGCGCCTTGGCCCGATAAGAGCGTCCTTGGATACCGAGAACAGTTCCACGCCCAACTGCCCTTCACGGATCGCCGCGTCCCTGCGGCCCAGACCTGCGTAGACGATGCCCAGTGAGCTGTGTACACGATGATCGTCGGGCTGCTTCTTGACCTCCGCCTCCAGCAGGATGCGGGCTGAATCGTAGGCGGCGCGGGCCAAGGCCGGCTCGCCCATGAGCCGATAGATCAAACCTTGTAATTGAACCTTCGGGATAAACCAAAACTGGTTCTCAAGCGATTCGACAGATGTAGCACCCAGCCGGTCCAACGCGGCCGGGTAGTTTCTTTCATACACTTCTTGCCGGAACCAAACCTCGCGGACTTCATCATCGCCCTGCTTGGGCATCGCCTCCAGCACGGCTCTCGTCGTTTGGGTATCACCCTGCCAGAGCCAGTGATGCCAGACCTTGAACGTGTAGGCGAACACCTGATCCGGGGCAAGGGAAATGGAGCGGTCATAGTAGCGCTCTGCCTCCGAATATCTCCGTATAAGCCCGTAGGTCTGACCAATTTCGAAGGCCAACTGGGCATCTCGAGGACTCAACTCGAAGGCACGCTTCAGGTTCTCCAACGCTTCCTCGAAGCGCCCCTGCCGCCGCCGGATAGCGCCAATGGCCAGCGATATTCTGGCGTCATTGGGAAGCCCTCGTTCGGCGATGGCGAGCGCTTCCAGCGCCTCGTCGTACTCCCGGTGACACCAATAATGGTACCAGCCCAGTGCCAAATGCGCTTCCGGGAGTGCCGGTTGAAGCGCGAGCGCTCGGTCGGCTGCTGTTTTCGCTTGGGACAGACGCCTCTCTGTGGCGTCGTACCCATAATGGTACAAGCTCGAGTGAGCATGGGAGAGTTCGGCGTAGGCCAGGGCGAAGTCGGGATCGAGTTCGATGGCCTGCTCGAACATGCGCACCGCCAGTCGCAGGTCGTCCTTTGTATAATCGAGGCGCCCCATGTAGTCCTTGCCGCGTAGGTAGGCGTTGTAAGCATCCAAATTCTCCGTCTGTTTCTTGACCATCGGCTCGTCCGGCTTGCGTACCAGTTTGACCTTCATTTGCTCCACGACGGCCTGAGCGATTTCATCCTGGATGGCAAACACATCTTCCATTTCCCGGTCAAACCGTTCTGACCAGAGATGAGAAGCATCAGCGACTTTGATCAACTGCGCCGTGATGCGCAGACGGTTACCTGCTTTTCGCACACTCCCTTCAAGCAATGTCTCAACATCAAGCTTCCGGCCGATCTCGCGAACATCCTCCTGCTTGCCTTTGAAGGCAAATGCCGAAGTGCGGGCAATAACGCGCAGGTTCTCCAGGTGAGTCAAAGCATTGATGATTTCTTCGGCCATACCATCACAGAAGTACTCCTGGTCGGGGTCGGCACTCAAGTTGGCGAACGGCAAAACAGCGATAGACGGCTCGCGCCGTACCAGGGAAGGGCCGGATTCAAATTCCCTTTTGAGCTTCTTCAAATCACTGAGCAACCCGGCAGCGCTTTGATAACGTAAACCAACATCCTTCTCCAATAGCTTGGAGACCACTCGCTGCAGATTCTCTGATATGCCGGATTTATAGCGCTCGAGCGGTTCGGGCGTAGCGCCAAGGACGGCCTGAATAACTGCGGCTTCAGTCTCGCCCGTGAAAGGCATTCGGGCGGCAATCATTTCATACATGACCACACCGAACGAAAACAGATCTGAACGTTGGTCGATATCCTTTGCCTCGATCTGTTCTGGCGACATATAGCCGACCGTACCCAGCGTTGAACCGGTTTTGGTAAGTTTCTCTGCTCCATGGATTGCCGCCAGACCGAAATCAAGCAATTTGGGACGGCCGTCACAGTCGATAACGATGTTTGACGGCTTAATATCCCGGTGGATGACGCCGGCCCGGTGAGCCTTATCCAACCCCTCGCATATCTGCATAGCGAGACTAATAACTTTGTCCAGGCTCAGCTTTTCTCCCTTAATGGCGTCACGCAGTGACTGACCCTCGACATGCTGCATAGCGAAAAAGGGACGACCCTGGTATTCGCTTACCTCGTGAATCGTGACAATATTAGCGTGATCGAGCTTTGCTGCGGCCTGAGCTTCCCGCTTGAACCGGGCGCGGCAATCTTCGTCCTGACACAGATGAGGGGCAAGAAACTTGAGCGCAACTTTGCGGTCAAGCTCGGTGTCTTCGGCAAGATAAACCTCCCCCATTCCCCCGGCGCCGATTTTCTCGACAATCCGGTAGTGGCCGACTATTCTGCCCTGGGTCAGGGCCAGGAAAGACTGTGTGTGGTCGTCTTCGGAGTCATTTACTGCCATCGGTACAGCCCCGTCGAGTACATCCGTCCCGTGGTGCTCTGCCAAAGTTGCGTATCCAACACAAATGATAGGTGGTTTTATCTTAGTGTCAATCGAATTCCATACCTGAGGCGTTCAGTTTAGCCTCCGGCTTTTTCCATTCCAATTCGCTCACGAGTTGTTGAGAAGATATGATGCTTGAACCCACCGGTCGCTTCGCTTTGGGTGGGGTACCGGTCTACCGGTGTGGTGATTGAAGAAGATCAGCCTGGAAAAGAGGATTTACTCTAGGATAAGTTTGTTACCCTTGACAAAGATGTTGTAGGAAAAGGTGCTGTCAGCGGTGAAGACGGAGGTCTGGGTGGTTTTGGCCTGGGCGATCGAGAGCCGGCTGAGCCAGCCCGAGAGGCGCTGAAAAAGCGGCATCGAGCCCTGGTGGATGGCTGCGGAAGACGAGGTTACCGTGTTGCCGAATGAATCAGTGCGCACAAACTCAACCGCGGTCATCTTAAAGAATTTCCCCAGGCCGATCCATGCCGGCCACTCGATGATCTCCCCGGTGAGTTGCATCTGTGGGCCGCGCACCGGAAAAACCTCGACCAACTCATTGCCCCGCTCGTCAACGGTGGAGTAAATCAGCCGGGGCTGCCCATCCGCCGGCGTGTAGATATCCAGTGAACAAAGCGCTTCCCCCGCGTGCACGATCTTGTAGCTGTTCAGTTCTCCGGATACCCAGAAAACAAGTTGCGCGCCAAGCACAAATACCAGGCCGAGCAGCACAGCCACAAGTTGGTACGTGCCGGCGCGGTTTCGGCGACGCAAACGCGTGAAACCCCGTTGGGAATACAAGCGGCGGAGAAGATGATACAGCAAGAGGAATAAAACCAGGATTCCAGCGGTGAACAGGACCGTCCCAACAATTGGCAAGTATGTGTGGTTCACCGGGTTTCGCCGACTAGTTGACAGCTTTTCCGAGATTTCCACCGGGAGATTGTGGAAAACTCTTCAATGAGCGCGTTAAAGGTTCGCCCTAACGCGCTGGGGATAAACCAATTACACGATTTTCCACAAGCTCGCCGCCTTTTTCAACAGGAGCGGAAAAATCGTGTGGTTTTACTCCCCTACCTCTTGTTGTCGGCGGAAGAGGTTGCCTCTTTAGGAGTTGTGACGCCGGCGCTTGGCCGGGGAGGGCTGGCTAACGGCTTGGCTTCCCCCATGTTGCAGTGGCCCTGGAAAACTGCCCCCTGCTCGATGGCCAACGCTTTGGTGACGATGTCCCCGTGAATAACCGACTTGGCCTGCAACTCGATCCTTTCCGTGGCATGGATGTTGCCGCGTACCGTCCCGGAGATGATTGCATTCTTTGTTTTTACCGAGGCTTCCACCAAGCCGGTGCCGCCAACCGAGATTGTGTCGGAAACGTTGATCTCACCTTTAACCGTACCGTCCACCCGCAGGGTGCCGGTCACCTCCAGCTTCCCGTTAAAAACGGTATCTTTTCCAATGACGGTATTCAATTTTTCCCCCCGTGCTACCGGGACGTTGGTGATTTCTTCTTTTTTGTCGAACAGTGCCATCAGCAACCCCCCGTTTGTCACAATCAGGCGCCGCAGGCTTGTTTGCACGCCACACAAATGTATATCGATCTGCCCAGCATCACAACAACTTTTTCCGGTCTGCGAAAAAAGTACACTTTGGCTTCGCCCGGGAGACAACAGCAGAAAGAAGACATGTTATTCCCCGGCGTTGGACGACTGGTCGGTCTTCTTCGGTGATCTGGTGTTTTTGCTGCGCAGGCGGGCGCGCTGTTTTTCCCACCACTCCAGGCGCTTCTTGATTTCGCGCTCAAAGCCGTATCCCCGTGGCGTGTAGAACTTCGCCGCATCCAGCCCTTCCGGCAGATAGTGTTGTAAAACGGCGCCGCCGGGTTGGTCATGCGGATAGAGATAGCCTTCGCCGTACCCCGCGGCTTTCATCAATGCGGTAGGGGCATTGCGCAGATGGAGCGGAACGGGCAACGAGGGATTGCGCTCGATGGCGCTGGTCGCTTGTTTTTCCGCTTCGTAGAGCGAATTGCTTTTCGGGGCGGTGGCCAGGTATACCGCGGCCTGGGCCAGGGCCAGCTCGCCCTCCGGGGAACCCAGAAAATGGTAAGCGTCCCGGGCCGCAATGGCCACAGGGAGCGCCTGCGGATCGGCTAACCCTACATCTTCCACGGCAAAGCGCACCATCCGCCGGGCGAGATACAAGGGGTCTTCCCCGCCCCGCAGCATACGGTAGAGCCAGTAGAGCGCGGCGTTCGGATCCGACCCCCGCAGGCTTTTGTGCAACGCGGAAATAAGGTTGAAATGCTCCTCACCCGATTTATCATACAGTTCGGTCTTTCGCTGCAGGATGTCCTCGATTAAGGCACGGTCGATGACCACTTCTCTATTCTTGTCGAGATCGTCCCGCCGCGCGGCCACCACAGCTTCGAGAACCGAGAGAGCGCGCCGCGCATCACCGTTAGCGAAACGGGCAATGATATCCTCCAGGCCATCCTCCCAGGATAGATTGTAACGGCCAAGGCCCGCTTCCGGCACAGTCAACGCCCGGCGCAGGACGGCCTTCAGCTGATCGGTCGACAACGGTTGGAGCACGTACACCCGGCAACGCGAGAGCAAAGCCGAGATGACCTCAAACGAGGGGTTCTCCGTCGTCGCGCCGATTAAGGTGATTGTGCCTTTCTCGACGTGGGGCAAGAAGGCGTCCTGCTGGGCCTTGTTGAACCGATGGATTTCATCGATAAAAAGGATCGTCCGGCCACCATCGAAAGCCAGCCGCTTTTGTGCACGCTCGATAGCCGCGCGCACCTCTTTAACCCCGGAAAGAACGGCCGAAAAGGAGATAAAATCCGATCTGGTTTTCTGGGCGATGATATAAGCCAGGGTGGTCTTCCCCGAACCGGGCGGCCCCCAGAGAATCATCGAACTGAGGCGGCCATCCTCGATGGCCTGCCGCAGGGGTTTGCCTTTGCCAATCAGGTGTTCCTGGCCGACAAAATCGTCCCATGCGGTCGGGCGCAGCCGATAAGCTAACGGCTCTGGTGATTCATGCTGGGTCATGTGATCCTTGTCGCCGGCAGATGTCTGAAGGCCAATACATGTCAAAAATTCGGGCTGCTTCGAATATATTCGACCGCGCGCGCGATACGGTTAAGACAGCGTTCCTTCCCCAAAATATCGCAGATTTCGAACGTCCCCGGGCCCTTTGTCATGCCGGTTAACGCCAAGCGCAAGGCATGGATCAACTGCGCCGGCTTTACATTGCGTTTTTCAGCCAGCGCGCGCAATGATTCTTCGGTCGTTCCGCGATCAAACCGCTCTTCGGGGATCTGGTCAAACGCCGCGGCCAGCGCGGCCAAGTTTTCGGCGGCGCCTTCCTGTCGGAAATGTTTTCTCACACCCTTTTCTTCGTACTCGAGCTTACCTCTGAAATAAAATGCACCCAGTGTGGTGAAATCGGTCAGCAGGTGCAGGCGTTCTTTTAAGGACCGGGCGACCTGGAGCATCCAGTGCCAGCGGGTTTCGATCTCCAGCCGGGTGGCCAAGCCGGATTCCATGATGATCGGCTGAAGGAGGGCCAATAGTCTGTTGTCCTCCATCGCCCGGATGTATTCACCGTTTAACCAGGTCAGCTTGTCGGTGTCAAATACCGGGTTGACCGCAGTGACCCGCTCCAGACTGAAGGCGGCGATCAACTCCTCGGTGGGCATGTACTCCCGGTCATCTCCCGGTGACCAGCCGAGCAGGGCCAGGAAGTTGACCAGCGCCTCGGGTAAGTACCCTTGATCCCGGTAATCGGTCACCGCAACGGCGCCCTTGCGTTTGGACATCTTGGTTTTGTCTTTGTTCAGGATCAGCGGCAGGTGAGCAAACTGCGGCAGGGGCAGGCCGAGCGCCTGATAGACGAGGACCTGTTTGAAGGTGTTGGTCACATGATCATTACCCCGGATGACGTGCGTGACTTTCATATCGGCGTCGTCGACCGCGCAGACGAAGTTGTAAGTCGGGCGGCGGTCGGCGCGCAGGATGATAAAGTCGTCCAGTTCATCGTTGTCTTTGCTCAATTGGCCCAGTACCAAATCATCAAAGGTGGTGACTCCTTTTTCGGGAATAGCAATCCGCAGAGCTTTGGGTCGTCCCTTATCCTCCAGCGCCGCATGCTGATCGTCGGTCAATTTGCGGCAGCGCCGATCGTAGCGCACCGCCCCGCCGCCGGCCAGCGCTTCTTTGCGGCGGCCGTCGAGCTCTTCGGGAGTACAATAGCAATAGTAAGCTTTGCCCTCGTTGTAGAGCCGGTCTGCCGCCTGGTGATAGATGTCCATTCGCCGGGACTGGAAGTAAGGGCCCTCATCCCAATCAAGGCCCATCCATTTTAATGACTCTTTGATCGATTCCGTCATCTCGTCTGATGACCGGGTGGGGTCGGTATCCTCGATGCGCAGGATAAACGTTCCCCGGTGGTGCCGGGCGAACAGCCAGTTGTAAACCGCCGTACGCGCCGTCCCCACGTGCAAATGCCCCGACGGCGAGGGGGCGATGCGCACCCGGACCGATTTGCTGGTATGGCTGTCACTCATCTAAGCGCACCTCTGGCTTATACTTCCTCTCAGTGGGCGGCAGATGTCCGTTTCCGCTCGGTGCCTTGTCACGTGGTCTACCCTCATGAACGAGCATACGTTAACGGGAGAAGGGAGTTTGCAAATGGGCTCCAGCCTGTGCACGGGAGCCGACTGCGTTGGGCAACTCAACTGACCTTCCCCCTTTTACTGGTCCACGTTACGCGAGGTTTTTTCTTTTCATTGTATTTTCTCAGGAACTCCTGCAGGGCAGTATACCCCAATGAGCTGTGTCGGTGAATCGAATTGTAGTCGCGCCGCCGGTTTTCGATTTTCTCCCGGGCATCGGCAATACACCGGAAAACCTGACTTTCAGGATGGACCAGTTTTTGGGGGAAAGGTCACTTCACTCTCCAGTAAAAAACCGCCCCGGGAAATACCGGGGCGGAAATTTACGGGGAGAGTTAGATCTGATCTGAAAAACACTTACCGAATCGATACAGTAAAGGGTTTTTGCGGCCACCGGCCGCCGTTTTGTCCCTCGCTCTCCCTGGCGGGGTCATGGCAAGAAACGCAGGCGACGGGGACGACCTTCATCATCGAAATGTTCAAGGTTTTTCAAATCGACTCTCCCCAAAACCTCCTCTTATGTCGTTGACTGCCTTTATCTAAGTTATCGGCCGCCGAACATCACAGGCTTTATCGCCCGATCAAATCAATCCTTAAAAAGATTGTCCCACTTCTTTTTGGTATCGTCTTTAGCCGATCTGCCAAACCTTGCCCCGGAGGGAATCGGCGTAAACGCCGGCCTCCAGAAGCTGCAAAAGTTTACCGCGTCGCGCTCACCGGAATAGTCAGCTTCTGACTCGTCGCAGTCGTTGGCCCTCCCCGGCCGGAAACGCCAGCACTGGCGGCAGCAACGCAGGGGGGCCAGGCATTTCGGGCACTCCGTCTGGCGGGTGATCTTCTCGTCGGGCAGAAAACTGAATCCGCACGACCAGCAGTACATTTGTCTCATGTACGCCATGGTCTCTCCTCTTATGTAAGATCGCCTGCCGGCTGCCTTTTCGCAATACCTTTATGAGACAAATACACCGATTTGCGACCGCTGAACTTCCCCCGGCACTCAGCGTCGTACGAACTGATTGTCATCGCATAAGATTCGAGCTATTTTGGGCCAGGTTGGCAATGGGCGAAAACAAAAACTCAAGAATGCCGTCGGAGGCCGAACTCCGACGGCAGATCGTCGAGATCGGCAGACGCTTGTATGACCGCCGACTGGTGACCGCCGCCACGGGCAATATTTCCGCGCGCGTCTCCGCCGGGCGGATTTTGATAACCCCCTCCGGCATTTGTAAAGGAAGGCTATCGGCAAGCGACGTGATACCCGTGGACCCATCGGGAAACGCCCTTGTCGCCGGAGGCCGGCGGCCATCGAGCGAGCTGGGGATGCATCTTTGTGTGTATCGCCGGCGCCCGGATGCGGGAGCCTGTGTGCACGCCCACCCGCCTTATGCCACTGCCTGCGCGGTGGCCGGGATTTCGCTAACCGAACCGGTTTTACCCGAGACCGTTGCTGCCCTCGGCCCGGTGGTCCTGGCCGAATACGCCACTCCCTCCACGCCGGAAGTCGCCGGCTCAATTTCGGGGTTGGTCAGCCATCACGACGCGATTATATTGAAAAACCATGGCGTCCTGACCGTCGGTTGCGATCTGGAAGCGGCATTTATGAAAATGGAAATGGTAGAGCATCTGGCCCAGGTTGTTTTTCTCGCCCGGAAGTTAGGCAACGTCGATCTCCTGACCTCGGCACAGGTTGCCGCCCTGCACCGGGCCTTTGGCCGCAAGAACAACTCGCCGCCGGAAAGATCGTCCTGAATAACGAGCGGGTGCAGGAGACCTCTAATGAGAAGAATAATCCTCGATCGTGCTGACCGACTGCACCGCATGCCGCCGGAGTTTGTCAACTTAGACCGTCTGGCCGCGCGGCTGGACAAACGCCTCATCCAGACAATTGACCTTTCACTTATCGACTGTAGCCTAAACCCCGAGCTTAAGCCCCCAACTCCGTCGATTGCCGATCTGACCGCCCCGCCGGAGGAAAAGACCCACCTGGCCTTTTGCGAATCGGTTGCCCGGTACTATGAAGCTCGCTATGGCACGGCTTTGCACCCGCAAAAGGAAATCCTGCCGGTGCCCGGAGCGGCTACCGGGTTATACCTTTTGGCGTTGGCCTTTGTCGATCCCGGAGAGATGGTCCTCCTCCCCGATCCTGGACCTCCGGTCTACCGCAGTGCAGTGGCGCTCTGCGGCGGCGGCATTCAGATGTACTATCTGTACGACCGCTCCAACTATGTCCCCGACTGCCGCACGATTTCCGCAAGCCTGGCCGGTAGGACCAAGTTGTGGGTTTTAGGCTACCCGCACAACCCCACCACCGCCCTTGCCGACCGGGATCTGATCACTGAAGTGACCCGGTTGGCCCGGAAACACAATATCTTGATTGTATTCGACGGCACATTTTCATTCTTAGCCGATAGCGCAACCGACGATGCCGGCTTCTTGGCCAACGCGCGCGCGCGCGCAACCGGTGTCGAGATCGTCTCCTTTGACCATAATTTCGGCCTCGGAGACCTGCATCTGGCGGCACTGGTTGGGAACAAGGAAGCCATCGTTGGGGTTAAGTTTCTTGCCGAAAGCGCCGGGCTTCTGCCGAGCCGGGGCATACTAAAGATCGGCTGTTGGGCCATGCAGTATGCCGACCGCCTGATCAAAGACCGCAGGCGGCGGTTGAACGAGGCACAGGCGGTGCTCACCGAAGCACTGGAAAAACCGGGCTGGCAGGTTCGCTCAAGCGGCGGGTTGCCCTTCTGCTGGATTACCCTGCCCCGTCGCTTTTCCTCACTGGGATTCACCCGCCGCCTCTTACGGCGCACGGGCGTGAAAGTCACCCCGGGAACTGTCTTTGGCGAACAGGGCGAAGGATATGCCCGAATATCACTGCTGACGGACTTGGAGAAGATGAAGACGGCCGCCGCGCGGCTGGTCGAATTCGGCAGCCTGTGGCAAAAGCGCCGACGCCGGATCGCTCCCGGTGAGTAATCGCTTGGTCGCGGCTGTCGCACTTTGAGCATAGTTCCGCCAACCGGCAAGGAAACTTGCCTTCTGCCCCTTGGATGCCTACCTTGCCTGAGCACGATTATGCCCGGAACGGCAAATGATGGGTATTATTCGCTTACATAACATGATATTTTACGGTTATCACGGGGATTCTCGCGCTGAGCGCGAGACCGGGCGGCGCTTCGAGGCGGACGTCGAGTTGCACACCGATCTGACACGGGCCGCCGCGTCCGACCGTCTGAGCGATACCATTAATTATACCTCTGTCTATGACACAGTGGCCGAGGTTATGCTCAATAACAAGTTCAACCTGTTGGAAACAATCGCCGCAAGAATTGTCACCGAAATCCTGGACAACTTCCCCGTCAACCGGGTGATCGTCCGCGTGCGGAAAAGAATCCCGCCGATCCCCGGAAACCTGGACCATATCGAAGTGGAATTCGACTCCTTAACCGATGTCACCTGAACCCAAAAACAATCCCCCGCGCCCGGGAGCGGCCGAAGTCGCCTTTATCGGGATGGGGTCGAACCTCGGCGATCGCCGGAAAATGTTTCGCCGAGCGCTGGAAATGATCGGGCGTCTCCCGCAGACGAAGGTTGTGGCTTTGTCGCCTTTATACTATACCGATCCGGCTGACGGCATCGGCGGCGGCGAATTCCTCAACGGGATTGCCCGGTTGGCAACAAAACTAGCCCCGCTTGAGCTTTGGAGATCTCTCCAGGAGATTGAAATTTCACTGGCGCGGAAGGACAAAGGGAAAAACCGGCCGCGGACAATTGATCTCGATCTCTTGCTTCATGGCCGCCGCGTTCTTAATTCGCCGGCCCTGGTGATCCCGCACCCACGGATGACCGAGCGAGCATTCATCTTGCGTCCGTTTCTTGATCTTGCCCCGGATGCTGTCGTCCCCCCTCTAAACCTGACCGTGGCTCAACTCTGGCGGCGGCTGCCCGACCAAAGCGGTGTACAGCCGGCAACGGATATTGAAATCACGGAGATCCTACCACACGTGCCTACCGGTGAAGGTCAACGATGATGAACCCCGATTTTAGACATGTTGCTGTTGAAGGACTGCCGGGATCAGGACACAACCGCTTGGCCATGCTCATCGCCGAAGAGTTTGAATATTACCCGGAACTGGAATCGAACTGGTTTGACCCGTTTTCTGCGGATAGTGCAGGCGAAAGCCCGCTCTCTGAGCACCTGCGCCGCCTGGTCTGGCGTTTTGAGCACCAGAAGTCCTTAATCAAAACCGACATGTTCCGCCAGCGCATTGTCACCGACTACATCTTCGATACGCACCGTCTGTGGGGCGAGGCGATCCTGGAGCATTCGGAGCGGATATTATACAAGCACATCGCGGAAATCGTATCGCCCCCGGAGGTCACCCCGGATTTGGTGGTGTATGTGCAGTGCGAACCCGGCTCGTTAGTCAAAGCTCTGCGCCGGGAGCATAAGCACGTCCAGCCCGACCGACTGACCGCGCTGGCCGATGGCTATAACCGGTTCTTATTCGAATATGAGAAATCACCGGCGTTGATCGTGCGCGTCGACCCCAACGTCCTGTGGGAATCCACCGAGCAGGTCGATGAGCTGCTGGCCCGAATTGCCGCACACAAATCCGGCAAGCAGTACATCATTTCCCGCGACGCCGAGTTGTTACGTGACTGATTCACCCACCGGGACAGGCCAAAGCGAGATTTCTCACGAGCGGGAAACCTTCCGCCCGGCCTCTGACTCGCAAACAAGATGAACAAGATAAAAGCCCCGTTATCAACCAAGCCCCTGGCCGCGCCCGACCTGGTCAAGATGAAACAGAAGGGCCGGGCCATTGCCATGCTCACCGCCTACGATTTCTACACCGCGCGTACCCTCGATGAAATCGGCATCGATGGCCTGTTGGTCGGCGATTCGGCGAACATGGTCTTCTACGGGGAAAAATCCACCCTTTCGATAACGCTGGACCAGATGATTTATCACACGCAGGCGGTCTCGCGGGCGGTTAAGCGGGCGCTGGTCATCGGCGACATGCCTTTTATGTCATACCAGGCGTCGGTCGAAGATGCCGTCCGCAGCGCCGGGCGAATGATCAAGCAGGGCCGTGCCGCTGCCGTCAAGCTCGAGGGAGGGGAGCACCTCGCCCCCACAATCAGCAAGCTCGTGGAGACCGGCATCCCGGTGATGGGCCATATCGGGCTGGTCCCGCAGTCGATCCATCAGCTGGGCGCGTTCAAGATGCAGGGAAGGGACGACCGCTCCGCCGAGTATTTGAAAAAATCCGCCCGTGCCCTCCAGGACGCGGGGTGTTTTGCCATTGTTTTAGAAATGGTACATGCCGATGTGGCCGGGGAAATCTCGCGGGAACTGACCATTCCGACGATCGGGATCGGCGCCGGTCCGCAGTGCGACGGCCAGATTCTGGTTACCAACGATCTTTTGGGGCTGTTTGAGGATTTCCAGCCGAAGTTCGTCCGCCGCTATGCCCATCTCGCGCAGGAGATGCGCAAAGCCTGCTCCCGTTGGCTTGACGATGTAAAGAACCGCGACTATCCATCCGACGACGAAAGCTACCGCTAGCGGCAGCTTCCTTCTTTTTTCTCAAATCCAGATCTGTAGAAGCGTGGGCCACCCGCCATAAGCCGGGGGCCTGAGTTTCCGAAAAGCAAGACTGTTACTTTTCTTTCTTTTTTTCTTTCTCTTCTTTGCGGGTACCTTCACCCTCGGCCGGCTTTTCTTCGGCTTTTTCCTCTTCACCGACCAATTCGGGCGCGCCCGCCGCCTCGGCCTCCACAGGCGCCTCGGCGACCGGTTCTTTTATCACCGTCGGCGGAACCACGGAAACCACCGTACGCCGGGGATCGGAGAGGATGGTTATCCTCTCCACCGAAACATCCTGGACGTGAATGGTGTCGCCGATCCCCAGAGGAGAGACATCAAACTCGATAAACTCAGGGATGTTGGCCGGCAGCGATTCGATTTCCAGCTCCCGCATGATGTGCTGCAAAATGCCGCCATGGGTCTTGACCCCTTCAGCCGTTCCCCTCAGGTGTACCGGCACGGTGAGCTTGAGTTTCCTGTCGGGCGAGACGTGCAGAAAATCGATGTGGATGATGTATCCGGAGACCGGATCCCTCTGCACCTGGCGAACCAGCGCCATCTCGGTCCGCCCGTTACCGTCGAACTTCAAGTTGACCATCATGTGTACGGTTTTCTCGCGCCGGGCGGCGTGGACAAACTCGCGCGACGCCACGGTCAGCGGCACCGGGTCAATATCAACTCCGTACAGGATGGCGGGCACCCGGCCCTGGCGACGGCAACGCCGCGCCGGACCCTTGCCGAACTCTTCCCGCGTGAACGCAGTCAAATCAATAGTCTTCATGGAACACCTCTGCGGCTTCCCCAGCCGGCGGGATCACGACTTCGACTTTTTGTCTCCTGTGCTTGCCGCCCCCTCTGCCCGGCGCACTTTTTCTGTCACACCCTATCTTCTCCGCTCACCCATGCTTATCTTTAGCCTACGCCCCGTAAGGGACCGCGTTTGTCATTCCGGCGCCAGCCCCGAAAACAGCTCGGATATCGTCTCTTCCCGGTGAATCCGCTCAATGGCCTGGGCAAACAACCCCGCGCTGGTGACCACCGCGATCTTGTCCGGCAGCGCCTTGGCCGAAAGATCGATGGTATCGGAGACGACCATCTTCTTGATCGGAGCCTTCTCGATTTTCTCCAGCGCTTGCCCCGAGAGCACCCCGTGCGTGCAGCAAGCGTAAATATCTCCCGCGCCCTGTTCCTTAATCACATACGCCGCTTCGGTCAGCGTCCCGGCGGTGTCCACCATGTCGTCGCGGATGATCGCCGTCCGGCCTTTCACCTCGCCGATAACGTGCATCACCTCGGCGCTGTTGGGTGACGGTCGCCGTTTGTCCACGATAGCCAGGGACCCCTTTAACGCCTTGGAAAACGCCCGGGCCATCTTGATTGACCCCACGTCCGGGGAAACGATCACCGGGTTTTCCAATCCTTCCCTGGTGAAATACTGGTCAAAAATCAGCGAGGAATACAGGTGGTCGGTCGGAATATCAAAAAAACCTTGGATCTGCGATGCATGCAGGTCCATGGTCAACACCCGGTCGGCACCGGAGGCCACAACCAGATTGGCGACCAGCTTGGAGACGATCGAAACGCGCGGTTCCGCCTTCCGATCGGAGCGCGCGTACCCGAAATAGGGAATGACTGCGGTAATCCGCTTCGCGGACGCCCGGCGGGCGGCGTCGATTAAGATCAAAAGCTCGATTAAGTTCTCCGCCGGCGGATTGGTCGGCTGGACGATAAATAAGTCGGTCCCCCGTACGTTCTCGTTGATCTGCACGAAGATTTCCCCGTCGGAGAAGCGGGAAACCTCGCAGTCGGTTAACGCACATCCAGCCTTGGCGGCCATTTCCCTCGCCAGCGGGCGATTGGCGTTGCCGCTGACAATTCTCAGTTCGTACGGCATAATCCTGTTCAGTTAACGGTTTCAGGTGAGTCTTGCAGGCATTCTTTTTGACTGAAAACTGGGGCGCCAGGATTCGAACCTGGGAATGCAAGCTCCAAAGGCTTGTGTCTTACCGCTTGACGACGCCCCAAGAACTCAAACATATAGCGCACAAACCAACGGACACTTCAATCATCAGAGCCTTGCTGCTGACCTTCCGCGGACGCCTCGCCGCCGGTATCCGTCTGCGGTGGCGGCGTTGCCGTCTCTGAAGAGGCGTCCTTTGAAGAGGGAGTTCTCCCCGTCTCGGCCTTCAACTCCTGCTCGTAGGCCGCCATGACCCTGTCTTCAATTCTCTTGCGCATCGCGTTGTTAATCGGATGGGCAATATCCTGGTGAGTTCCATCGGAGCGTTTGCGGGAGGGCATGGACACAAAATACCCCTTATTGCCGTTAATAACCTTTAGTCCCCGAATGACGAACTCACCATCGAAGGTTACGTTGGCAAAGGCCTTGAGCTTTTCTTCGTTTCTCAGGGTGATGCGTACTTCAGTGATTTCCACAATCCACTCCTTGCCTGTCGGTGCACTCCCCGGTCCGGCTCTCCAAACCAACCGCCGCCTGGCCCGCCAGCGGTCGGCAGGCAAAGAATCGCCAGCTCGCAGAGGGCGACGCGTGGCTTATTTCCCGTAAGTTCGGTTCCTTCCGAAAGATACCAAAGACACAGGGCCCGCTCCCGGAAACCCTTGCCGCTACGGGTCCTTGCTCCTCCAGAAATCGCAATACACGTCCCACTTCCGGGCACAGCCCAACGACCGGTGTTGTCAAAGCATTCTCGGCCCGGGCCGCTCTGGGAAAAAATTCTTCCCCGTCCCGGCAACTAGAAAAATTAACCACTGCCCCTTCTCTTGTCAAGCTCAAATCGACCGCCCGGTACACCTCTCTCGCCGAAAGATCGACAGCCGGCTTAATCAACACCAGCCAAAATCCGGTAAAAAAGCTGACCGGCCGGATCAAATCACCGCGTCCCCGCCCTTCGGCCTGCGCATTGCCCAAGAAAAACGGCACGTCCGCGCCCAGCCTGCCCGCCCATTTAGCCAATTGCGAATCAGATAATGACAAATTATACAGCATATTGGCGGCCCGCAAGGTAGCCGCCGCATTGGACGATCCCCCACCCAGGCCGGCTGCCGTCGGGATCTGCTTGTCCACGATGACCCGGACGTTGATCGGTTCGGCGGTGAGTTCAGTTGCCTGGGTCAGTACTTGGTAGATCAAGTTTTCCGGGCCGAGCGGAAAGCCCGGGCAGTCGCTGATGATTTCGATACCGTCAGAGGTGGTCTTTTCGAAGGTCAGCGTATCATAGAGGTCGATCGCCTGAAACGTGGTGAAAATCTCGTGGTACCCGTCGGGCCGGCGGCCTTTAACCGCCAGGTTCAAGTTGATCTTGGCCGCCGAACGGAAAGTCAGCCCGGTTACTGCGACCACCGAAACACCCGCCAGAGATTACAGCGTACAAAACCGTCGGCAAAGAAAAGCTCACCGTCGTTGCCGGGCCGGTTACCCTCGTTTTTGCGTTGCGACCATCCCCCGGTCAACCCGGCAAAAATGACGTTTCTGTATTGAAAATCAAATCTGAGCGAGAGATCCCACCGCTGGTCCACCACTCCCGAAGGAAACGTTACGCCGTACGGCACCCCGGGACCCTGGCGATCTTCAATATCCCGTTCGCCCCGGCGGCGACGCTCGGCGGCAAGGGACACATCCAGCCAGGATGCGGCATGATACTTGAAATTGTAGGTCAGGCGGTCGACGTCCGGGCCATACTTCGATCCCAGCGGAATCACGCGCCCGTCCATATCCCGGCGATAATAGTACCGGTTGTGCGGTTCATTCTGACCGTAGACCGTCGTGTTGACCCGGGAGTACTCCACCGTATGGTAACTCCGCGCCAGCCCGAACGGCGCCGCAGCGTGCAGGCCCACCAGGATACCCAACTGGTGCGGCTCGGACTCAAAATCGATCTGGAAATCGTCGATCAACCACTCGCCATACAACTCCCAGCTCCGGGCAAACATCACCGACCATTCCAGGTTCCAGAGCGGATTGTCGTCTTTATCTTCGTTGAGTTGCTCCCAGTAATAGGGAAGAAATGGGTTGAGGTAATACCACTCCAATGGCCGATTTACCCCGCCGAATACGGCAACTTCCGTGGCCGCCAACTCCAAAAAACTCCATGGGCGAACGTCTATCCGATGGCCCGCTAAGTAACGCCGGGCGGGCCTCCCGGGCGGCATCGCCAGATCGTCAAGAACCGCAATAAAGTAAAGAAAATGAAACGCGCCTTTACGATAACTGAGTCTGCCGTAATCAAACGGGGGCGAAAAACCGGATAGCAGAAGACCATCGGTCGCCGACCGGCCGAACTTCAGCCAGCCCCGACCCCAGAAAGCCTCGAAATTACCCCAGCGCGCCTTGATATACGCGTCATCAACATTGGCCGTGAGATTATCTTTCCATCTTTCCCCGCGAAAGCGCGTGTCGTATCGGGCGTCGGACTCCAGACGCACGCGCGCACGGGCCACCCACTTGCCCGACTGGCCAAACGAGGCAAAAACATACCCTCCCCCCCGGTTGACCCCCTCCCGATTTTCGGTTTGTGTGGTCAGGGCGTATGGCTGTACCCCGGCACGAAGAACCAACTCCTCCCCTGCCGGCCGGCGAAACTCGTCGATATCTTCGCGGAACTCATAGTACAGCCGCCGAAAGAGAATGTGCTGACCCGGATCCAGCCGGGCCGTATCCACTGCCAGGCCGTGCAAATAGGCGGCAACCTGCTCCCTGGTATACGGCGTCGTGAGCAGATGCCACCGCGGCCCGACACCCCCGCCGGCCAATTCCCCGACCGCCGGATAAATCCAGGAGTCGATTGGAATATCCTCATCGACTGAGGCCACAGCCGGCGATTGTACCAGCGCCAGAGCGCAAAGCAACCCCAAGATTTTCAATATCCTCAGCATGGCATACATCTTAGCGATTGGCTTTCCTGCGTCAACTCCAAAATCCACACACAAACCCCTTGACATCCAAGGGCTGCCGGGGCATATAGCAAGTCTGGCCGCGGGGTGGAGCAGTCTGGTAGCTCGTCGGGCTCATAACCCGAAGGTCGGCGGTTCAAATCCGCCCCCCGCTACCATATGCAGGAATATGATGTTCACCGTTTATGTGATTCAATCCCGAGGGGGGTTGCTGTATATCGGTCAAACGGTAGATATTCGGCTCCGGTTAGAGCGGCATAACAGCGGGTTCACGTGGGGGGCTGTATCAAAAGTCCCAGATTGAGTAGGTCGAAACCCCTGAGCCTTTAGCAGAGCGAAAGGTGTGGTTTCGACAACGGGGATAGACATCAAGTTAAGGGGCATCGCCGTAAACAGCCATCCGTCAGCCCAAGGGCTAACAGGCACCACAAAGACCTTTTGATACAGCCCCTTTCTGAGCAGGAGAGTCTGAGGCAGTGAAACGCCAATCATTTGACGATCCCGGACACGCGCATTACCTCACTTTCTCGTGCTATCGTGGTTAACAACTTCTGACGGACGATCTAACAAAAACATGGCGGGAGGCGGATTTGACCGGAATTTGTATGAAATGGCTCGCGTCAGAAAAGCAATCGAGTATATTGAGTATAATCCGGTACGCCGGGGTTTGGTGTCAGAA
>Ga0114920_10000080_pt1 | contig 43328 bp, 37 predicted proteins | sample ChitaG_FD_88683 | JGI IMG/M metagenome (GOLD analysis project Ga0114920, IMG submission 88683) | Deep subsurface microbial communities from South Pacific Ocean to uncover new lineages of life (NeLLi) - Chile_00310 metaG | ecosystem: Environmental > Aquatic > Marine > Oceanic > Sediment ...
CATAAACCAAACTCCAATCACTCGGATACAATCACCTCGATGATAACTTCTCTCGCTTCCCGGTCCTTCTACTTGACGACCTCAACCCCCTCCTACCTGGTAACGATGTATTGACCATGGACAATATCACCCACCCGGAGGCCTCACTTCCGTGCGGGGCCCCGGGAGTGTATCGACAGCTACTCCGTCTTCCGTATAATTCCTAAGTATGAGAAGTTTTGACCTGACCAGGAAACCACTGAGCCATAACGGCTGCTGGTTTGTGCTGTCCCTAGCTTGTGTGGTGGTAGACATTACCATCGCTGGGGCTGGTCAGGTTGCTTCTCCTTTGTAGAAAAGCAGAGGAGATTTTGCTGGAAAAAGCAGGGCTGGAGGTCGAGGCCCTCTACGGCGATTATGAGCGGTCTGAATTCAGACACGATGGGGAAATGCTATTCATCGCCAGAAAACCTTGAATTATTTCTATCTGCGATCTTTTTCGCTTCAGCGAAAAAGGAGCATAAAATCGGGGTCCCCGCACGGATGCGAAGCAGCCGTGTGGGGTGAAGGGCGAGATGCTGTTTGGGGCCAGGAAAAGATAGCGTGGTTCCCACAAGAACGCGAAGCGTTATTGTGTGGTGAAATACTTGACAGGCCTTAAAGTTGCACTAGGATAGAGGAGTCGGGAGGCGGCCGCAGGGTGACGTGGGATTGCGGGAATAGGCCGCTTCCTTTGCCCCGCGGTGTTAGGACCTAACACCGCGGGGACTATATAATGCTCCTTTTTCGCCCTTTTAAGGGACGAAAAAGATCGCAGGATAAAATCGGTAATGGCCGCAACAACCGGTCTTTTTCGTTTTCCAACAACCCGCGATCTTTTAACCGGAGGTTAAAAGGAGCTATATGAGTCGATCTTGTCCAGGTACACCCCGTCGAAACCCTGGGCCATGATTACGTCTAGATACGAGGAGTCGGTACCGAAGATTATCTGCTTCCAGGCATCCTCCCAGTAGCGCACCAGATAGTTGCCTGGCCAGTCGGGATTTTCCTTCTCGATCCACTCCGGCCGATCCTTTTTGCGGTCCCACTCCTCCTTCCAGTAGAAGCGGTAGTCCTCGGCCTCGCCTATGGACATATATGCCAAGATTATGGCGCCGGATTTCTCTTTGAGACCAGAGATCTCAGCGGATGTGTAAAGTCCGTCGTCGTCCGCATAATCCATAACTATGAGGTCGAACCCCAGGGACGCCAAAGAGTCCAAGAACTTTGATCGGCTTAACGATTCCCCATGCTGAAGGATGTAGATGAGGTCTTTAACGTCGTCAAGGGAGGTGATCGGTTCCATATTCGGCTCCGGCTCGTGTCCGGGATTTACGGTGATCGAGATCAATTCACGCACCGCGCAGTAGGGGACGAAACCCTGAGTCTGCGATCTGGAGTAGGCACTGTCTATCTTTGATCTGATCTGGGGGGTGAAGGATGGAGTCTCTGGATCGTCGAAAGGATAGTCCACGGTCAGCACCAGCTTGCCCGCATCCCGGAAGTGTCTCAGTTCCTGTTCCCACTCTGATGTGACCTCGGCAGGTGTCGCAACGCCGTCACCGTCGTATCCGTAATAAAGCTCCTCCTGTCCGATGCCGTCCACCGCGTCAAGATAGCCATCTTCGGACCAAAGATCAGGGTTGTTCTGGGGGAAGATGAGGAAGGTAGAGTCTTCTGACTCAGCGTAATCAGAGATCTCGATAACGAAATCCACCATCTCCTGGCGAAAGTCAAGATCGGGGAGATCATCTCCGCATCCTGCGAGCAGCAGAAAAACAAACGCGGCTCTAACGGAAGATACAAATCGGTTCATCAGACACTCCAGATTGTTTTGTCTGCGATCTTTTGTCCGTTAGGACAAAAGGAGCACTTCTTTGATTCGTTCCAGCGCCCAGTCTATCTCTTCTTTGGTGATAACCAGAGGCGGCGCGAACCGGATCACCTGATGATGGGTCTCCTTGGCAAGGATGCCTTCATTGCGCAGCCTTTCGCAGAAGGGACGTGCGATGCCCGAGCTTTCCTTGATGACCACACCGATCATCAAACCCTTGCCGCGCACATGGTCAACGTGTGGGGAGTCTATCTTGCGGAGTTCGTCCATAAAGTAGGAGCCAAGCTCAGCCGCGCGCTCGGGGAGCTTTTCTTCTATAAGAACATCCAGCGCTGCCAAGCCGACGGCGGAGCCGAGGGGGTTCCCCCCGAACGTGGAACCGTGATCACCCGGGGTAAAGACCTGCATGATGTCGTCGTTGCAGATGATAGCGGAAACCGGATAGACCCCGCCGCCTAGGGCCTTGCCCAGGATGTAGATATCGGGAACAACGTTTTCGTGCTCGCAGCAGAACATCTTACCAGTGCGGCCCAGGCCGGTCTGGATCTCGTCGGCGATGAAGAGAACGTTGTGCTTTTTGCAGAGTTCAGCCGCTTCTTTTAGATATCCCTCAGGTGGGACCACAACCCCGCCCTCCCCCTGGATGGGTTCTACGAGAAAGCCGACCGTGTTCTCATTGATCGCGTTCTTGAGTGCTTCGATGTCGCCGTAGGGGATGGTCACAAATCCAGGGGTGAAGGGGCCGAATCCGTCGCGGTACTGAGCCTCGGTGGAGAATCCGACGATCGTGGTGGTGCGGCCGTGGAAGTTGCCTGCACAGGTTACGATCTCGGCTGCGCCCGGGGGAACGCCCTTGATCTTGTATCCCCACTTTCGGGCCGCCTTGATCGCGGTCTCCACCGCCTCGGCACCGGTGTTCATGGGCAGGGCCTTCTCTTTACCTGCGACCTTACAGAGCTTTTCGAGAAATTCTCCCATTCTGTCGTTGTGGAACGCCCGCGAGGTAAGGGTGATGCGCTCGGTCTGCTCTTCTAATGCTTTCAGGATACGAGGGTGTCTGTGTCCCTGATTGAGCGCGGAGTAGGCGGCCAGCATGTCCATGTACTTTGCACCATCTACGTCCCACACCCATACGCCTTCGCCCTTGCTTAAAACCACATCCAGCGGGTGGTAGTTGTTGGCACTGTATCTTTCTGTCTTGGCAAGAATTTCTTGTGTCTTTGACATCTTCTCTCCTTGATTTAGGGACTTTCGTGAGCCTACAAAGTCTAGCCAGGGAAGGCGCGTATGTCAACCGAACCTACCCCACGCCGTCGCTAGACAACGCCACGTGGATTTAATCGCGATCTTTTATCTCAGTGCCCGTAGGCAAAAGGAGCATTTTAAGGGGTCCCCGACCAGTTGCGTAGCGACTGGTTGGGGTGTAGGAGGCTGAATATCCTGCGCCAGAGCCGGCCGGTGAGATAAACGGTTATGTGTCCGCCGGGAAGTATATCCTCGCCGCAGCCCCAACCCAACGAAAGTTCCCTTAAAGAGTCCGGTGGCGCAAGCGGGTCCTCGTGCGCGCCGATAAGATGGATCTGCTCTGGGTCTATCACCGGCATTCCATGCACAGGTAAAAAGAGGTGGCGGAGCTTGTTGAAGACCTGAACCCTGTCTTGCTCTCGCACGCCGTTGCGCAGGGCACTAAAGAGAGGCGAATTAAGAAAGAGCTCCTCAGGCCGCACGACCGGGGTAACAAGCAGTGCTTTTGAAACCTTAGGTTCTGCAAGTGCAAGCAAAGAACCAACCCAGCCGCCGAGGCTGAAGCCCAGAATCGCTATATCCCTTGATCCCAACTCCCAAAGTGTGCGTATTAAAACGCGCGCATCGCAAACCGCCTGTCTGACGGCTCGAAGGGTGCGCACTACATCTGCGGTAATGGCAAGCTCGCCGGAACGGGTTTCTCGAGGTGCGCGGCGCCCATGGTAGGGAAGGTCCATCGCCCACAGATTGCGGCCGGAAAGTCCGATCCAATGCGCCAAACGCGAGTAATCGGTCGTCCCCTCAAGCCAGGCTGAAAGCACTATCACCGCCGGAGCAGAGAGGTGATGTTTGGGAAAAAACTCTCCTTGCGCCAAGTCGTTCTCACCGTATCCTGAAGACAGGGGGGAGTCGAAACGGAACGTATAGCTTAGGGGATACTCCGAGGTTCTTTTGAGTTCAACACGGGTTCGTTTGGATAGAGAGAAGAACTCCTCCGGGCTCGCTTTCTCAGCGCTTGCGGTGAAGCGGCGAAGCTTTAGGGAATCGGTGCGGTCACCACGCTGGGCAAGCCATCGGTTGATAGCGCTGAATAGGCGTCGATCTACACGCCGGGAGTAAGCACGGAACATTGATTTATTGTATTCAAGAGGGGAGCGAACGCAAGTGTTGACGCGAGCTCTGGGAGAAGGTCGGAGCGAGCGCAAGCGACGTAGTTGCTTTACCAAAGAGTGCCGACATCGAACTTGCCGAGATGGAGGTCGTGAGTATGGGCCGTAGGTCGAGGCGAGTGCAACCGGCTAAGCTGCTTGACTTTCCGGCATGATTGTATAGACTTCTTTTCTCGAAGCTGATAATAGCCGAGATGGCGGACATGAGCTGCGGACGAAGGTCGCAGCGAACGCAGGCGACGAAGTTGCCTGAACTAAAAAGGAGCCATCTACCGAAAAGATTTGTAATAATGCCGAGATGGCGGAACAGGCAGACGCGCTAGCTTCAGGAGCTAGTGGGGGCAACCCCGTGGGGGTTCAACTCCCCCTCTCGGCATTTAATTACCCCAAGCCGTCACTTCGTAACGCCGCGGGGACCCGGGATAAATGCTCCTTTTGACCAGAGGTCAAAAGATCGCAGAGAAAAACGTAGGGGCCGACTTTAACTCAGCCTCACTTATAAAGGAGTGATCCCCTTGACAGCAAAGAAGCAGAGGGTATCCTTTCTCGTTAATCGGTATAAGGAGGCCTTGTTGCGAAGGAAAGTCTCGCTTTTTATAAGTTTTGTCTTAGCAACCGGCTTGTTTGTCCTGGCCTGCGATAACGACGACTCCACTACGCCGCCTGATCCTACCGACAACAACACCATCGAGACCGCCTGGGACGTCAATCTGCCCTATGTAAAGGAATTTACCATTCCGGCAGACGACCCTGCAGAGGTCTTTCACTTCGGCATCGGCCCAAAAAAGGCCTTCGCTTCAGTAATCGTTGTAAAGGTCAAACTCCTCGAACCGACCGGCACCTCCTTCTACCTTAAAGCTGAATTCTTAAGTGAAAACCAGACCCCGCTTGTATCTTCACGTGATTCTAAACTCCTGCCTTCAGCATGGGTTGCCAGCCGCCCCAGCCAGACCTACTACCTCCGCATCACTCCTGTGGGCGATCCTGCAGGTGACCGTTACCGATACAGCCTTGAGATAACCTCATCCAACATCAACGATCCCTTTGAACCTGACGACGACACCGCATCGGCCACGCCGGTGCTTTTGGGAATAGAAACAACCGGAGCTTATCTTTGCGATGCCTTCTCAGACACCCTTACGCCTATGGCTTCACTTCCTGACTTCTACCGCTTGGAGCTTGAGGATACCACCTATCTTTACGTAACAATCAAAGACCTTGGAGGCGACTGCAAGCCTTTGATGCGTCTTTACCTGCCCGATGGAGAGCTGTTCGAGGAAATCAAGGATACTTCAGCGGTCTTTGATCTTACCGGTTCTGGCTTTTCGCCAGGCGACTGGTTCCTTGAGGTAACGGACGCCAGAGGTTTCTATCCAACATACGGCGAGGGCGAGGTAGCGTTCAACTATCTCGATCCTTATACCGTGCTTGTCTCAACCTACCCTCAGTGAAGGAAGGAGGAAGTGATGAGACAAAAGCAAGTTGGGATGATCCTTGCTCTTTTGAGTGTGCTTCTTTTTGTGCTTTTCTGCGAGCCTGTGGGTCCTGAGATCGAAAGGGTCACGGCTGATAACCCTTCTCTTGCGCCGGGTGAAAGCACACTCCTGCACTGCTACGTTTACAATCCGCTGGGGGCTGAGTTAACCTACGTTTGGCAGGCCGATTTGGGAAGGATCGAGAATTTCGGCGAGTTGGCTCGTTGGACAGCCCCTGAATCGGTAACCAGCAACTTAATCGTGACGATTACCGTGACCGTGAGCGATGAGTGGGGGCGGATGGATGAAGAAAGCATCTCCCTTGAGGTAAAGGCGAATCCCTAAAGAGAGATGGGTGAACGCCTTAGCGTCCCCCTGCCATTGCAATCGACCTCAATGCACGACAACGAACTTGGCACTCGCCGACCGCCCAGCGATTTCTCCTTGCACAAAATAAACCCCTGCTGGAAGTCCGACTGAGTTGATGGGGATAGCATGATCGCCTGCGGGATAAGTTCCTGACGCAAGGCAGGTAACCCTGCGGCCTGAGGCGTCGTAGAGGTCGAGGCGAATGGTACCGGCCTTGGGGAGGGTGAAATGAATCGATGATCCTCTGACTTCCAGATTGAAGGGGTTTATTTTGACCGGATGTTCAACAATGCCTGAACTTAACGGCTCTTTGCTCTTGGCGTAGAAGATTTCACCGAACTCCTCCAGCTCATCCCACTCGGCGTAGGTGACATGGCCGTAACCCTGGGGATCGATGGTGAAGAAGTGTCTTTCGTCAGTATATTTAGGTTTGTTGGGGGTTGCTGTAACCGGTTCACGACTCCAACCTTCAGCGGATTTGCTTCCCAGATAGATTTCACAAGTCATCGGTTCCGCTCCTTCGTCAACAACTACCCAGGCGATATGAGGATTGCCCACGGGATCGACTGAGATAGAGGAATATAGATTCCATAGGTCTTCGTTTAGGGTGTCCGAGACAACCTCGTCCTTCCACGAACCGCTTTTGTTGGTGATGTAAGCGATGTAAGCTTCCCCCGGGTTGCAGGTTACATGGAAATTCCCCCAAGCGTCAGTCACGGCCGAAATATAATCCATATTCCATATCCACTCGTTTTCGTAGATCTTTTCATGGGTCCAATCGGGGTTTGAATACAAAGAGGACCGGTAAGCGTGCCATAGAACGCCTTCTCGCCCGTCATAAAATATATGTGGAGAGTTGTTATGATCGAAGGTGAAGTCAACATTCCATGCTAAGCCAAGGCTTTCGGTTACCAGTTCTATGTGAGTACCTGCTTCATCAATCCATCCATAGAAAAGTTTGTCAAAGCTTTCTTCAATCATGTGGACGTAGATGAAGTGTACATTATCGTTAGCATCCAGTTTTAGTCGTGGGACGTCCAGATTTCCCGTGTCCTCCACTAAAGGCATTATCTCGAACTCACCGCTTGTGTCGGTAGCTAGGAAGATATCCATAGGGTCATCCCAACTAGTCTCATTATTGGAGAATGCTATATACGCATTGCCTTTCGAGTCAAAATCAAGAGAGTACCATCCCATTAGAGGTGATACTGCGGTAATAACCCAAGAACCCGTTGCGTTTGAAGCGAACATAAGCGAATCTTCACCTCCGTCACCTCCATACTGGAGATACACTATGCCTGCGTTGCCTTCGTTGTCAACAGCTATCATCGGCCAGTCATTGTAGTGATTTGGGCCGGTAGTTACCTGCTCTATCTCCCACTCCACGGCAGAGAGTGCAATGACTCCTGCCAGAAGGATCAAAGCGATCCTTTTCATTGTCAACCTCCTCTGGTTGAGTTTGCTTATATTAGGATAAGCTAATAACTTAGTCTGTCAATCCCCGGATGATCAGTGCGTAACTACAAACTTAGCGCATGCCGAGTGCCCCCCGGCCTCCATCCTGATGAAATAAACCCCTGCCGGGAGTTCTGCTTGATTGATTGGGATCGAGTGCTCGCCTGCCGCATAAATCCCTGACGCGATGCAGCAAACCCTGCGGCCCAAGGCGTCGTAGAGATCGAGGTGGACGCTTCCGGATTGAGGCAGAGAGAAGTGAACTGCCGATCCGCGAATCTCGAGTGAGAAAGATCCCGGTTCAACCAGCTGCTCGGCTATGCTGGAATGCATGGGCTCGGTGGTTTTGACGTAGTACAAGTCATTGTAGATGGTGAAGCAGATGTGGCCGTAGCCTTCGGTGTCAATCTGGAAGGGATTAACCTGGCCTAACATCTTGTGCTCATTGGGGGGAAGAGAATCGGGTTCACTCCACGCACCGCTTGTCCTCCCGATATACCACACCTCGTTAGTCCACACCTGATAGGGGGCGGTCCACGTCCACCACGTGATATGAGGAATCCCTTCGGGGTCGAGAGCAAGGGAGGGACGCTCCCAGTTCTGGTCGCCGGTATTGTTCGCAGCAGCCGGTTCCTCCTGCCAAGCCCCACTGCCATTGGTTACGTAATAGATGTCAGGAGGGTTCATATAGCCGATATGGAAATATCCGGCCCCGTCAATCATTACCGAGGGCTGGTCACCGCTAAGTTCTAAAGACTCGATTGACCAGTTATTTTCTGAAATCCGGGAAGCATACCACAACATGGCGTCATCCCCTTGATAAAAAACATGAGGTTCGTTCTCTGCGTCCAGGACAAAATCAAATCCCCGCAGATGAGTCGACATAGAGTCTTTTACCGACTCGGAGTGGAAACCTTCGCCGTCACGCCATCCGTAACGAATATTGAACCCGTCGTCGTTTTGCTCCCGGTAAACCAGACGGACTATGCCGTCCGATCCTACGTGTACCACCGGATCCAGTTGGAGAAGAGGATCATCAGTTAAATTGGTAATATCAAATAAGGCTGATGAGTCGCAAGCGAGATAAATATCCATATTCCCTAAGTTGCCCACCTGGGAGTACGCGATCATCACGTCGTTACTTGGTGTAAAGTCAAAGCTGAAGTTTAAGTTCTTATACTGAGAAATCTCATCCACCTCAACGATGAACCAATCCTCTTCTCCAGAAGAAGCAAGCTTCAGCACGTTCACCTCTTGGGGTTCGTCGTTCGCAGTAAACAGGATGTGGGGATTGTCTTCTTGATCCAGAGCCAGGATAGAGATATGTGCAGGAAGGCCGGTTTCGTCAACTATCTGCTCGTAATCCCACTGGACCGCGGATAAGCTAAGTATAATTGCAAGAAGCGTTAAAACGATCTTCTTCATCGTCAATCTCCCGGGTTGAGTTTTACTAAAGAACTATACCCTCCTCATTTTACCTGTCAACCGCTACCTTTCCGCTACCGTGCAAAGACGAACTTGGCACTCGCCGACCGCCCAGCGATTTCTCCTTGCACAAAATAAACCCCTGCTGGAAGTCCGACTGAGTTGATGGGGATAGCATGATCGCCTGCGGGATAGGCCCCTGACGCGATTTCCTCAACCCTGCGGCCGGCTGCGTCGTAGAGATCGAGGCGGATCGAAGAGGCATTCGGCAAGCTGAAGCGGATAGTTGAACCTCTAACCTCGAGATCGAATGGATTTATCTCAGCCGGCCGTTCGGCTATCCCGGAGATCAAAGGCTTCTTGCTCTTGGCGTAGTATATCTGCCAAATCTCATTATCGTCCGGGAAATCGTAAACGACATGCCCGTAGCCCTCAACGTCAATCGAAAAGTAGTGTCCATAACCAGGCCATTCGTCTTCCTGAGGGGTGGAGGTAATCGGTTCTTCTGTCCAGGCGCCGGTGGTTTTACCTGCGTAGTAAAGATCGTAGGACCACTCTGCATCGGCATGCATCCAGACCACATGGGGATTGCCTATCCCTAAGTAACCTCCGTAAACAATCTCAAGAGCAAGCGAGGGCCTTTCGTTACCGCCTTCCGGATCGCCGAGGGCTGAAACCACCTCATCCTGCCACGTGCCGGTCATATTGGTGATGTAGTGTATGCTGCTGCCGCCGACGTCGTAAGCGACATGGAACGAACCCAAGGGATCGGCAACCGCCGAAGGCCACTCGCTCGAAAGCTCGTTGAGTCGTTCTTGCATCCAGGCCGGTTCCCCAGGAGTAGCGTGCCAGAGATGATCGTCGTCGCCGATGTAGAACGCGTGAGGTATGTGGAGCGGGTCGAACACGAGGTCGTAGCCTAGAAAATACTCCGGAAACATGTTCTCGGTCAGCTGCTCGGAGTGAAATCCGTCGGCACCGACCCACCCGTAGTAGAGCTCGCCTATCTCTTCCGTTACGAGCACGACGTAAAGCAGATGAGGGATCCCTTCGTGATCCAGCTTCAGTATCGGTACCACCTGAGTGTTCTCGTCCTCGGTGATATTGACGGAAACAAAATTCCCGCCCGTATCGGCAGCGAGGAAGAGATCCGAATGCTCATTCATCCAGTCCGTGTACGCCACGAAGGAGTTTCCATCGGCATCGACGTCGAGACCGTAGGCCTCCCAGAAATCCCCGCTTACCTGGGCCACATCCTTGATGGCCCATGAACCTGTCGCGTTGGAGGCCAGCTTAAGGAAGACGTTCTCGCCCCACTGAGTGTAGAGAACCCTCAGGTTCCCGTCGGCATCCATGGCAAGAATCGGGCTGTAGCAATCGGCTTCGATTTCATCTGTGATCTGCACGGTTTCCCACTCCACGGCAGAGAGTGCAAGGACTCCTGCCAGAACCATCAAAGCGATCCTTTTCATAATCGTACCTCCTACTTCTTGGTTTTCAGGATAATAATCCCGAACGTCAGATTGTCAAGGAAGTGATTTTTTAAAAGACCTTACGGGATCGGGCAGCTTCGAATGAGTGCTCGCTTTTGTTCGGGGGAGAGTTTTTTGATCTCCGCCTCGCGCTTGGCAGCGCTTGATCGGCTCTGATGCCGTTCGAAGAATCTTAAAAGACAAGGACGGCGGCTTCGGGTAAATCGAGAGCCCTTGCCTTGATTGTGCTCGGCTAAACGTTTTATGACGTCCCTTGCGATGCCTGTGTAAAGCGAGCCGTCGGCGCACTGCACGATGTAAACGTACCAGGATTCGGTAGGATTAATCACGACCTGGTCGATTGAGGACGTCTGCTTTCCATTCCTGCTCGAGCGCGTAGGGCGTCAGTAGAATTCACAACCCAGCCCTCTTCATAGGTATTGCTTACCCACCTGTGGGCAAGCGAAGCGAACTCTGCCCGCAGGGAGTCTGTGGTTGAGATCACGGAGATCAAAATCAGACAAACCATTGCCTTGACTTTAGGATAAAGAGTGCCCATGTCAACCCTGACGGAATAGCAGGGGTTAAAAACTTGACTTCGGGCACAAAGGGATTATCTTAGGATTCATGAAAGCGATGCAACTTTCTAAGCCAGCTCCGATTGAGTCCGAGCCTTTGAAGCTTGTGGATCTGGGGATGCCGGAACCCGGTGAAGGCCAGGTGCGGGTCAGGGTCTCGGTCTGCGGGGTCTGTCACACAGACCTGCACACGGTGGAAGGCGATCTTGCGCTGCTCCGGCTGCCGATCGTTCCAGGCCACGAGATAATCGGCAGGATAGATAAGGTAGGTGAAGGGGTATCTAGAGAACGCTTAGGCGAGCGCGTTGGCGTTCCGTGGCTCTACTCAACGTGTGGTGAGTGCTCCTTCTGCAAGGAAGGAAAAGAAAACCTCTGCCCGAATGCTAGGTTCACAGGCTACCACGTTGACGGAGGCTATGCAGAGTATCTGGTGGTGCCTGATGATTCGGCGTATAAGATACCTGAGGGTATAGGAGACGCCCAGGCCGCGCCGCTTATGTGCGGGGGTGTGATCGGATACCGTGCGCTGGTTCTATCGCGTGCAAAGGCGGGCCAGATACTTGGCCTTTACGGGTTCGGGAACTCGGCCCACGTAACCATACAGGTAGCCAGATACTTAGGGATAAGGGTGTTCGTTTTTTCACGGACACCTGCCAACCGCAAGCTGGCAAAGCGTTTAGGCGCGGAGTGGACCGGAACCGCAGACGAGAAACCGCCTGAGCTGATTCACGCAGGCATAATCTTCGCACCTTCCGGCCCTCTTGTCCCCATAGCGTTGAAGCATCTGAGACCTCGCGGAACCCTTGCCCTTGCCGGGATTACCATGACCGACATCCCCAGCTTCCCCTACGAGCTGATCTACCGGGAGCGAGCACTGCGCTCGGTAGCCAACAGCACGCACGAGGACGTTCGCCAGCTCCTTGAGTACGCTGGCAAGATACCGATCAAAACTGAGGTTACGGAGTTTCCGTTAGAGGACGCGAACAAGGTGTTACGGGCGATGAAAGAGAGTAAAATTCAAGGCGGAGCAGTCCTTCGATGCTCCTTTTGCGCTCTGCGCAAAAGATCGCAAAATTGAGGCTGTAGTTTTGTGAAGAGATCTGGCAGATTTAAGACAATAGAGGTTGACATCAACTTCTACAAGGAGAGGATATGTTTAAGAAGATATTGATAGCCACCGACGGTTCGGAAAACTCACTACGTGCGGCTGAGGTGGGAAGGGACATAGCTGCGTGCATGAACGCAGAGGTGACGTTAGTCTATGCAGCCTACGTTCCGGCAATGTATTCCGCTGATCTGGGGTCGGAGATAAAGGAGGCGCTGCGAGAGGAGGGTCGGCGCATACTTGGGGCCACCGCGAGGCTCTTTGATGGCTCGGGGTTAGAGCCTCGCCGAGAGCTTCTCTTCGACGAGAAGGCTGAAGACGGAATACTACGTCTGCTTAAAGAAAGAGATTACGATCTGGTAATCCTCGGTTCCCGTGGGCTTGATGCCCAAAAGCGCAAGGCACTGGGTTCGACCTCTATGCGTGTGCTGGAGGCGGCGAGTTGTCCGGTTTTAGTGGTACACTAATGCACCTCAAAACAAGATGTCATCGCGAGGAGTATCGTGTCCCCAGTACGCGCGCCACGCGGCAATCTCATTACACCGCACTCTAACCATGATGAAATAGATCCCAGGCCCGTAACACTTCCCCCATGAGATTTCACCCCACGTAGTCGCTTCGCTACTTCGCGGGGACCACAAAAAGCTACTTAACAAGAACTACCTTCATATTCTCGATTGACTCTCCTGATCTAACTTGAACGAAATAAACTCCTGGATGCTGATTTTCTCCCCAAATCAAAGTTCCACTTTGAGTTGCAGAATGAATCTCTTCCACCCTGCAACCCGATGCGTCGAAGATAGAAACATTGAAGCCTTGGGGGTAGTTGAAGTATTGAAGAACGATCTGCGGGCCAACCGATGAAATAAGTTCCCAGTACGGCGATGGTCTGATATACGTGTCTTCACCGACACCTGTCCATCTTCTGTTTTCAAAGTCCTGATCCCACATGCGGTGGGCGAGGGGGGTGTAAGTATGGGAGGAGGGCTCGAATACCCAACTGTGGAGGTTAGGGGAGACCGTGTAGCTGCCCCCGTTGTAGACCTCTATCCCGTAGTAACCCCCGGTGTCGGTTAAGACTTCAACCGTCGTGTCGCCTGTGAGGGAGACGGTGATGCCCTCCATTGAAGCATCTGCTGAGTCGGTCACCCTGCCTGTGATGGTTAAGGGCTGGCGGACCTTCATAACCAGCATGTCCCAGTTTTCACCGTTGTGGTGCGATCCGGCAAGGTAGATGTAGCCGTCGGAGTCAACCTCTATGCTCTCAATCTGCTGTTTGCCTTCTAAGGTATCCACCCAACCCCAGAGCATGTTGCCTGCCGAGTCGGTCTTGACCAAGGCAACGTCTTCCTCTTCACCTCTTGCCTGCCAGCCCGCAAGGTAGCAGTCCGACGGGCCAGCGGGCCCGGCATCCAGCGCTATGTCGCAGCAGTGCTCGTCTGCTCCCAGGTCGTAATTCTTGCCCGGATCCCAAAAAAGGCGGCCTGATGTGTCCCATTTCAGGAGCAGAAAGTCAAAATTGATTCCAATTCCAATAATAAGATCGCCTGCCTGAAACAGATGATCGGCATCATTGATCTCAAGTCCAAAGCCTCTTGCGGCTCTGTCATTGTAACCCCTTTGCCATTCGAAATCTCCTTCAGATGAAAACTTCCAAAGGGCACATGGCCCTCTTCGATCAGCTCCCAGGTAAATATAACCCTGGGGATCAACCTGTATTCCCCCTGTGAAGTTGTTGATTGCTCCGATATTCACACTTACAACCGGCTGACCCTCACAGTCATATCCATTTATGGTCAAGAAATGATTCGCTGGGGAAATCGAATATCTCCCTGAGACATAGATTTCTCCGTCAAGGCCAACAGTAATCGCAGTTGCTTCAGTGGTGCCAGAAGCGTACTGTTTGCGTTTCCATAGTAATTCACCTGTTGAGTCACAAAGAATTGTTTCGATTCTTTGATTTTCTGCGGTAGCGGAGGTCATCGCTATAGCTATATCTTGTGTGGCGATAGTGGCGATACCGACCGGTGTCTCATCCCTCCCATTATCGTAGAGAAACGACAATAGTGAATCTCCTGAATCCGAGATGATAATAGTCCAACAGTCGTAATTGGACAATTGATTGGTTTTCCCAACCACAACAACACGTCCGCTAGAATCCAAACACACACCATGGCACATATCAGTCTTACCACTGTCGTATATCTGCTGCCAGACGAAGTAAGGGCTTGCCCCAAAAATCAGTAACGCCATCCCTATAGAAGTCATACCTCCTCCTTGAGGTAAAGTGGTTCCTTAAGTTAAAGCCTGCCTCTGCTACTCTAGGATTACCATTTTGTGTGTCTTCTTATACTCCTCGGTCGTCATCTTTACAAAGTAGATGCCGGAGGCTACCCTTCTCGAGGCGTGGTCGCATCCTTTCCACTCAAAGGAATGCTTGCCCGGCTTAACTTCTGCGTCCACCCCAAAGGGTTAGTTTATGTGTTAATATAGGTTAAACTTAGGGTGTTGTCAACCCCCTCCGTCATCGCGACCGACCGAAGGGAGGGTGGCGATCTCATATGTGGCACAATCCTGGGACTTACCTCTAGGTATCAGTCACCCACCTATCCGAATTGAGGGTAATCTGAAGTCGCATATATTATCGAACGGCCTGGAGAGGCCGTTCCACATTCTTTTTCTGCGATCTTTTGGACGTAATCCAAAAGGAGCATTGAACTGTTTGACATTCCACAAACCGCTGCTATACTGAGGGCATGAACGCGAAGAAAGCCGAGCCCCAAAAAGAGAAAAACCACTTGAGGGCGCAAAAGCGCGTATCCGCAGAGCGGCTGCGGGCAAGGATGGAGGCGGAGAAGTTTTCCTTTGAAACGACAGACGAGATCGAACCCTTGCACGGCACGATAGGCCAGCAACGCGGGGTGCGCGCCATAAGATTTGCACTGGCCCACGGCACCCCTGGCTTCAACTGCTACGTATCGGGCCCGCTCGGCACAGGCCGCATGACAACAACCATGTCCCTGGTGCGCCGCCGTGCAAGCGAAGAAAAAAAACCGCTTGACTGGGCTTATGTCTACAACTTCGAGAAACCGTCAGAACCGCTCTCCATAGGCTTAAAGAACGGCACGGCGCGTAACTTCGCCTCCTCGATGGACTCCTTCATCAAGGCCTGTCGAGAGCAGATCCCCAAGGTATTCGAAAGCGAGGAGTATACCGAGGAACGCGTAAAGGTAACCGCTTCGTTCGAGCAACGCAAGGAGGCCGAGTTCAAGAAGCTCTCCGAGGAGGCGCAGAAACGTGGATTCGTTATAAAAAGAGGCCCCACAGGCCTCTTCCCAATCCCGGTTCGCGAAGGTAAACCACTGGAGCAGGAGGAGTTCCAGGCACTGCCCGATGGAGAAAAGGAAAAAATCCAGAAGAAAGGCAAGAAGCTTACCAAGGTCATGGCGACCATTCTCGGGGAGGTACGCAGGATAGAAACCCAACAGATCGAGGCTCTTACCGAATACGACCGCAAGGTGGCCTATTACACGCTGGGGCTGCTTCTTGATCCCCTCATCGAGAGGCACAAGGACGAAGCCAGGATAAACCGCTACTTCAACTGGGTCAAGCGCGATGTGGTGCGCCACATAGACCTCTTTAAGAAGACCGGGGATGCGGAGGCTCAGTCTCGTCTTCGTGCGCTTCTTGAGCGGTATCGGGTAAACGTCTTCGTGGACAACTCCAATCTCAGCGGCTCCCCGGTGATCTTCGAGGACAACCCATCCTACTACAACCTCTTCGGTGCGATTGAGTACCGCAACGTCTCGGGGAACATGGTCACCGACTTCTCCAAGATCAAACCGGGCGCGGTGCACCGCGCCAACGGCGGATACCTGATCCTGCCCGCGCGGGAGCTCCTCTCAGAACCATTTGCATGGGATGCGCTCAAGCGCACCCTACGTTCCAACGAGGCCAAGGTCGAAAACATCTCAGAAAAGGTCAGAGGTGCGATCATCGAGACCCTGCGCCCCACATCTATCCCGGTCGACTTCAAGGTGATACTTATAGGTTCTGCAAGGATATATGGACTGCTTCACGAGCTTGACGAGGATTTCCGGCGGCTGTTTAAGATCCGCGCTGACTTCGACGTGGATATGCCGCGCACACCTCAGAACGAGCTTGCCTACGCCCGTTTCATCTCGGCGCGGTGCAAATACGACGGCTTGCGTCCCTTTACCAAACAGGCGGTGGCCCGAATTATTGAACACGGCTCCCGTCTTGCAGAGGATCAGCAACGACTCTCCACCCGCTTCTCGCAGATAGCCGAACTTGCCAGCGAAGCAAGCTTCTGGGCAATGGACGCCAACTCACCGGTGGTACGCGCAGAACACGTGGCAAAGGCGCTTGAGGAAAAGGTCTACCGCAGCCGCATGATTGAAGAAAAGATTCAAGACCTCATGCTGCGCGGCACCCTCTTAATTGACGTGGAGGGTGAAAAGGTAGGGCAAATCAACGGACTCACCGTCCTCTCCCTGGGCGACTACTCGTTCGGCAAGCCGGTAAAGATCACCGCGCGCACCTGGCTCGGTCGCAAGGGCGTCATGCAGATCGAGCGCGAGACCCGGATGAGCGGCCCTATCCATAACAAAGGTGTTTTGATTATCACGGGCTTTTTGGGCGCCAAGTTCGCCGCCAAGCACCCGCTGCCGCTCTCGGCAAGCCTGACCTTCGAGCAGCTCTACGACGAGGTGGAAGGCGACAGCGCATCGAGTGCCGAGCTTTATGCGCTCCTTTCAAGCCTGGCCCAGGTGCCCCTGACCCAGTCTGTAGCCGTAACCGGGTCGGTGAACCAGTTCGGCATAGTGCAGCCCATAGGCGGGGCCAACGAGAAGATCGAGGGGTTCTTCCACTTATGCAAGGCCAAGGGGCTCTCAGGCGCGCAGGGGGTGATGATTCCTGCATCGAACCTTCCAAACCTCATGCTGCGTGATGATGTGCGTGATGCGGTAAGCGAAGGTAAGTTCCACATCTACGCGGTATCCACTGTTGAGGAGGGGATTGAGATACTCTCCGGCCAGCCTGCCTCCAAGATCTTCGCAAAGGTGCAAAAACGCCTGACCCAGATGTTCGAGGTGCTTAAAGAAACAAAGGAGTAACCCGGGGCTAAAGGTATCATAGCTCCCAGGTAAGCCGCAAGACCGTCCTGCTGCGATAATTAAACTACTCAAAAAGGGACGGGCGCGAAAGCGCCCCTTATTTTCACCCCAACCGAATACTTCGTATTCGGCCGGGGACCCCGAGACTATCAAGGAAACGTGTCATCGCGAGTAACCGAAGGGAACGTGGCGATCTAATATATCTGACGCGTGTTGATGTGAAGCGACCGTTGGCCGCCCTCAAGGTGGATAGACGGGCGAGAAACATCTAGAGATGAATCCTCGGATTATGCCACATATGAGATTGCCCCATCTCCGTCGCCCTTCGGAGCTTCATCCGGCCCCGCACAAGCTCAACCGTCCTCGCAATGACAAACAAGGAAGTACCTAGTGTTACTAGTTTATTACTGACGGTTAAATCAGAAGAGATAAACCTGTAGAAGTAAAGTCCGGAAGGCACGGCATCCGTAGACCATAAAATCTCTCGTGCTCCTGGATTAACCGAACGCCTGTAAACCTCTCGCCCCAAAGCATCGTAGATTACAAGCTGGCCGTGGATAAGTTCTTCTCCAGCACGTTGCCGAATGGGTCTTGAAACGCAGCATAGATTCCGGCTGGGCACTGTTGCGGTTCTGAGTGGATGAACTCGACGCCCCTGGCCCTAAGCCCGGCCATGAAGACCAACTATTACAACCCGTCATCTTCAGGGCCTCACTCCACCTCCTCACCTGGAGCGGTGTTGAAATATATAACGTTGCCGTCCGGGTCATGAATAACGGCGCCTGCCGAGTCGTCCTCCTCGATGCGGGTGTCCTCGGCGAAGGTAAGACCTTGTGCCTTGAGCACTGTGGCGATCTTGAACACGTCTCCTCCACGGAAGTTCAGCATGTTGCTTTTGATATGCCCTTGATACAGCGCCAGGGTGCAGTCGTGGTGCTTTATAACAGCAAAGCCCGCCTCGATATCGCTGTCGATCACCTCGAATCCCAGCTTCTCGTAGAATTCAAGGGATTTGGCAAGATCGGCAACGTTCAGGCAGAATTCGAACCTGCCCAGAATAAGGTTTTCTTCGTTACTCATGAGGTTCCTTGGTCGTCTACACTGCCTCCGAATTCAAGCAGTTCGTGCACGTTGCCGGATGGGTCGCGGATGGCGGCGTAGATGCCAGCAGAGCAGGGCTGCGGTTTATCGTGGATGAACTCCACGCCCTTGGCCTTAAGATCGGCCATTACCTTGCGCAGATCGTCTACCTGGATGTTGACAAGCGTCTGGGCAACGTTGGGATAGTCGATTTTGAAGGGTTTATCCACTTTGTAGAGGAGAACCGACGGGCCTTCATGGTCCAAAAGTACGATGTCAGGATAGTACTCCTTACCCTTGATACTAAACCCCAGCTTCGAGCAGTAGAAATCGATGGCCGCATCCATGTCGGACACATTGAACTGGATAACGCAGATTTTTGGCATCTTTCCTCCTTTAAGTTCTTTCCACCATCTCGATGCAGTCCTCCGGACAAACGTCAAGGCACAGCCCGCACCCTGCGCACCCGTAACACCCGTACCCCTTCGGGGCATTTCCATAATTGGTTGAACCGTCTTTAAGGAAATAATACCCCTCCTGATTAATTACTAGTTTCCCATCGATCATCTTACGCGCCTTGAAGTAGCATACCTCCACACAGTCGCCGCACTGGGTGCATGCCTCCATGTCAGTTTCCTCGATGTATTTTCCCGGGTCGCATCCCCACTCGTCGCTCTTGAAATACCCGCAGCAGTCGTCGCAGCAAAAGCAGATGCCTTGGTCACGGGTGCGGTCCGCCTCGTATCGGAATGGGCGGGTAACCAGGTGCTTTTCTGCCGCTTCTTTGAGAATACCCTCGACAAATTCGCGGTCGACTTCCTTGAAATCAGAACCGGTCCCTTGCATCTCGGCGGTATCAAAGAAAAGGCAGAGGTCCATGCGGGAGCGCTTGCAGCCCGGTCCGCCCTCACGGCACCCGCAGTTGGATACCCAAAAGCGGTCATGGGCATCAATTATCGCCCGACCCTCTTTCCTCGTGGCTATATAATGGAAGGAAGGTTCTTGTTCATCTGTTTTATGCATCTTGCCTCCTAATCAATTCTTTGGCTTTGGTATGTCCATGGCGCAGCGGAAGCCTATGTAGGGCGAGACTTCGGAAGGGTTAGCGCCACGACGGCTGTAAGTGCTCATCCACTCCTTCTCGTCGGCGTAACTGCCCCCGCGGTAGACCTTTTCGGTGCCGGCCTGGGGACCTTTTGGATTCAGCGTATCCGCCGGATCATAAGGTGCGTACCAGTCCGCCACCCACTCCGAAACGTTGCCTGCCATGTTGAAGCAGTCGTAATGGTTAATACCTTTTGAGAAGGCATCCACAGGTGCGGTGGCCTTATACCTGTCGCGCTTAGACCAGTTGCAGTATCTGCTATTCCACCGGTTGCCCCAGGGATAGGGACGGCGACTTAATGAACCTCCGCTCCTTGCAGCAAGCTCCCACTCCGCTTCCGTCGGGAGTCGTCTGCCTTTCCATTTAGCGTAAGCCTGGGCTCCATACCATGTAACGTAACGGACAGGGTAGCTCTCATACCCTTCTTTAACCTGATACTTACCATCCACCATGTCTATTTCGGGATCATTTGCACCATCGAACCAGTATGCGCCGCCTTCCTCCTGGTTGCCTGCAGCGTTCAGGAACTCACAGAATTGCCTGTTGCTGACCTCGTGGCGTTCGATGCAAAAATCGTCTACCTTGATCTTGATGGCGGGGGAGGAGGTCGTATCTTGAGCATTGCCTAGCATGAAGGAGTCCTTCCCGTGGATATGAGCTATCTCGGAAGGGATTATGAATAGTGGCCAGTAGCGGTCAACGTTTTCTGTGAACTCCTTCTGGGAGATGACCAGTTCCGAGTCTATGTCCAGGCCGCTGAGTCTTGAGAGAATTGCGATGGCGTTTTGCTGGCTTTTATCTTCGGTCTCTAGGAACTCGGCAAGGAACCGGGCGATGATTAAGGAATCCCCGGATTTATCCACCACCTTTGCCCAGAAGTATGGGGCGAGGTCATAACCCTTAAAACTTACGTTCCATCCGCCCAAAGGTTTTGCAATGGTCGCCGTTGTCCAGGTCCTAAGGTCGTGAACCCTCTCAGGGTTTTTGTAGAAGCTTCCGCCTCTATCTAAAAGAGACCTAGGGTAAAACCGCTTGCATATCTCGAAAGCGATGTAGTTTGCGATGCCGTCGCCGATCCAGCGGTTGGTTGAGTCTTGGTAGGTTCCGTAGCACTCTTCTATACCCCCTTCTACCCACTCGTGGGGGAAAGTGCCGTACACCCTCCCGCTGTCAGGTTCAAAAGACGTGCACATCCCTCCGACGCTTACACCCACATAAAAACTATCTCTCATAATGATCGAAAGTGGTTTTAATCTCATGTGGGTAAGGCTGTCTATAACACTCTCTCCTTTCTTAAGTTCCGCCATGAGCTGCCGCGCCTCCTCCTCGTGTCCCTCTGGGTAGTGCACCTCTATCATGCCGGCCTTTAACACAAGAAGCCCTTCGCCGGTCACCACATCCATCTTCTTGACCCCAAACCACATTAATAAAAGCTCAAGGATTTCGGCAGCTCCGGATGCATGCAAGGACCCACTAACTTGCACGATCGGCTCTATCGGCTCATCGGAATATGCCACGAAGTTGACCTTGGAGTAGTTCCTTGCTCGCGGCACCCAGAAAAGCACTTCTCCCTTATCGTTTGAGAAGCCCTCGAATCTCGTGGATTTGTGGGTGAGCACGCACAGAACGCCTGGCTTGTGTTCGTATAGGGTGTCGTAGAATCGAAACATAAGAGGCAGGCTGTCGCCTGCGGCAAAATGCGAGAGGACCTCAAGGTTCTCTTTTACCTCAAGAGAAAGCGAGGTTGTCTCAGGGTAAAGAAATGTAGGTGTTGTTACCTCCATATCCGCTGAAGCAACGTTGGCGGCCAACAAGAGAAGGATTACACCTACCAGGACCCATTTGCCGAATCCCCTTTTTCGCTTTAGCGGTTCCATAAACTCCTCCTTTTGATTCTGATCAAGTTACGCCTTTTTATATCGTGAGTTCATGATCTCCCTTAACAATCAGTGGCCGGTTGCTTCCAGTATATTACCGTCCGGGTCAAGGAACTGGAAGGCAAAAACCCCGTCTCCCACCTCTTCCGGGGCATCGTTCAGGATTTCCACCCCTGCCGCCTTGAGCGCGTCGAACGTCTTCTGAGCCGACTTATCGGTCTCGAGGAAAAAACTCAAATGGGTACCCTTGTTATCTACCGGATTGGGTTTATGCCCGGCCTCAAGGTAGATATTGATATTGCCTGATTTGGAGATAAGGAAACAGAGGGTAGGCCCGAGATCTGCCCTGATATCGAAACCGAGGGTCCCGGTGTAGAACCTCTTGGCCCTCTCCATGTCTGAGGTGTAAATGGCAAGGGTATGTATGCTTTTGAACATAAAACCTCCTCTCTAGAAACTCAAGCCTCAGACCACTTGACCGGAGCTCCGGCTCCTTTGCCGTCAGAGATGTTTGAACCGGAAAAGCTATCTGAGCGGGCCTGAATGACGATAAAGTAGAGCTCTTCAGATGAGTTGTTGCGCCCCGCGCGGACACCATCTGGCGCAACCCGGATTACTGTCCCTTCGCTGACGTCAATAACTTCACCGTCAATTTGGAACTGACCTTTGCCCTTGATAAAGATATAAAGCTCCTCGTTGGCCTTATGTCCATGGTAGAACGGCACTCCATCTCCCGGCAGCATCTTGTTAAGGGATACCTCCATGCCGGTAAGCCCTAATTCCTTTTTTAGGAACAACTTGCCGGGGAACCCAGCGGGAAGATTGGGATGGGTGAAGGTATAATTATCCAACTCCTCCCACTTGCCGATATTGGCAACGGTGAAGTTCTTCCCCTCTGTCTTCTTAAGCGATGATTCTGCCACAGCTTATCCTCCTTTCTTTACGGCCTCCACGATGAGAAGCTCATCGTCTTCCTTGTATGGGGCAAACTCGTAGCTGCTGAACTCCGCTCTTACCTCAAACCCCGTCTGTCCGAGCAAACGATGTACATTATCCCGATCGATAATGCCTGCGAAAGACTTCTGTTCGATCTTCTCCACGAGCTTGCTGGATTCATAGATCTCGAAGACAAGCAGGACTTGTTTTGTCGCCACTCTTCACTATACCGGTAAGCCCGATTGTGTCAAGCAGGAATAGTCCACAGTCTAATTTTCCGCGGGTTGAGCAATTCCTTGACTTACGTTTAGCCCAGCCTATACTCCGGCAGGTTCGAAAACATGGAGGATGTTCGTGAAGAAGACTACACAACTTAAGAAAATGATTGCCGAGCGCCGGGCGGTTGTTGCTCCGGGCTGCTACGACGTGCTCAGTGCTAAGCTAATCCAGGAGGCAGGGTTCGAACTTACCCAGGTTTCCGGTTTCGGCGTATCTGCGTGCCTTTTAGGCAAACCTGACGTGGGGCTGCTCGGCTGGAACGAAGTGGTCAACATGACCTGGCGGATAGCCCAGGCGGTTAGCATCCCGGTGATGGGAGACGGCGACACCGGGTTCGGCAACGCGCTGAACGTTATTCGCACCGTGCAGGATTTCATCCAGGTAGGAGCGGCAGGAGTCAATCTGGAGGATCAGGTATTCCCCAAACGCTGCGGACACATGGAAGGCAAGCAGCTTGTATCCGAAGAGGAGATGGTCTTAAAGATCGAGGCGGCGGTCCAGGCCCGCAAGGACCTTGATCCTGACTTCGTGATCAACGCCCGCACCGACGCCATCGCTGTGACCGGCTACGAGGACACGATCAAGCGCGCCAATGCCTATGCCAAGGCGGGCGCGGACATGATATTCCTCGAGGCGCCAACCGACAAGGAGATGATCAGAGATGCTGTCTCCAAGATCGATGCGCCGCTATCCATAAATCTGTTTGATTCCGTCGTTGGCGGCAAGACCCCGCTTATCCCTATCGAGGAGCTTAGAGAACTGGGCGTTGCCCGTGTTTCCGTTCCCGTGGGAACCATATTTGTGGTTACCAAGTGGCTGCGCGAGTACTTATCCGTGCTCAAAGAACGCGGCATCATGCCCGACCGCACCGATCTTCTGTGCACCTTCGATGAGTTCAAGCGGTTCGTTGGTCTGCCTGAGTACAAGGAGCTTGAAAAGCGGTTCCTTCCCAGAGCGGTGGTTGAGCAGAAGTATAAAGGTAAGTAGGAGTCATCATGGGAATGACGAGTCCGCTGACTCTGGCCGAAAAGATTCTAGCAAAGAAATCAGGCAAAGATACCGTTTCCGCCGGTGAGATCGTGCAGGCCAGGGTGGACGTGGCCATGTCGCACGAGAACGGCCGCATGGTCAAGAAATCCTTCGAGAAGATCGGTGTAGAAAAAGTGTGGGACCCGGACAGGATCGTCATCATCTTCGATCACCGTGTTCCTGCAGAATCCGAACGCACCGCCATTGGCCAGAAGGAACTCAGAGAGTTCGTCAAGGCACAGGGTATCAAGAATTTTTACGACATCAACGTTGGAGTCTGCCATCAAGTACTCGTCGAGGAGGGCTTCTCCCGACCGGGTATCCTTTTGGTAGGAACCGACTCCCACACCACCACCGCCGGAGCGCTGGGTGCGTTTGCCACCGGTATCGGGGCCACCGAGATGGCGGCGGTGTGGGCCACAGGTGAGCTGTGGCTGCGTGTTCCCGAGACCCTCAAGATCGTTGTCAACGGAAAACTGCCTCGTGGTGTCTACGCCAAGGACGTGATCCTCAATATAATAGGGACTATCGGTGCCGACGGCGCCGACTACAAGGCTATAGAGTTCTCAGGCTCCACGATCTCCGCCATGAGCATCGCCTCCCGCATGGTTATCTCCAACCTGTCCATGGAGGCGGGAGCCAAGGTAGCGTTCGTTGTTCCGGATAAGGTTACCGAGTCCTACGTAAAGGACCGCGCCAAAGGCCTGTACGAGATGCTTGCTCCCGATCCTGACGCCCGCTACGCGTCGGAGCATACCTTCGACGTATCCGATCTGGAACCTCAGATGGCCTGTCCCCATCAGGTGGACAATGTGAAAGGAATCTCCGAGGTCGCTGGCACCAAGATTGACCAGGCGGTGATCGGCTCCTGCACCAACGGCCGGCTGGAGGACCTGCGCGAGGCGGCACGGGTTCTCAAGGGGCGTAAGGTTGACCCGGGAGTCCGCTTGCTGGTTGTTCCCGCATCCTGGAAGATATTCAAAGAGGCACTTTCCGAAGGGATTATCGAGACGTTGGTCGACGCCGGAGCAGTGCTCGTCAACGCGGGATGCGGGCCCTGCCTGGGCGCGCACCAGGGCTGCCTTGCCCCTGGCGAGGTGGCGGTGACATCAACCAACCGCAACTTCCAGGGACGTATGGGCAGCGCCGAGGCGTTCCTCTATCTGGCATCCCCGGCGACGGTGGCGGCGTCGGCAATAGAGGGCAAGATAGCAGATCCACGCAGATATCTGGAGGCATGATGGAACTCATAAAAGGACGCGCGTGGATTTTCCCGGATGACGTGAATACCGACGTTATCTATCCGGGGCGGTACATGTCGATTACTGACGCAGAGGAAACCCCAAAGTACCTGTTTGAGACCGTCTACCCCGACTTCCGCTCCAAGGCCAAGCCCGGAGACATCATCGTTGCCGGTAAGTACTTCGGGTGCGGCTCGTCGCGCGAGCAGGCGGCCACCGCTATCCGCTACTTCGGCATCGCCTGCGTGGTTGCCTCCTCGTTCGCCCGCATCTTCTACCGCAACGCCATCAACCTCGGTTTGCCCATTGCAGTTGTGCCCGGCATCCGCGAGTATGTTAAGGAAGGGGATGAGATCACGGTTGACCTTGCCGCAGGCAAACTCAAGAATCTTACTGCCGGCAAGGAACTAGCATTCGAACCCTTACCTGAGTTTATTCTCGATCTCATCGGGCAGGGCGGGTTGATACCTGCCACGCGTAAGAAACTAGGATTGGGATAGGACTTTAACCGCAGATTACGTCGATTTCACGGATTGGGTTAATCTATTTCTATTCTACGTTAGTCTGTGTAATCTGTGGTTTTTCTTTTGAGTTGATAAACCTTTTGTATTCGAGAGAGGGAGCGGCGAAATTGAGGAGGATTCCTAGTTCCAATCCGGTTGCTTTGAGATAATTAATTACTTGAGCTTCTTCGATTTTCCCCAAATGGGATACGGTCTTGAGCTTAACAATGATTGAATCGTAACAAATGAAGTAGGCACGATAAGAAGTGTTGAGTTGCTGATTTTTATAGAATACGGGTAATTCAACTTCACGCTTAAATGGAATGCCTCTGGCTGTAAGTTCTGTCGCAAGGGCCTCCTGATAGACTGCTTCGAGAAAACCATTTCCTAACTGGCGATGAACTTCCATTGCCGCACCGATTATATCGTAGGTTCTCTTGTCCTTTATCATCATTACTTCTTATTCAGATTAATCTGAGTAATCTGCGAAATCTGCGGTTTCATCTCTACCATTCCTCGTAGGTGACTCGGAAATCACTGAACTCGTGGGTGGGTTTTTGCCATTCCACATCCACCCTGGTAACGCGCGCAGATGACGGGCCGACCTTCAACTCATCAAAAACGCGTTAAGGGCATCTTTCTGGCCCTCAGTCACGGTCTTCACCTCGGATAGATAGCAGATTTACTTTAAAAGCACAATCTTGCCCGTCATCTCCTGTCCCTGTGGGCCGCCTGTCTGTACTCGATAAAAATAGATTCCGGCAGGCAGTTTACCGCCCGGTTTCCATGTCCAGTATATCATCGGTGAAGCCTCATTCCAGAGCTGCTGTTCCGCCAGCCGGCCCTGGGCGTCGACGATTCTCAACTCGACCGTATTTTGCTCCCGATTATAGATATAGAAAGGAACCTCTGCTTGTGCGGGATTGGGGGCAACACAGACAAAGCATGGGCGGAACCGTGATTCCTCCGCAACAAACGACAGGGTCGAATCCGGATAAAACTTCAGCCCAAAGACCCGGTTACCATGATACTCCTCTCTGGTGTCGGGCTCGCAGATATTCAGACAGAAATCGAAACTGCCCTGTTCCTGTACCGCTTTCACCAGAAGACGGTTCCGTCCCTGCTCTAAAGTAATCGGAACGATCTCGTTGGGTAAACTGTGCGTTCTTGAGCCGCTGAAGCGGTAGACCTCGGTACCGTTGAGAAAGATTTTGATATCCTCATCCGAGCCTATCCAAAGTTCGGCCGATCCGGAGCGGGGAGAATAGAAATACGTATGGGCATAGGCGGTTTTATTTGAATCGGGGGTCAGGGTCGCAAGATTGATGTAATCGTCAAAGAAATAGAACGGTTGAGTCCATGGGTCGGTTCCCGGATCGGGCCAGATCGTCGATTCTCCACCGAGGTTATCGTAATCAATATCCGTGTTCGAATAAGGACCGGCGAGAATCCAGACGCGGTTGGACTGGCCAAAGGTTCCGTCCGGACGTGGGTCTTTGATAAACTCGGTACGGGCCTCAGCTATTGAGTTGCCGAGGACTTCAATCAGATTACCGTTATTGACACCCAGGCCCTTGATGCCGGCTAGAGTGATATGCTCGACATCATCGGGATTCATTCCCATCAGCTGCGCCAGAACCCAATCGACGGCGACCATATCTTCACCGGCAACGACCGTATTCCTGCGTTTCGGCAAACCGTCAGTACCTTTGTATTTTTCCCGGCACACCACTGCGTCGACGACCGTGAGCTGAATCTTGGATTTCATCACCGATGAAATATCGACGATTTCTTCGTCCCAGAGATCTCGCGTGTGCTTAAGTCCGCTCTCACTCGGATAGGGATAGCCCACAGCCTTCCACCAGCCGTAGACCATACCGGGAAGGACACCGATGTTGTTCTTGAGCGCACCGGTGATTCCGGCGGTATGAACTTTCATAACCGGTGCATTGATAACGCAGGAAGCCCGGAGCAGGGTTTGGGGAATAAAATAAGAAGACCGGGCATAATAGGGCGAGTCGACCGGCACTGCTACCGAAGAGTCAAGGTTCAGATCGATTATCTCAATATTCTTACCGTCGAAAACCGAGTCAGTGAGTATTTCCCAATAACCCGCCAGGTCAAACCCGTCGCCGACCGGAATGCTAGGGTGGTGGCTGAGGCTTGAGTCCGGGCACCAGCCGCCCGCAGCTTCACCGATGACGACATGGGCGTCGGGATTCGCTTCAAAGACCAGTTTGGCAATCGCCCGGACAACGTTGGCATCGGTCACCACTCCCGAGCCGCTCGGAGTCAGCTCAACGATATTCGGTTTGATGACGACGAGACTGCAGCCCGAGGCATACTGGTCCATACCGCCGAGGAGGTCGACAGCAAGCCTGACCATATCTTCAATCTCATCCTTCGTCGGTTCCTGGTCGAGGGGAATTGGATGGGGGAGAGAAGAGTTGGTCGACTGGACAATCGAAACCTGTGTTTCGGCGGTTTGATCGGACGAGGGATCCTGCCATGTCTCACCAATGGTCGGCGCGGGCGGTTCGATGATAAGCGGAAATACAACGGCAAGTGCAAAGGAAATAGACAAAAACGTTCCAGCCAATATTTTTTTAACCATTATCACTCCTTTCTTGTTTGTTGTTTTATTGTGCCGAGAAGACCGGAAAAGTCAAGTGGTTGCTCTTAGGCCAACCACGAACTTGACTGATAAAAATACAATACAGTCGAGCCACGTGGGAAAGTACTGATGAAAACACACTGTAGAAGATCAAGGTGGAACGCTATTAGTGACGGTGAGGATGCTCGGGGTTGAATAAGAGATTACCCGCGGACAAAGAACCGTTCTGCAACACCTGTGATTTGATCTTACCACTTCTCGTAGGCGACGTGAAAGTCGTCGAACTCATGGGTGGGTTTTTGCCATTCCACATCCACCCTGGTAACGCGCGCAGATGAAGGTCCAATTCTCAGTTCCTCAAGAAACGCATTAAGAGCGTCCCTTGGTCCTTCAGCAACCGTCTCCACCTTGTCGTATCCAAGGTTACGAACCCAGCCGGTTAAGTTCAGCCTTTGCGCCAGTCTAACCGTGAAGTAGCGAAAATTCACACCCTGAACAACCCCGTGGACCACCGCATGCAGCCTGGCATCACTCACCGAGCACCTCCTTGATTCGTTCGATTGCATCGGCTGGATCCTTGACCATCTTTACCCCTGATATATCCCATGTCCCTATCCCGAACACCGGCTTCTTGCGGGCGAGTGCTAAGGCGATCTCTGACAGCGTTCCGTACTTGCCGTCCACCGCTACCAGTGCATCTGCCGAATGAACGATGATGATGTTGCGTCCCTCGCCCATGCCCGTCTTGATTGCATGAGTGAGATAAGGGTTGGCTTTTATATCGCTCGACTCCGGCAGTATCCCGATGCTCACCCCACCTGCATCATGGGCTCCTTTGCACGCCGCCTCCATCACCCCGCCGCGTCCACCGCAGATTAACGTCCAACCCTGTTCAGCGATCAGTCGTCCCAACTCCTCGGCAATCCGGGCGACCTTATCTCTGCAGAACCTGCCGCCTATCACGCCTATCTGGATGTTGCGGCTCTCTTCCATAGATCTACCCTTCAAACTCCAGATACCCTATGTAGGGCAGATGCCTGAAGCGCTCGTCCCAGTCCAAACCGTAGCCGACAACGAACCTGTTCGGAACCGGAAATCCCAGATAATCAATATGAATGGCAACCTCTCTACGCTCAGGCTTATCCAGAAAGGAGCAGACGGCGAGTGATGCAGGTCCCCTTTCCTTCAATACCTTAACCAGTGTGGCAAGTGTGTGGCCGGTGTCTACGATGTCCTCTATCAAGATCACATGGCGACCTCTAATAGGGGTGGAAAGATCGGTCAGGAGGCGCACCTCGCCGGAGGACTCGGTTCCTGAGCCGTAGCTTGATACCCGGATGAAGTCGCACTGATGTGGGATGGTCATCGCCCGCGTAAGGTCTGCCAGAAACATCCACGCCCCCTTGAGGATTCCAACCAGCAAGGGGTTTTTCCCTGCGTAGTCCTCGCTGATCTCGGCTGCCAACTGGCTAACGCGTTCGGCGATCTGCTCCGCTGTAAATAGCGGTATGATGGCGGGTTTGGAGTTCATCGGAAGTCGGGGCGAGTGGATTTGAACCACCGACCTCTTGGTCCCGAACCAAGCGCGCTAACCGGGCTGCGCTACGCCCCGCAGACGGAATTATACGATGCTCATGCGAAGTTGTCAACTGCGGGGGATTGACTCCCTCGCAGCTTTCCCTATAGTCTCTCTGTTGTAACCAAGGAGGAACGTTGCAGGTTCTGGTGTTGTATCACTCGAGAACGGGTAATACCAAGAAGCTGGCCGAGGCGATTGCCAAAGGAGTAGAGGAGGTCGAGGGTGTTGACGCCGTCCTTAAGTCTACCCAAGAGGTAACCAGGGAGGATTTCCTTGAATCTGACGGGGTAATCGCTGGTTCACCAGTTTACTTCGGAACCATGGCTGCCGAACTCAAAAAGGTGTTCGACGATTTCGTGGGCATCCGCCGCCAGATGGAAGGGAAAATAGGCGCTGCGTTCGCCACCTCGGGCGCCACCTCCGGCGGCAAGGAGACAACCATCATATCTATCATCCAGGCGATGCTGATCTACGGCATGATTATCGCAGGCGATCCAATGGATGCCACCGGTCACTACGGCACCTCGTGCAAGGGTGCCCCTGATGAGCTAACCCTTGCCAACGGTGTCAAACTGGGTAAAAGGGTTGCGATGCTTGCCAAGAAGCTGCGAGGATAAACGGATCGTCATCGTCTGTTCAAAAGTTGGTGTTGATTCGATAATATGTCATTGCGAGATTTTGCGAAGCAAAATCGTGGCAATCTCATAGCAGAAAGAAAAAATGTGGAACGGCCTCTCCAGGCCGTTTAATAATATTCGCGTTCGCGTCAGGTAATGGCTTGCAAATAGAGGGGATCACGATACCCTTAGGAATAATCAACAACATTCGCAAGGAGGTCTCTTGGACGATAAACAAGCACTACCCCAAGTCCCCGGTCAATATAGAAGTAAGCAATTAAATAAAATCGTTTCTAAAGGGAGGGACGTTTGGATGATAGAGAGGTAGGAAGATACTGGGAGGAGAACGCCGAGACCTGGACTAAACTATCACGCATGGGAATGGACGTAACCAGGGATAATCTAAACACACCCGCTCTTCTTTCAATTCTCCCCAACGTCAAAGGTCTAACCGGCCTGGATATCGGCTGCGGCGAAGGGCACAACACTAGGCTTCTGGCCTCGCTCGGTGCGAAGATGCATGGGGTCGATATCTCCGAAACATTTATAAAACACGCACGCGAGAAGGAATCGAAAGAGCCTTTAGGTATCCACTATGAGGTTGCGAACGCAGTCGAGCTCCCCTTCCCTGACCAAACCTTCGATTTCGTCTCAGCGTTCATGAGCCTTATGGATATGGCTGAACCCTGGCGCGCTATCAAAGAGGCATACCGGGTGCTCAAACCTGGCTGCTTCTTCCAGTTTTCCATCATCCACCCCTGTTTTACAAGCCCGCCAAGCAAGTGGGTTGACGATAAAGAGGGCAAACACATAGCCCGTCAGTGCTGGGGCTACTTCAAGGAGGGGTTCCTGGAGATCGAGGAGTGGATCTTTTTCTTAACACCACCTGAGCTGAAGAAAAAACTTAAAAAATTCCGCGTGCCTCGGTTCCACTTTACCTTTGCGAGCTGGCTGAATCATCTGATCAATACCGGCTTTATCATCGAACGTCTCCACGAGCCGGTTGCGTCGGATGAGATGGTGAAGCGCTGCCCATTCCTTGCCGATACCAGGATTATTGCCCAGTACCTCATCGTGCGCTGCCGCAAACCACATGGATAACTGTTGAGGCGGAACGCCAAGGATATATCTCAAACAAGATGATTCACTTCCACGGGGAGAGGTGGTCAAGATCGCTGAAGAGTTCAAACCTCGCGGTCTTACCTTTGAGCAAGACGCTCACCAAGAGCCCGACAGAGGGGGCGTCATCATAAAAGATACTCACGGCAGCTGGTTCCAGCTTGTAAACCATGAGGCATGATTTAATCCAGGGGTCTCTTTCGTGGTGCAAGATTAGGGGTCCCCATCCGAAGACGAAGTATTCGGTTGGGGCGTTAATCGGGGAGGGGGGATTCGAACCCCCGATCTCCTGCTCCCAAAGCAGGCGCGTTGAACCGGACTACGCTACTCCCCGACGACAGCGGTCGCTTTTGGTTCCAGTTCGGCTTTGCCGAACTTGGGGGAGGCAGTTACTAGTAAATCAAGTTCTGCCCGTGGTTTCAATTATAATCCTCTTTGTTTTTGAGTCAACGGAGACTAACGGCTCTTCAGATACTCGGCCAGCTTGCCGATCGCTTTTGCACGGTGGCTTATTCGATTCTTGATCACGAGCCCCAGCTCCGCATTGGTCTGCGAGAAACCCTTAGGTATAAATATGGGATCGTAGCCGAACCCCTCTGTCCCCCTTGGCTCGAAACCGATCCAACCCTCAAGCACACCCTCGAACGTTTTCACCTCCTTCCCATCTATAAGAGCGATGGTAGCCCTGAACCTTGCGGTTCGTTCGTACAGCGGCACATCCTTAAGCTCTTTGAGCAACATCCTGCACTTTTCAGGATAAGAAGTTTTCTCTCCACCGTATCTTGCCGATAAGGGTCCTGGTCTTGTGCCCAAAGCATCCACCTCCAACCCTGAATCCTCGCCGCAGATAAGGCCATCAAACTGATCCCGGTAGGCTCTGGCTTTGGCAAGTGCATTTTCTGCGTAGTTTGTGCCTTCTTTTACCTCTTTTATGGGAAGAGAAAGCTCGTGTGGGGCCACAACATCTGCAACCCCACAGAGCACCTTCTTAAACTCTCGCAGCTTGCCCTCGTTGCCCGTTGCAACAAGCAGCTTACTGGGCATTGACCTCCGTCTGGACGATCCAGGCGTCGCCGTAGCCAAGGTTCTTTGCCTTCTCGCGCAGTATCTCGACGTCCGAGCGGTTCTTGTAGTCGCCTACACGTACCTTGTAGTAGGGGACGTCGTATTCGACGTAGACCCGCTCGGTGAACTTGAAACGCGCTTCGCTGGCGACCTTGTTGGCACCTTCGTTGGTGCTTGAGGCAAAGATCTGTACCCGGTAGCCGGGCACTGTAGCTGCACTCGGGGTAATCCCCTTAGTCGTGTCCCCGGGCTGCTCCATCTCGTAGAGGGAGTAGTCCTGACCAGGAGAAACCACCTTCGTGGTTTTACGCGGAGTACAGCCCACAAATCCTAACCCTAACACAACGGTCGCCAGAGCCACTGCAATCAAACGCTTCATCTTTGCTCCTCCTAGGGTTTCAGCGGAGTCCGCCGTGCAAGGAGTTTCTTGACATCGGCGGCCCGATCCTTTGCACATACAAGCACTGTATCTTTAGCTTTCACAATCACAAGATCGCGTACGCCCAACAGAGCTACCTCGCCCTGGGGGGCATAGACGATACATCCTTCGCTTTCCAATACTATAAGTTTACCAATCCTAGTGTTTTTGTCAAGTCCTTGAGGTAGGTGACGTTCCAGAGCGCTCCACGAGCCGACGTCATCCCAGCGGAATCTTGCAGGCAAAACAGCTACGTTGGAGGCCTTTTCCATGACGGCATAATCAACAGACGTCGCCTCTAACCTGGCGTAGGAGCTTTTTGTCGGTTTCTTGGATCGCTTCGCAAGAAGACCCTTATATATCTGGGGATGATGCTTGCAGAACGCCTCAATGATGGCCTCAACCTTCCAGGTAAACATCCCGGAGTTCCAGAAGAAGTTACCCGACTTCACGTAACGATTAGCCGTCCTCTTATCAGGTTTCTCTCTGAAACGCTTAACCTTAAACCCCCGTCGGCCTAATGGTGTGTTACGGTCAATCTCTATATACCCGTAGCCCGTTTCGGGTCTTGAGGGCGGGATGCCGAAGGTCACAAGATATCCTTTTTCTGCGAGCCTGGAAGCAGTCTTGAGGTCGGCAAGGAAGGTCTTGCGGGGGGAGATCAGATGGTCGGCAGGAAGCACTGCCATGATAGCGTCCGGCTTATGGCGCAGGGCGCGTGCGGCAAGTGCTATGGCCGGGGCGGTATTGCGTCCCTCGGGTTCGACGATTATGTTCTTGTTCTTAACTCCTTTAATTTCGTCACTTAAGAGATCAACCAGGTGGTGTGGGAGCACGAAGTGCATTCGATCCATCGGCACAAGTGGTCTGATGCGCTCCACGGTATCCGCCACCATGGTTTTATCCGAGAATATCCGCAGGAACTGCTTGGGGCGCTGGGGCGTGCTTGCGGGCCAGAATCGCTCGCCCTTGCCGCCTACCAGAAGAACAGCATGGATTTCAGGTGATTTAGGTGGCATAAAGATTCCTCCTGTAGCTCTGTATTAGGTGTGTTACGGTTCGCTCCATACCCATTTCAGGCGCGCGTTGATGGAGCCGACTGTCATAACTGTTCTGATTAAGGCAGGATAGAGGTTCTCGTCGTTCGTAAGATAGAAGATCAGATTCCCGCCTGAGCCAAAGCTGCCCTTGCCTCGAACGTCGGGCACAAGCTTGGTGCAGACAAAGCTCCCGGTTGGTGAGGCTTGCGAGCGCACCGCAACCTCTTTCACCGCCTTGACCGTTGCTTGCTCGGTTATCCGGTCCGCGTGCAGGACAACGTCGCGTTCCTCGCCCACTGCCAGGGAGTTCAGTCTGAAGTAATAGTAGATCGAGACCACATCCAGGGTGCCGGGTAGCAGCGGATAGTCCGAGCCGTCCTCGTAGCAGATGCGCTGACCCTCCCAGTCGAAGCGCACCCTTATTACGGTGTCGTAGTTGGTCTCGTGCATGCGCTTCTCGAAGTAGAGCACCTTGAAAGAATCGCGGGTTACGTAGGAGTAGATGGTGTCGTTGATTGTAAAAAGCCAGGCAAGGCTCTCAAGCGAATTCAGGACCGAGCGGAGAGAGTAGCAGGGCTGTCCTTCGAAGGTGGTCTCGTAGAAGAAAAGCTCCATCTGGCCCGCGTATATGGGCCCCAGGTGAACGTCGTAGGTCAGCACTTCCTTGGTGGGCAGCGCCGCCAAATACAGAAGCAACAGGAGTTTCATTACTTAAAGTCTAAGGAGAATTAACGTGATGTCAACTTTGCGGCGTGCTTCCTAACACCTCCTACGGCCAAACCTGTCCCTGTGGGGTGGTGAAGGATATCAAAGTCCAGGTTTCACTCCATCCATTCATGTCCTCAACAACTTCATAGTATTGGTAAACGTTGCCGATGCCCTTCACACGTCTTACTTCGTATGTTTTGTATGTTTTGGGATCGGTAGCTCCAGCGCCGTCATCATAAGCCTCTAGAACAAGAGTGTCATTTTTATAAGCCACAGGAATATGCCATCCAAGCCAGCTCATGACAAAAATAGAGTTCTCTTCCGGATGAAGTTGGTTAGAATAGTAGGTACTGCCAAGACGGTGAAAAAGAGTTGTTTCATAAATGCCTATAGTATCTCCGACATCCCATAAGCCCATCTTTCCCCAAGTGTTAAGAACAAACCAGCTCGTATCCCCGGTGGAGAAAGTATCCACTACGGAAATTATGTGCTCAGGCAGGCTCAGGTTTGAATAACTCTCTATTACTCGATGGTACTTCCACTCATACCCCAGCCCGAACGGAAAGTAGGTGGTGTCGAGGTCGAGAGGGGGAGGCGGTTTATCCACAATGAAGCTTCGGGTTTCGCTCAAAAGCACCCCGTTGAAAACAACAGTGCCAGCCTGCCAGTTGTAGGTCCCGTTGGATAGATTTTCAAACACGCTGTCTGACATGGTGTAGGTTGTATCCGCAAGGGTATCCTGGAGGTCGATAGTAGTGTCCGTAAATATGCGAATCACGTAGTCAGGCTCAAGGGAGTCGGAGCTCCATATAAAGGTTGGCGGTTCGGTATCGAAGACTGCGCTGTCCTGTGGGGCTATAAGTTTTGGAGCTCCGGGCTGCGTGAGTGAAAAGGTGCGGGATTCGCTCCATTCTAACTTGGAGTCGGCTTTTGAGGCCACAGCCCAGTTGTAAATCCCGTAGGCAAGTGCTGAAAACGCACTGTCTGACATGGTGTAGGTCGTATCCGTAAGTGTGTCCTCGATCACATCTGTGGAGCCGGTCCAGACATGAATAACGTACTCTTCTGCTTCTTCCCCCGCACCCCAGATAAAAGCCAGCCCTGAGTAGAGCGCCGCACCATCGGCGGGCGAAATCAAGGCCGGCGCCACCAAATCGATTCTATTACATCCAATGATCGCGATTCCGGCAAGAATCGCGGCTATCTTAAAAACTCTTTTCACGTCAACCTCCTAATCCTCCGCTTTATACACCGTATCCCGCCCGTTGTAGAAGTACAGGAGACGGTCTGTTTCATATAGTTCCGCGTAAGGGTAGGGGGGAATATCACCGGCAAACCAGTAATTGTGTGTTTGGGATAGTATGCCAATTCCTCGAAGGCGTCTTATTGAAATATATTCAGTTGTATGAGGGTCCCAATAGTCATATGAGCTGTAGAGGATATCGCCTCGATAACTCATAAAATCCGGCAGAGAAGTTGGATCGGGAACCAGGTCAACCATCGTCATCCATATCACAAGATATATCCTGTCTTCGTATACCCTCGCCTCTCCATAGAGATCCCAGTGACAATAAGGCAGCATTCCGGGCATTTGGTATAGGTTCTTTTCAGTCTCAAGGGTAAAACACATGGTATCGCCTTTCCAGAAGGAATCAACAACACTTACGGTGAAGGTGTCAAAGCATTCGTAATCCCATACTTCTCCCTCACCGTTATCACCTTCGCTTCGCTCGTATCTTTGGAAGCACCATTCGTAGCCTACGCCCAGCGGAAAGTAGGTGGTGTCGAGGTCTACAGGCTTGTTCAAGATAAATGTACGGCTATTGCTCCAGAATAACTCACCCAATTTTGAGAGGTTAGCTGCAGCCCATGAGTAAGTTCCGTTCTCCAATGTATCGAACATCTCGATTGACATCGTATAGGCTGTGTCCTGTAGGGTATCCTCAAGAGTAGTCGAAGACTCCGCATAAATGCGAATCACACAACCCGCGGTCAGAGAGTCGAAACTCCAGATAAAAATAGGGGGATTCGTCTCAAACACTGCACCATCCTCAGGCGAGATCAGCTGGGGAGCGCTCGGTTCGCCTGGTTTCTGTACCACAAAACTGCGCCACTCGCTCCAGTTATACATGGTGTCGCTTTCTTCTGTCCAGAAGCTCGCTACGTGCCAGTAGTAGGTGATGTTGTTGAGTAAATCAAAGGCCTCCTGAGGCATAGTTACGGAGGTATCGGCAAGCTCATCCGAGAAAGGCATTAACCCTAAGATGCCACTTAAATCGGATGGGGTTTCATCGACTATAATTGCGTAGCCTTCCGCGTACTCTTCCGAGCTCCAGATGAATGTGGGCGGGATCATATCGAACACCTCGCCATCTTGGGGGGAGATCAACTTGGGTGCGTTAGGCTCCATGCTGCACCCTATTATCAGCACCACCCCTAAAAGGATGACGCTCAGTTTAAGATGTTTCATACATCACCTCCACCCAAATAATAGGCCTGTATGGAGTTTTGTCAAGGGTAAGATGTAGAGTATACAAGAGAATGGAATGAACTACCGGCCAGTTTACCGTTTCTTTGACCATCTTCATCATTATTCTACCCTTAACCTGGTAACTATCTCTTGGCGCACTGAACCCCAAAGACCTTGACAAAGCATGATTCACAGCCTAAAATAATAGGTAAGAATCTTAAACTGAACCAAGGAGTTTGAGTGAATAGAATCGCCTTTCTTACACTAGGAGTTGTACTCCTCGTAGGATGCCTGCAGGCCAAGGCAAGCCTTGCATCGCTTGAGGAGAAGGTTGCTCGGAATCCAAACAAAGCCCGTGCCGTATACAAACTTGCAAGGCGCTACTGCGAAGAGGATTCAGCCGTTCAGGCTGTTGAAACATGGAAGCGTCTTGCGAACCTGGACTTAGAACTCGCTTCGGATGTTTTCCTTCGCACGAAGGTCGCTGTATACCTTGGAGTGGAGCCTTTCTTCCCGCAGCCCGTCTCCGACTCTATCGCTATGACGCCGCGCTTTTCACCTGACGGCAAGAGGATCGTCTTCCATTCGCTGAAGAATGATCAGATAGGCTCCATGGATTTTTCAGGTGAGAACTTCCGTTGGATTACCAACGACAAGCGACGCAACAGAGGGGTGTGCTTCGCCGGTTCACCGGACCGGTTCCTGTATATCCGTAACACCGTCGATAACTCGGGTATGGAGCTTGTATATTATAACGCCGAAGGCGGTGGCGAACCCGAAGTTCTGTTCAGCGGGTTCTCACGATTCTTTGAATCGCCGGATTGGGTCACCGATGAATTGCCCGTGCTCTTCGGCTACATGTCCTTGGATACCAAGTCGATGGAGATCGGTTTATACGATCGCAAGGCGGGTGAGTTTATTGAGCTTACCCACAACGCATATATGAATCGTTACCCGCGTTACTCCAGTAACGGTAAACTGATAGTCTACACAAATTACCGTAGACTACAGCCCGATATATACATCATGAGCACCAGGGGGAGGGTGACAGAGAGGGTTACAAGTTGGCCGGGGATAGATATCTACCCCGACTTCGGTGATCATGACCGCAAGATAGCGTTCGTCTCGGACCGTAACGGGGGCGTACAGTTTGACGTATTTGTTTACGACCGGCGGACTGGCGAGGTTATACCTGTTACCTACAATGAGAAGATGGATACAGCCCCTGATCTTTCGGACGACGGTAACTGGCTCCTGTTCCAGTCAAACAGAGACGACGATCGCCCACGTAGTTATATCGTTCCACTTAATCAGCCGATCTCAGCCGAGCAGTTGCTTGCCGAGATTGAGGCGAAGGGAGAACAAGGAGGTTTACGATGAAGACAAGGCCTTACGGCCTTGGAGCCCTTTTGGGAGTGTGCTTGACGGTTCTGTCCTACGGGGCTCTTGAGGCTGGGGAACTTCACTACGTTCTTGAGCTGCCTTTGAGCGAGCTCAGTTTAGAGGGGGCCGGAGAGTATACGTTGGTTTCCTTCGAGGGAGCCTCATACGATGCTCCACCAGGCTATCCTCTGATACCTTTTATCACGAAGCGCTATCTCCTTCCCAGGGGGACGAAGGTCGTAGATGTTAGGCTTGAGGCTTTGAGCGTGAAGACAGCCTACGTAGAGGCCCCTGTTTATCCCGCTCAACCCCCCAGACCGTTGACCGCGCAGAAGGTAGAGTTTGTGGGGCCACGTGAGGAGGTCTACGCTTCTAGCACTCCGGTTTCAGATTTCGAAGCCCAGGTTCTATACCAGGGATTGCTTGAGGGTGAGAGGGTTGCCTTGATAGCGGTTCGTCCGCTGCGCTACACGCCTGCCGAGGGCAAGTTGGAGGTGGCAGAGCAGATGGTGCTTACCGTAGGGTATGAACCCGATCCTGGCTACACACCGCCCGTGGGTATTACCCCAAGTCAGCAACGCAGACTCAACGTGAGGATCAAGGCTCTGGTCGAGAATCCGGAGATCCTAGCCCCACGGGTTACGTTCCAGCCTGCGGCTGAAAAAAACTATCGGCATGCGATAGTTACACCTTCCTTGCTTCGAGGTGAGTTTCAGAAGCTTGCCGATTGGAACACCGCAAGGGGGGTTCGCGATACAGTGGTTGCTCTGGAGGCCATCGCCTCAAGCTTTTCTGGCAGGGATCTTGCAGAACAGATTCGCAACTTTGTGATCTTTGCCCACGAGCGCTGGGGAGTTGAGTATCTTCTGCTCGGAGGCGACGAGGGGCTTGTGCCCACAAGGGATTGCTTTGTCGCAAGCTATGATGGGAACTCTAGAGACACGATCCCCACGGATATGTATTTCGGGTGCCTTGATGGGGACTGGGACGCTAACGCCAATAATACCTTCGGCGAGATGAACGACGAGGTTGATCTTTCAGCCGAGGTTACAGTGGGCAGGGCATGCGTGAATGATATCCAGGAAGCTGGCCTTTTTGTGGGCAAGGTGGTGGTGTATCAGGATAATCCGCCACAGGGTTTTGCCTCCAAGCTGATGCTGCCTTCAGAGATCCTCTGGCCTGATCGTGGCTACTCTGGAGACGGAACCAACGATGCGATCGCCGATCTGGCGCATCCGGGAACGAGTATTGCCAAGATGTATGAGACCCAGGGTACGCTCACCCGTAACGCCTTAGAGGATTCACTCAACGCAGGGGTAGGACTTGTTCATCACTGCGCTCACGGTAACGAGATACTCATCTCTTGCGGGCACTTGAATGGTGAGCCGTCCTTCTACAACTGGCAGGCCAGGGGACTTATCAACGCAGGGAAGATGCCTGTATACGTTGCAATATCTTGTCTGGTTGGTGCGTTCGACTACGATGGGTTCGGCGGGTGTCTTGTTGAGGCTTTCCAGTGGGCCGAACACGGCGGCACGGTCGCGTGGGTTGGAAACTCCCGCTACGGTTGGGGCACTCCCCCCACGCGTGGTCCCTCGGAGTGCCTTGACGTTTCCTTCTTCGAGGAGATATACGGCCTGGACAACCCGGAGATTGGCCCGGCGTTGGCCACAGCTAAGGAAGAGAATGCTTGGTGGGGAAACGTCTCGTATGGTCGCTGGTCCATCTACGAGCTTAACCTGCACGGTGATCCTGCCATGCCAGTTCACTCCCGGGAGCCGTCCGAGTTTATAGTCAGCCATCCGCCCATTGTGGAAGGCCCCCAGACCCTTTACGTCACCGTTAGCTCCCAGGCCGGTTATCCTGTTGAAGGGATGCTTGTCTGCGCTCGGCAGTCTTCAAACGTCTATGCTTGGGGTTATACGGACGCATCAGGTGTAGCCGCCCTGGAGATCTCACCTACCCCTGGCTTCCTGGAACTTAGAGTAACCGGAGCAAATCATTATGACTGGGTAGATAAAAATATCCTGGTAGGGGTAAGGAGGGCCGAGTTGACTATCTCACCCGACACCACTTGGTTAGATGCAGAGATAGAACCCCTCTCCTCCTCGTTTACCATCTCCAGCACAGGCACCGACTCATTGGTTGTTACGCAGATCTCGCCCTACCAGGCAACCTGGATCGACTCCATCTACCCAACGGATTGTGTTCTGGCAGCGGGCGAAGGTCGCCAGATAGAGTTCTTTGTGGACACCACCGGGCTCCCCGACTATATCTATCTGGGCAAGATTCGCATCTTAAGCAACGATCCCGACAGAACCATCGCTTATCATCCGGTGAAGCTTATCAAGGGTGACTGGCCTGACATAGAGATCACCCCCGACACCCTGGCCTTCAACATGCCGGCGGGCGATTCCGTGGCCCTCTCCGTAGAGGTGACAAACGAAGGTCGTGCAGGGCTTGAGGTTTCTTCTATCTCGTCTACGACCCCTTGGATCAAGGGGATAGACCCAACCAGCTTAAGGATTCCCTCAGGCGACAGCTTGAGCTACGCGTTGGTTTCAATCACGATCGACACCGCCGGGCTTGGCTTCGGGATATTTGAGGGCAGTGTGCTGTTTGAGACCAACGATCCTGACGAGGAACAACGCAGGCTGCCCGTGCGGCTGAACATGGGTGCACCGGATATGGCGCTCTCACCGGATACCCTTCACTTCTTCTTCTCCTGGGAAAACCAGAGCCGGAACAAAACCGAGGATGATCTTACCGTATCCAACGAGGGCGACCGGATACTTGAGGTTACCAACGTTATCCCAACCCGCCAGTGGATCTCGGTCTCACCGCCCACAGCATTTGACGTGGAACCAGATGGCTCCCATGACGTGCATGTCACGGTTATGCCTGAGAAACTCGGACAGGGTGTCTACAACGCCCACATCCGTGTTTACTCCAACGACCCGGATGAGCCTATGGTCCTGGAACCGGTCAAGCTTCTTGTAGAGGAGATCCCACCTCGTATCTGCTGCAAACCTGATACCGCTGTCATGGACAGAGAGACCATGCGGGGTCGCTTCTGGGTCTATAACCTCGGTATGAGGGATCTGGTTGTGAAGGGGATCTCCACCGAAACGCCCTGGATATACGCTCTGTATCCTAAGTCCTTTATCCTTCGAGGTCAGGACAGTGCGTATGTGACGATGATAGGTGATGCTTCCAAGGTTGGAGCCGGGCCGCCTGTGGGGATTGTCCTTGTCAAATCCAACGACACCCACAATCCTGAGTGGGAGGAGCCGGTTAAGATCGGCGGCGCTTCAGGTATTGCGGAGGCGTTGCCGACCGTATTCGAGCTTTCGGAAGTGTCTCCCAACCCTGTTCGAGGTCGGTGCTTGATTCGCTTCGCGGTTCCGCGTGAGGCTGCGGTTTCGCTTGCTCTATACGACGTTACCGGTCAGAAGGTTCGTACGTTCGTTGACGGCAGCATTCAGCCCGGCTATCATCTCGTCTTGTGGACCGGCGAGGACGATATAGGTCGCCCGCTCCCTCAGGGCGTATATCTTTTAAGGATGCAGAGCCCGGACTACAGCGCGGTAGAAAAGCTCGTCCTTCTGCGCTGAGGAGTTGCGCACCCGAAGGGTTTTTTGTGACTTTATAAGGGAGGGTTTCAGCAATCGGAGGGATCGGAGGGGAGAAGCTGATAACGATGAGGGCGAGCGGGGTAGCGGTTGGTTTTTGTGTAGAGTTCTCGATCCTGCGGCCCTTCCATACGGCACGGCCTGAAAGGGTGAGGCAGGTTCTTGACAGAGGGTTAATTGGGATTGCACTCCTAAAGACGTTGATCTATCTCAACGCGATTTAGAGAGGCGTAAAGCCTGCGTGTCAGGGAGGGGTTTCTGAATGGCGGGAGAATTTAATCCTAAAAGGAGGAGTGATGACCAAACGTATAATCATAATGTCCGTGACGATCCTCGGTTTTGTCTTTCTGTCGGGTTGTGAGCTCCTCGGGGACACCGAGGAGCCTACGGTCTCCATCACCCAGCCTGCGGATAACGCCGTAGTCTCAGGGACTGTGGAGATCAAAGCCACTGCAGACGACAACGAAGGCGTAACAAAGGTCGAGTTCTATGTGGACGGTAATCTTGAAGGCACCGACAACTCGGCTGCCGATTCCGAGTATTCCTATTCCTGGGATGCGAGCGGCGAGGACCCGGGCAGCAGTCATATGATTCAAGCCAAGGCATATGACGAAGCTGAAAACGTAGGTGAATCCTCGGTTATCACGGTTACTATCGCCGAGGGCGCAGGACCAGGTATGGAACATTGTGGAACCATCTCAGAGGATGAGACCTGGTACGCAAAAGACAATCCTCATATAGTTACGTGTGGTGTTAAAGTGGAGGCGACCCTGACCCTGGAGCCTGGGGTTATTGTCAAGTTCAACGCCGACAAAGGCCTCCGGGTAGGTTACTCCAATTCCGGGGCGCTTGTTGCCGATGGAACCGCTGACGCAGTCATTACCTTTACCAGCAATGTGAGTCCTGCCTCACCTGGTGACTGGGATGGGATTGCCTTTGGTGATGAAAACATCGATCTCACGACCAAGCTTAACAACTGCGTGATCGAATACGGTGGCGAGTACTACGGAAACATCTACTGCTATTATGCATCACCAACCATCACCAACTGCGCCATTCGCCACAGCAGCAGCTACGGGGTTTACTCCCATCAGAATGGTTTCACCGATTTCAGTGGCAACACCGTCACCTCAAACGCCGAATATCCGCTGAGGATTCATGGTGAATATGTCCGCACCCTTGGATCGAACAACACCCTTACCGGCAACACAAATGACGGGATAGAGGTTGCAGGTGATTACATCACCACCACCGGCACATGGCTCAGCCAGGGTGTTCCCTACATCATCGCCGGTGATCTGAGTATCGAAGGAACGGCAAACCCAACCATAACAATCGCACCGGGCAGCA
>Ga0114920_10000082_pt1 | contig 43284 bp, 41 predicted proteins | sample ChitaG_FD_88683 | JGI IMG/M metagenome (GOLD analysis project Ga0114920, IMG submission 88683) | Deep subsurface microbial communities from South Pacific Ocean to uncover new lineages of life (NeLLi) - Chile_00310 metaG | ecosystem: Environmental > Aquatic > Marine > Oceanic > Sediment ...
CAAACCGGGTTGTTCATGCCCTTCGACTCGCGGTGCTCGCTCAGTGCTCCATTCGACGCGTCATCCCGCATCATTTTTAGTATAATGGCCTGCCATGAGCAAGTGAGGAAAATCGAAGATTTTCCGAATGCGTCGAATGGAGGCGGGGGGAATCGAACCCCCGTCCGAAAGCCCGTCAAGAAAGTTGTCTACCCGCGTAGTCGATCTTTTTCTATTCGCCCGGCGCGTCGCCGATCGACAGGCTGCACACCAAGCTATCCCGGTTCGATTTTCGCCTCAGCCCCCGGGCGTGGCCTTCGGCTAGCCCCTCTTATCGACGCGGAACACAGGGTTGAGAGGCGAGCCCCGTGGCCGCGGTGCCGCCTTTTATTTAGGCGGCAAGCGCATACGAATAATCGTCTGCGTTTAGGTTTGTTCCCACTTGTTTAACGAGGCAAAGTGGGCACCTCGACGGGCAAACCTTCCCTCAGTGACTCCGTCGAAACCAGTCGCCCCCATGGCGCTTTCGGGCCGGTGGACAAACACCAGCCGGACCCAACTGATCTACGTTAAATATCGCCCGAAAGTCAGGCCCGATCTACACATTTTCGCCAAGCCAGTCCGGCAGATTTCCGGTTACCGGGTGTTTGCCGGGCATAATCATGACCCCTTTTCCGGGAACCACCTGCCGTATTGGCCGAAATCGTTGGCCGCGGTGTTGACAATAAGAAACGACAACGGCTTATTAAGAACTCGATAATTGGCGAGCGATGATGCGAATTTGATACATACAAGGCAAGGACGGGATAAATGAAGGACAAACGTCTAAGTGTTCTGGCCAAAAACCTGGTCCAATACTCGTGCCAGGTGAAGCCGGGCGATAAGGTGTTGGTGGAATCGAAAGGCAGCGCCACCGCACCGCTAATCGAAGAGATCATAACCGAAGTGGCCAAGGCGGGAGGCCTCCCGTTCTGGTACCACAACAATGAACACGTCGAGCGGGTTTGGGTGCTCAACGCCAGCGAACAGCAAATGAAGGATTTCGGCAAGATGCACCTGCGCATAATGAAGGACATGAACTGCTATATCTCGGTGCGCGGCGCCGACAATTCATACACCATGGCCGACGTGCCGCGAAAGCGGATAGGCTGGTATCGCCAGCACTATTACAAGCCGGTGCACCTCGAACAGCGCGTGAAGAAAACGCGCTGGGTGGTGTTGCGCTATCCCAACGAGGCCATGTCGCAATTGGCCGAGACCTCACGCGCATCGTTTGAAGATTTCTATTTTTCGGTATGTAATATCGACTACGCGAAGATGTCGCAGGCCATGGATCCGTTGGTCAAGCTCATGGAAAAGACCGACCGGGTGCGCATTGCGGCTCCGGGGACCGACCTGACATTTTCGATTAAGGGTATCCCGCCGGTCAGGTGCGACGGTCACCGGAATATCCCCGACGGTGAGGTCTATACCGCGCCGCGCAAAAAATCAGTCAACGGGGTGATCACCTATAATACGCCCTCCTTGCATGAATCGGTCTTGTACGAGGATATCCGCCTTGAATTCAAAGAGGGGAAGATCATCAAGGCCGAGTGCGCCGGGGGTAACACTGAGCGACTGAACAAGGTCTTGGACACCGATCAGGGGGCGCGCTATATCGGTGAGTTCGCCCTGGGGATACATCCCAATATCCGCCACCCGATGCGTGACCCTCTTTTTGACGAGAAGATTTTCGGCTCGATACACTTAACGCCCGGACAGTGCTATGACGAGGCGCCCAACGGGAACAAGTCGGCCATCCACTGGGATCTGGTCTTAATCCAAACCAAGGAGTATGGCGGGGGCGAGATCTATTTCGATGATGTCCTCATCCGTAAGGACGGGATTTTTGTCCATCCGGACTTAAGAGACAAACTCTCGGCCAAGGCCCTGCGCGGTGGCCGCTGACGGGTGCGGGCTCCCTTTGGAGAGCCCACCGGTCGGGCAGGGGAAATCGGGGCAAGCGCTGTTTTTGGCCTGGGCGGTTCAGGAAGAAGACCAATGTGCAAAAGGCCGCGACTCCTGGCTGGAGGTAGCCCCGAAATCTCAGGTCGGCCGGGGCTTACCCGGGAATATTTCGGTTAACCATGGTTATATCTTTATGTTGATCCACATTTGGCTGCCCCCGTCCCCGTGCGGATAGATTCTGTGGGGAAGCAGCATGGGGGTGCCGGCAGGAGTGGGATACCGGAAAGGGGTTTGGTGTCAAAAGGTTGCCTCCCGGGGGCGTGCCCCCCACCGGGGCCCAAAAACGGGTTGACATTCCAGGACCGGTTTTTGTAACGTGGTGCAGATTTTTGCAGAGGCGTGGTGGTGGGGAGGTGACCGGAGCAGGATAGGGAAAAGAATGGATGGTCCCATCCGTTTCTGTGCAGGCGAAATCAAGAAACATTCACATAACGGAGTCAGGGTATGAAACACGTATATTGGAGGCTGTTTGTCGGCTTTGCGGCCTTGATGTTTGTGGTTTCCACTGCTTCGGCCGCCGGCCTGTCGACATCTGGTGTGGGGGCGAGGGCCCGCAGCATGGGAGGAGCATTTCGTGCGATAGCCGACGACTGGAGCGCGGCCTACTGGAACCCCGCCGGACTGGCCAATCTGAAGAGCAGCGAACTGGATTTCACCCTGCTGGTGGTGAACCCCCGTCCCTCGTATTCCCCGATGTTGACGCCTGATTTCAGGGGAACGGGCTTCAGCCTCAAAGGTGGCGGCGAGCGGTATCCCGAGGACCGCCTCCTGCCATTTCCCACTTTTTCCGGATTCATTCAGCTCCCGTCGGTTGAGGGACTTACTTTCGGGGCTGCCATCTACTGGACACAGGACGCGAATCATAGCTGGGATTTATTCCGCGTCCCCGACGGGTATAACAATACCCGGGCGCTTTCGGAGGTAAACTATCGCCTGGATCTTGACGTGTGGGATTTTCATCCCACCGTGGCCATGGAGTTAATCGAAGACAAACTCTCCGCCGGGGTGGGACTGGCCATTCAGCGCGGCGACTTGGTATTTCGCCGGCTGCACCAGTTTGTCATTCCCTGGAAGGACCCGTTCGGGGTTTACCCATATGATCGGTTCTATGGGGAAATGCAGTTTGACGGCAACGGCGTGGGCTTCGGTGCTAATGCGGGGCTCATGTTAAAGGTCAGCGACGAGCTCACGCTGGGGATTACCGGACAAACACCAGTGACAGTCAAACTCGATGGAGGTTCCGAGCTTCTGATTATTTTCCCCAACAACCGCGGGCTGCAGAATTCTGATACCACCTATGCCGCTTACTATTACGGCGGTTTTGACTATGACCGCAAGCCGTTTGAAATGGATCTGAAGCTGCCCGGATCGTTGGGTTTCGGTATTGCCTATATGCCAACTGAACAGTGGGTCCTTGCCGCCGATATTGCGGTGAATTTCTGGTCACAGATGGACGAGTGGAAATTCGAGTTTGGCGAAGGGGGCATGGAGCTCAACGTCAAGGACGTCGGCACGATGACCGAGTTTATCATGCCGATGGCCTGGGAGGACCAATTCCAGGTCTCGGTGGGTGCGCAATACCAGGCGCAGGAGAATCTCATCTTGCGCGGCGGGTATTTCTATGACCAGTCGGCCGTCCCCGACAAGACCTTCCGGCCGTATTTGTCGGATTACGGGTCGCGGCACGGGCTCAGCGCCGGCGCTTCGTTGCTTTTAGAGAAGTTCGAATTTGCTGGCCAGGTCAACGGCACTTTCTCTGGTATGCGGACGATCGACAAACTTTCCGACCTCAACGAAGACGGGCAGTTTGACAACTTCCCGGGTGAATATAAGGCAAACCAGTTTGAAGTATTACTGTCGACGATATATCGGTTTTGACCGGTGGGAGGATAAAAGGTGAAAAAACGCGTATTGAGATTTGTCTCAGTCATGGCGGCTGTGGTCCTGTTCACAACGGGTATGTTCCTGTCCGGCTGCGGCGAACGGGAGAATCCGGTTAGCACCGAGTTTGCCGGGTTTAACATGCCGTCTACCCAGTCGCTGGGGTTCACCAACAGCCTGGAGGGCTATCCCTTAGATCCGGGGGGGGAGGAAGTTCCCCGGACCGTCAATGTTTATTTGCCGCCCGGATATGCCATGCGGGGGGAAGACAGGCCGTACCCGGTTTTGTATTTACTGCATGATTTCGGATTCGATAACTGGCAGTTCGAGATTTATAACTTATCCACGCTGGTCAATGATTTGCTGGCCAAGGGTGAAATCAAGCCGATGCTCATCGTCACGATCGACGCCTCCAACCTCTTTGGCCTGGGGATGTACGCTAATTCCAGTGTCTGCGGTAATTACGAGGACCTGATCTTCCTGGAGCTCGTTGGCCGTGTTGATGACCTCGCAAGAGGGTGGAACGTCCACTGGAAGGCAGGTCTAAATGGCCGAGAGGCCCGGGCCATTGGCGGGCTAGGTTTTGGCGGGCAAGCGGCAATTAAGCTTGCCATCAAGCATCCCGATTGGTTCTCCTCTGTTTCGGCGCTAAACGCGCCGTTGGCTTTTGCGGGGGACGGGGAGACCACCGACGGCTTCCTGGGAATGTTTAAGTACTTCTTCATCGAAAACGGGGTTGCTCCCGGAGACTATGATGCCTATGCGGCGGTACGCCCGAATAAAGCGATCGTCGCGCCGATAACCGACATGCTGTTTGCCATGTCTGCGGCGTTCTCGCCGACTCAGGATTTGGCGTATTTGCGGCCGTGGACCGTGCGTTTCAAGGTTCCGGGATATACCGACACCGTGTATTTCGACCTGCCCTTCGATCACCACTTATATGTGGAAGGGCCGGTTTGGGACCGTTGGCTGGAGCACGACCCATGGACGCTCTTGGCCAACAATCCCGATTCCTTGAATAATGTCGCGGTTTATATCGATGCGGCCCAGGAAGACCAGTATGGCTTCCACCTGCAGACGGCGATCTTTGTTCAGGAAATGCGCGATCTCGGACTGGTTGATACTCTTAAGTATCAATACCACACGTATTCCGGGACTATGGGCCTGACTGCCGACCACCAACGGATGATCGGCACACGCCTGGCCGACCTCTTGAAGTTCCATTCTGCGCATTTGGCGCAGCCAGCCGGCTACGGCGATTAAACCCGGGAGTAAAGGCGAATCGAACGGGGACTTTTTCAGGAGTCCCCGTTTTCTTTGCAGTGGGAGAAAAGGCTCCATCTGGGGCGGTACTACTATGCCGGCTGCGGGGGTACGAGATCGGGATTCTACGGTAACGGCCGGATTCTCCGGGTCCGGACACACGATATTTGCAGCCTCAGTACGAAGCGGGAAAAAACATTGTCCTAGACCACAAACAGACATTTGATTCCGCCCCGGTATATTATACAGGTTTGGTTTCTTTGGGCAATTCGTCTAGCGGGAGACGCAAGGTGGTGGCCACCAGCGGCCAGGTTGCAGAGTTCCTTCGCCTTCATGCCGGCGAATGTCCACATCGGTGATGCCAACCGGTTAGAGCTTTTGTTGACGTGGGATATCCGTTATAATACGGGCTCGGATTGAGCCTGGTGGTGTGATGCGAAAGACGCTGAAGCAGATTGAAGAGCTGGCCCTGGCGGGGTACGCCTCGCATAGTGCCCGTACGCTGGGGCGCCGTTATCCGGAGAAGCCGCATCCGTACCGGGGTGAATTTCAGCGGGATCGGGAACGCATTATCCACTCGGCGGCGTTCCGGCGGTTGGAGTACAAAACCCAGGTGTTTGTCAACCACGAGGGGGACAACTATCGCACGCGGTTGACGCACACCATCGAGGTGGCGCAGATCTCCCGCTCGCTGGCGCGGGCCTTGCGGGTCAATGAAGATTTGGCTGAGGCGGTCGCCCTGGCGCATGACGTGGGGCACACTCCCTTTGGCCACGCCGGAGAAGCCGCGCTGAACAAGATTCTGCAGGAAGAGCATGGGATCAAGGACGGGTTCTCGCACAATCGGCAGAGCCTGCGGGTGGTGGATATCCTCGAGCAGCGTTACCCCGAGTTTCGGGGGCTGAATCTTACCTATGAGGTGCGCGAGGGCATCGTCAAACACCAAACGATATACGACGTCCCCGCCCCGCAGGATTTTCACCCGGAGTGGCGCTGCTCGCTGGAGGGACAGGTCGTCAACGTGGCCGATGAGATCGCCTATAACTCACACGATATCGACGACGGCCTGCGCTCGCGCATTCTCGACTGGAATGGTCTGTATGCGCTTTTGCTGTGGCGGGAGATTTATGAGGAGTCGGTCAAACAATACCCGCGGCTGGATGACCGTCAACGCCGCCACCACCTGGTCCGGCGACTGATTGACCGTCAAATCACCGACGTGGTTAACACGACAACCCGGCGGCTGGAGGAGTCTGATATCACGACCACCGAAGAAGTGCGCCGTTGTCCGGAAAACCTGGTGGGCTTTTCGCCCGATTTTGCCGAGAAGTCAGCTCAACTCAAGACGTTCCTTCTGGAGAATATGTATCGCCATTACCGGCTGGTCCGTATGGAAGAAAAAGCCGAAATGATCATCACCCGGCTTTTCGCGGCGTACATGAAAAACGCCGACCAGATCGCCCCGGACTTTCGCCGCCGGCTTGCTGGAGAAGACAAGGTGATCATGGTAGCCGATTACATCGCCGGAATGACCGACCGCTTTGCCATGATGGAATACAAGAAACTCTTCGATCCCTTCGAGCGCGTATAGGCTTGCGGCCTTTGTATCCGGTCTGTCTATCTTTGCAAATCAATTCAGCTGCCGGTACGCGGGAATTGTCCCCTACCGCTCTGGGATGAGGGATTCCCCCGGGTTATGGCATCGTCCTTCCCCTTGCCGGAAAAGGAGTTACCTCAGCGCAAGGCAGCCTCTGCGTTGGAAAACCGTCGGGCTGCCCGGAGGCCGCTGCCGGCGGCATCCGGTTTGCTTTTCTCAAGGCCAGAGAGTACAAGCCATGAAATGCTTTTTCTACAGCCGTTGCCTGGAAAACCCCCAACAGCGCGGGCCGGGAGTGGTGTCTTTTGTCATCCCGGAGTTGAGTATCACGTTTCGCGCAAAATACATGGGCACCGAAATCGAGTGCTGTTACGCCGCTTTGCTGGCCCTTCTGGAGTTTGCCGATATTAACCCCCAGCTCTTTAGGGAAAAAGTGCTCCAGATCTACGGCGACAGTTTAGCGCTGGTCAGCCAGGTTAACCTGAAGCTGAACTGTGGCAAGGAACTCGAAGCACTGCGCAATACGGCCCTGGCATATAAGAAGAAGATCTCCTACTCCCTGGGCTGGATTTCACCCAGCGAAAACCCGGCGATCGATCCCTCGCTGCTGGAGTAGTTGCCTGTCTATTCGATCCCTCGGTCTGCCGGCCCCCGCAAGCCTCCACTCCGCTTTTTGCTTTATGCCCCTTTTCGTTGCGGGGTTGTGTTCCCCCGGTATGGGGAATCCGGGTCCCGATGATTGATCTTGCGGCGGGATAAGCCTATTTTACTTCTTAGCTGAGTAAGGAAGCCTGTGGGATTGACTGGGGATATAGCGGCGGGCCGGTGCGGTTCTTTTTACCTGGTGATTAGCCCGGAGGAATACCTTCGCGTTGATGCCGCGCGGCGCTGGCTAAGGGCACTTGAAAGTACTGGCCCTCACGCCGTGCACCGCTTCCGCGCCCCGCATTGGGATATTGCCGAGTTGGAGAATGTCCTACTGACCGTCCCCATGTTCGGTGACGCCGTCGCCGTTGTGATTCGTGACATCGACAGGACTCTGGCTGTCCACCAGCAACGGCTGGCCTCGCTTCTGTCCGCGCGAGGATCACACGCTTCTGTCCTGGGCACAGCCGCATCGATTGACAAGCGAAAGAAGTTCTACAAGGCGCTGGCCAAGCTGGGGCCGGTGGAGGAGTTCGGTCGAATTTACGAGGAAAAGCGTCCGGGCTGGGTGCATCGCATTGCCGGGGACCTTGGCTGGTCGATTTCCGGTGAGGCCGCCGCCGCCGTTGCCGAACTGGTCGGGGAAGATCTCATGGCGTATGAAGCCGAACTGAAGAAAATCATTCTCTACATTGGCCAGAAACGGAGGGTGGAGAAGGTCGACATCGACCAGGTACTCTTTGCCGACAGCCGCTTTGGCGATTTTGCGATTGCTGATGCGGTAGGCAGGAAAGACCTAATCCGCGCCCTGCGGGTGATCAGGCAGCTTTACTCCGGGTCGGGTTCAAAAAGCAGTTGGATGCCGCTTCTGGCCGGCACCATCTTCCGTTTGTTGAGAATGAAGTCAATGGCCGATACAAAAAGTGATCGGGAGATTGCCGGCGAACTGGGGCTAACTCCTTATGTGGTAAGGCTTTTGCGCCCACAAGCGGCACGCTTCTCCCGTGAGGAATTGTTGGGCGGGATCGAACTGTTATACCGGGTCGAAAAAGACATCAAAATGTCGGTCATGCCCGGTTCACTGGCCGCGGAAATATTTCTGATCAGGTTGATGTATAATAAGTTGGATTGCCGGGCGGCAGCGTGGGCCACCCCAAAAAAAGGGGAATAGACACCAAGCCGGCGTGTATTATGATGAGTGAGCACGGTTTTCAACCGGCGTCCCGATCTCGCCACCCCGAAGAAGGGCAATGGGTTCGGGCGGCGCAGGAGGGCGACCGGGCCGCGTTCGACCGACTGGTGAAATTGCACCAGCGGGCGGCCTATCGGTGGGCGTATCGTATGGTCCACACCCATGACGCCGCCGATGATATTGCGCAGGAGGCGTTTATTCGCCTGTACCGGGCCCTGGAGCGCATTGACTCAGAACGGCCGCTGAGCCCCTGGCTCTGCCGCGTGGTGATGAACCTGGCGACGAATTATTTAAGGAGGCAGAAGACCCTCGTTTCCCTCGATGACAACCCGGGACTTGAAGCGGTCATCACTCAGGACGTAGACCGGCAATATCCGACATCGAAGCACCGCCGGCGAGAGTTTGTGGCGAAACTGGAGAAGGCAATCGAGAAACTGCCGCCGAAGTTTAAGTCGGTGTTGGTCCTGCGCGTTCAGGATAATCGTTCTTATGAGGAAATCGCCGAGGCATTGGAGTTGACGATGGGGACGGTGATGTCCCGCCTGTCCCGGGCACGAAGCCGTTTGAGAAAGGAGTTGGCCGAGGAATTAAAAAAAATGCGGGAGTAAGCCCTACGGTTGGTGCCTAAACGGATACTTATACCAGGGGCGATTTGACCGTTGATTAAGTTGTATTAAGAGGATGAAGGGTTCACCGAGCACATGTCCGCCTGTAACGAGATTAAAAAGCTGCTCCCGGTTTCTCCGGCTGCTGTTTCGCCCGAGGAATACCGGCGGATAATACAGCATCTTGAGGCCTGCCCGAATTGTCGGGCACTGCAGGAAGACCTGCAGGCTCTTGACCAAGCATCCGCCGAAATCGAACTGCCCGAACCGGGCAACGAGTACTGGGAAAACTTCGGTCTCCGCGTGCGGCAGAAAGTGGCTGCCGAAGGCGCGAAAGAGCGGCGGAGGCTGATTCGTTGGCTGACCTACCGTCCGGCATTTAGCTGGCCGGCCGGGGCGCTGGCTTTGGTCCTGGCCTTTTTTATCACGCGCGCGATGCTGCCGGACGGCCAGGTACCGGAGTCCGGGGTTATTCTGCAAGAGGATGCAACGCTGGTCGAGGAGTTAGAGACTGTAGGTCCGGCGTCACCGGAAGAAATAGCGGGCGAAAAGGTCTTGACAGTCGAGCCTCGGTCCCGACCGCGGGCACCGAGTTCCGCCGAGGAATTGCCCTCCGGTCAGCCGGAAGCGGATGAGGAAGCCACAGCTTTGGCCGAGGCATCGGATCAGCCTGCCAAAAAGCCTCCCGAGCTGGAGGCTGAGGAGATTCCGCACAAGTCGACGGCCGGGCGCATTGCCGGCAAGGTTCCTGAATTCAAGCCGGACGCCGTTCCCCTTGAAGAAATGCAGTCTATCCTTGCCGCTCGGGGAGAGGAAGCGCCTTACGAAGCCCCCCCCGCGCGTAAGACGATTATTCTTAAGGGCGACACGGTGGAGACCCAGGTCAGCGACAGGGGACTGCCTCGCGGGCGTGATCTTGAGCTGGCCGAGAGGCCCCGTGTACCCTTCCCTGTGGATGACACGGCGGGCTCACCGGAAACGGAGAGACTCTTGAGTTCGCCGATAGCGCAGGACTACAGCGGGATTCGCGCGTTGAACAAAGACGAGTTTACCGCGGCGGACCGGGAATTCTTCAAAGAACGCATCAGGACGCTCTCTGAGAAACTGAGTGCGAAAAAGTTGGGCGGTGACCGGCGCAAGGTTTGCCGTGAACTGGTGGATATGTATTATCAGTTGGCGGTCAATTGGAAGGTCACCTCCGACATCGAGCGGGCCATAGGTTTTATCGAAACGGCCCGGGCAATGCTCCCCGAGGAAGATTATCCCGACCTGGATGCCAAAGCTGCGGCATTGAAGTCGCTGCTTGGTCAATAAGGCTCTGCACAATATCCGGCTGGCGTGGCTCTGAACCTGCTCAGGGTTTTCTGAGATTCCCCCTCGAAACGATGCGTGGCCCGCATCTTGCAACGGGATCGGTCAAGATGTATATTCTTGGCCACGACCAAGCAAGATGGGCAGGCTTGAAACCCGCCTCTGCGTGAGATGAGCATGAGAATGGGCAGGCATGAAAGGTGAGCGGTGCCTATCCTACTACCATGCTTAAATACAAATGTCCGGAGAAACTTTCATGGCTTCGTTGAGAGAGACAATAATCAAGTCAGCTAAACGTGTCTACATAAAGTTCTATACTAATGCGAGAGTCGTGCGGGCTATCACGAATCAGTTTCACAGACTCTACTACTACACGCCCTCTCCGATACGGACCTGGCACAAGACGTACTGGCTGGGTGCACCTATGCTCAAGTGCCCTTTCGATCTCTGGGTTTACCAGGAGATTATTTACGAACTGAAACCGGATGTGATTATCGAGTCCGGGACTGGCAAAGGGGCCAGTGCTTTATTTTTCGCTTCTATTTGTGACCTTATTGGCAAAGGAAGGGTGGTGACTATAGATGTTGAAGAGAACGCGGAGAGGTCAAAGCATGAGAGAATCACGTACTTGATTGGGTCATCGACTTCTGAAGCGATATTGACAAAGGTGCGCACCTTGATTGGAGAACATGATCAGGTTTTAGTCGTGCTTGACTCGGATCATTCGATGCAGCACGTCCTTAAGGAGATTGAACTTTACAGTGAGCTTGTAACACAAGGTAGTTACTTGATCGTAGAGGACACCAATATCAACGGGCATCCAGTCTCACCGGAGTTTGGCCCTGGTCCAATGGAAGCGGTACAGGCTTTCCTGAAAGAGAATAACGAATTCGCGGTAGATAGGGAAAGGGAGAAGTTCTTTTTGAGTTTCAATCCGAACGGGTACTTAAAGAAGATTAGATGAACAAACACTGGCTATTGATCACACAGGTGGCCCACAACTTGTTGTGGGATCAGTCAATATTTACCCACCATAAATGGTGGCCTACCGGCCTGTTTGAGAATTGAAATATCTATTTTGTAAGGATGGTCCACTTTTTTGCTGGGGGCACCCGGCTTCTCTGACCGGTCAAGTTCTGCCTCCCACGGCTTCTGCCGCTGTCGTGAGAATCTTCCGAAGTAGCTCTCTGTGCTGTTCCAACTGTGTCGGTGTGATGATTAGGCGAATTATGTCCCTTTTATGACGTGCCACACTTAAGCCCAATCCCTCCAGTTCTTCGCTCATCTTTTCAATGTTCGCCTCGCCAGTCTTCAGGTGGAGATGGCAATGCGATTGAATCTTGCGGGGGTGAAACCAAGCGAAGTTTTGCCTCGAGCCACCGATGGCAATGTGGTACTTGTTGTAAGTCACCCTTGGAGCCTTACCGCCTTCAGACAGTAGCACGACGCACTCATCTACGATTTTCAAAGACTGTGGGTTGGTCCGGCGCTTCCACCATGCGCGATCGGCGGGCTGATCGTCCACCTCTTCACCTTCCGGTGGTTCGTATATGTCGAGAACCTTAGTAAAGGTCATGATGATCTTGCCTTCAATCTCGAATGCGGCCAGTTGGATGGCAATGATTGGTATGGAGCGGTTCATTAAGCCGATCACATTGAAAAATCGGTTGGTGATATCCTCCGCCACAATGACGGCCCGGTGATCCCGGTTCGGCCAGCGACGCCTCTCGACGTCCCAGTACTCTATCGTCCGGATGATGTGGCTTTCATCAAGCTGCCCCAACATGACCTCGACCTCATACATCGTATTGATCTCTGGATCATAGAGGAGGAAGTCGACCCGACCACCGGGGGCCTGCTTCCTTTCTCGTTGAATCAGATTTACATCTCCGAGCCCAAGGATTGAAGGGTCATCGGAAATCTTTTCTTGGAGCCACCGTTCGTCGTAGCCAGCTGCGGGCAGAGAAACCGGCTTCGCTTTATGATATTCAAGCGCCATGATACTTCTCCTCTCCATTAGCATGTGCTCAGGTCCTGATCAACTAACAATTGCGTCAGAAATATAATCGGAATCCGGAGCAGGGCAAAGGGTAAAGTGGTAAAAGGCTGAGCCAAGAATGCAGGAATTCCTGAAGGCGATGCCTTTCTTAGATCTCGCTCTGCAAAGGAGATCGTCGATTCTCGGCCGTCTGTGGGCTTTCTACCCCTTGCCAGGGCGGCGAATTGAACACGGGTGGCCCACAGCCTGCTTTATTTTCCTTGGTTGATGATTTGCTCCAAGAGGGCGCGGGCGCGTGGGTGCTCGGGGCGCAGGCTGAGGATTTCTTCCAGTTGTTTTTTGGCCGGTTCTGCGCGGCCGGTACGCAGGTACGCCACGGCCAAATTGAACTTGGCTTCCAGCCGTTGTGGATAATGCTCCAGGAAGTTCCGCAGCGGTTCGACGGCCAGGGCGGGACGATTTGTCTCCAGATACAGCGCTCCCAGGTTTAGCCAGCAGAATGGGTAATGCGGGGCGTCGCGCGTGCCGCGCAGCAAGACCTCCTCCGCCCTGTCGCGCATATCGTTTTCAATATACAAAAGCCCGAGGTTGTTTAGCGCGGGGCCATACGTGGAGTCGATCGAGATCGCCCTGATATACGCTTTTTCGGCTTGGGTAAACTTCTTTGATGCCCGGTAGGTATCGCCCGTGTTCAGCGCGGATTCGATCAGCCGCGGGTTGTTCTCCAACGCCAGGCGGAATACGCCAAGGGCGCTGGTTGTGTCTCCCGCCGCCCGGTAAGCCAGGCCCAGGTTGTTAAACGTTTCGGCGTCCCCCGGCCGCGCGCCCAACGCCCAGGTGAAATGCTGAATGGCGCTTGCGTAATCGCCCTGCCGGTAGAAATCATAGGCGAGGTTGCGCCGTGAGGGGAAATAGTTTGGCCAGATCGCCAGTGATTTCTGGTATGATTCCATTGCCCGGGAATAATCGCCCTTGCGGTCATAAATCAGGCCCTGCTGGTAGTGATACTGGATCGGGTTGGACAACCCGACGTCGAACAAAGAGAGATTAGTCGCCACAAGCAGCAACCCGACAATAAATACGGCGGCCAGTTTCCTAAAGAATGGCTCACCTCCCGCCAGCCGGTTTTTCAAATGGGCAATACCCGCCACGGCAAAAACAATAACGATGGGCGTCACCGGCAGACGGTGGCGCGCGGTCACCAGAAACCCCACTACCGAAAGCATGTACACCAAGATAAAGACCAAAAGCAACTCAATGTGCCGGCCTTCACGGCGCGCCGCCCACATACCCCACAGGCCAAACGCGGAGACCAACCCAAAGGGAAACCAGATCAGCCGATGCCAGAGTCCCACGCCGAGCAGGGTTGAATAATCAGTATGGCGGTAAATATCGGTATTGTCCCCGTTTTCAAATCCGTTCCAGAAATAAAAGAGTTTCCTGCCCAGGAGTTTGATTTCGGCCCCGGGGTGGGCCAGCACGGAGTCGATCGTTTTCTTGACCCAGAAGCTTGATATTTCGGATGGTTTTAATACCCGTCCCGCCTGCACACAGGCAAGGGAATCGGTTGCACGCACAAATTCGGACCAATCGATTGTTTCATCCAACCGGATATCCGGCATCATCATGGTCAGCCCGTCGGATGAGGGGTTGTTTCCCAGATACAGGTTTACCCCTCCCTGGTAGGCGATGGGCACAAAATCATCGCCGACTATGGCATTGCGGCCGGTGACCACGGCAATTGGCAGAGACAACCCGGCCAGTAAAGCACAGATCGGGACCCAAAGGCTCTTCTTTTTTCCTGCGCCGAGAGGAAAACGCCAGAAAGCCCAGAGGATAAAGGCGGCGGCGAAAATCAGAATGTTCGGCCGGGCGATTGCCGATACGCCGAGAATCAAACCCGTGAAAAGGGCCGATCGGGTGTTTAACTGCCCGCTTTTGACTGACCCCGCCAGCCGATACAGGGCCCAAAGATTAAGCGGGATAATCAAGACGGGGATCAAGAATTCACTTTCGTAGTAAATCGTTGTCGCCCACAGCGCCCAGATAATCGACGCGGCGGCGCCGGTGCGCCGGTCGAAAACCCGCCGCCCGAGCAAAAAGACCAACACCGCGGTTGCCGATCCGATGATCGCCTGGATGATGCGGATCGTCCAGAGGTTATCTCCGAGGGCAGTGATGATGACCGCCAGTACGTACGGATACAGCGGCGCGCGGTAAAAAACCGCGCGGCCCAGCCAGTCCCCGGCGGCAATCTGCCTGGCCCACAATAGGTGCCAGCGCGAGTCGACCGAGGGTTCGTCAAACCCGGGGTAATTCTCGGAAAGCTGCCACAGAACAACCAGCCGGGCGACCAAGGCAACAACAAAAACGATCAAGGGGAAGTATTGCCAGATCTTGCTCTGGGTGGACGGGAGAATGGTATGCTCAGTTTTTTTGTTCCTGCCCATTAAAGGCGAATAAACGGTGGTGGCCGTGGTCGGGCAAGGGTTTGTCTTGTGCGTGTCAGGCTAAAGAGGCTTATTAGGTCCTGAGTAGTTCACTATGATGGAGATGTTTGAGCGGCAAAGCAGTTCCGGCCCCGACCAGCGAGTTAAGCTTGTCGTTTTTATTTCCTATGTGGCCTGGCTGCTCTTGCTCAAAGGGTTCGCCATATTGGCGGCGACCATTGGCGCGATGGTCATTGTGCTGGCCGTTGTCTCCCCGGCGCCGGGCGCGGTTTTTCGCCGGTGGGCCAAGGTCTTCCCCGCCGCCCTGATTGTTGTGGTCTTGTTCTGGATCTTTGCCCCGGCGGAAAAGGAGACCTGGTTTGCCATTTTCGGAAAGTCATTTGGCCCGCAAGCGGTTGCGCAAGGGGCGTTTTTTGCCGCGCGTTTTCTGGGATTTCTTCTGGGCGGCTTTTATCTGTATGAGGCTTCCTCCCCGGAAAAGATGGCGCGTGCCCTGCTCTGGTTTTCTGCCCCGCTGCGGGCACTCAAGATCCCGGTCCACTTATTGTACTACATCATCTGGTTTGCGCTGCGATCGATACCGGTTCTGGCCGGGGAAGCGCAAACCGTCAGCCTGGCGCAAAGGGCCCGCGGAGCGCGACTTGCCGGCTCACCAAGACAGCGGTTGACCGGTGTCCTTTCCCTGATCGTGCCGGTCTTTGCCGCCGCAGTGCGCCGGTCGGACCGTTTTGCACTGGCTTTAGAAGCGCGTGGCTTTGATCCCAACAAGCATTATCGCTTTCACCCGCTGGGACGTCTGAGCCGGAGCGACGGATACTGGCTGGTTGGGTTGGCGATTTCGTGGTTTCTATTTATTGCCTGGCGCTGGAGGATGTTGTAGGTGCCGCGATACAAGTTGACCCTGGAATACCACAGTGCGCGGTTCGCCGGGTGGCAAGTGCAGCTGGAGGTGCGCACGGTTCAAGGGGAACTGCAAAAGTGTCTGGGCCGGCTTCTAAATCGGGAGGTCAAAGTTACCGGGGCCGGCCGGACGGATGCCGGGGTGCATGCGTTAGGGCAGGTGGCGCATTTCGATGCGGAGCCTATTGATGCGCCGGCCCGTTTTCTCTTTCGGCTGAACTCAGCGCTTCCGCAAGACGTCTGCGTCCGGTCCATCGTGGAGGTTGCCGCCGACTTCCACGCGCGTTACTCTGCGCGCCGGAAGACTTATCGTTACCGCGTCGCTCACGCCCCCTCGGCGTTTGCCGCCGGGCTGGCCTGGCGCGTGCATGGAGATGTTGATTGGACGCCGGTTAAGGAGGCAACGCGGCTCCTGGAGGGCAGCCATGATTTTTCTGGTTTTTGTATCGCCGATTCCAAAAAGGAAGACTGTACGTGCCACGTCTTTTCCGCCCAATGGACGTGCGATGAGCAAAGCGCGGAATTTGAGATCACCGCAGACCGTTTTCTTCACCGCATGGTGCGGCTCATCGTGGGCACGCTCGTGGATATCGGACGCGGGAGGTGGGCTCCCGACCACATCCAGAAGATTTTGGCGTCAGGGGAGGTGCGCATGGCCGGGCCGGCCGCTCCCCCCGAAGGGTTATACCTGGTTTCCGTAGAATACCCTTGAATCCTGATCCCCCAGCGCGTTTATTCACATGATGACTGAAAGCTTAAACTGATCAAGGAGTCGCCGTGAAAATCTTTCTGGATACCGCCAATCTTGAGCAGATAAGAACGGCCAACGACTGGGGGGTGCTGGATGGCTTGACGACCAATCCAACCCTGATTGCTAAAGAAAACATGAAGTTCGACGACCTGGTCCCGCAGATTCTGAAGATTTGCCGCGGACCCGTATCGCTCGAGGTCATTGCCATCGACTCCGATGGGATGGTCGCCGAAGCCGAAAAGCTGGCCGAATTGGGCCCGAACGTGGTCGTCAAGATTCCCATGATTCCCGAGGGGCTCAAGGCCATTCGCCGCCTGGCGAAAAAGGAAATCTCCACCAACTGCACGCTGGTTTTCAACCCCACGCAGGCGCTTCTGGCGGCGAAGGCGGGGGCCACGTATGTCAGTCCGTTTTTGGGCCGGCTGGATGACATCGGGCACTATGGGATGGACCTGGTGCATCAAATTGTGGCCATCTTTGACAACTATGCGCTCGGGACGGAAGTTCTGGCCGCTTCGTTGCGGCATCCGCTGCACGTGGTGGACGCGGCACTGGCCAGAGCGGATATCGCCACGATGCCGTTTGCCGTCTTGCAGAAGATCGTCAAGCACCCGCTTACCGACCGCGGGCTGGAGCAGTTCCTCAGAGACTGGGAAAAGGTTCCCAAGTAAAAGGCGATGATTGAACGTTACACTCGTCCGCGGATGGGCGGACTGTGGAGGGACGCCAGTAAGTACTCGATCTGGCTGGAAGTGGAGATTTGCGCCTGCGAAGGGTGGGCGCGGATTGGGCGTATTCCGCAGGCCGCCGCGGCCCGCATCCGCAAGAACGCGCGCTTCGATCTAAAGCGCATTGCCCGTCTCGAGGAGAAAACTCGGCATGATGTCGCCGCGTTTGTGACCGAAGTCGGCAGGTCGCTCGGTAAGGATGCGGGGTACTTTCATTTTGGGTTGACCTCGTCTGATGTTTTGGATCCCGCGCTGGCGGTGCAGCTTTCGCGGGCCGGCGCGATTCTGCTTGATGATTTCAAACCCCTGCTTTCGCTCTTGCGCCGATTGGCCAGGAAGTATCGCCAAACGCCGATCGCCGGGCGGACCCACGGCGTCTTTGCCGAGCCCACCGCGCTGGGTTTGAAGTTCGCCCTCTGGTACAGTGAGATGCAGCGGGCCAAACGCCGGCTGGCCACGGCGCTCGAGACTGTCGCGGTGGGGAAGCTCTCCGGAGCGGTGGGCAACTATGCCCATGTCGACCCCCGGGTGGAGAGGTACGTCTGCCGGAAGCTGGGACTCAAACCCGCCTTGGTCTCCACTCAAGTCGTTCAACGCGATCGACATGCCGAACTGGTGGCGGCGATGGCCCTGTGTGGCTCGTCGATTGAAAAGATGGCTGTGGAAATCCGCCACCTGCACCGCACTGAGGTGGGAGAGATCAGTGAGGGATTTAGCCCCGGCCAGCGAGGATCATCGGCCATGCCGCACAAGAAAAACCCTATCAGGTGCGAGCAAATGTCGGGTTTGGCGCGGCTTCTCCGGTCATACAGTGCCGTGGCGATGGAGAATATCCCCCTGTGGCACGAACGCGACATTTCACATTCGTCGGCCGAGCGCGTGATTCTCCCGGATGGGACGATCCTTTTGGACTACATGCTGGCCACCTTTACCGAGATTCTGGCCAATCTCAGGATCGATCCCTGGCGAATGAAAGAAAACCTAAAGCGGTTTGGCGGGGCATTGTACTCTCAGCGCTTGCTCTTGGTGCTGGCGGAAAAGATTGGCTCGCGCGAAAAGGCGTACAACGCGGTTCAGCCTCTCGCCTTGCGGGCGGCGGAAAACGGGGAAGACCTGGCGAATCTCGCCGGCGCAGATCCGCAAATCGGGGGGCATCTTTCCGCCGGGGAGATCACCGCCTGTTTCGATGACTCGATTTACTTCAAGCACGTCGACAAGATCATCGAACGCGTGCTGGCCGATGACGGATATTGATCGGGTGAGGACCGGAAAGCGGAGTGTCTGGATGGAAAAAGACGGATGGCGTTTTGTCGGCCCGGCTTGCGGGTTGCTGGCGGTTTTCGCGCTCCTGGCGTGGTGGACCGGGAGCAGCTATTTTCTTGTCGGGAGTGTGTTTTTTGCCCTTCTCGCCGGCTTTTTCGCCTTTTTTTTTCGCGACCCGGAACGGCAGCCGCCGGAGGGTGACGGGTGGGTTGTCTCCCCAGCTGATGGGAGAGTGCTTGGCATTGCGACCGATCCCGACGGCCGCCGGAGGATTGCCATTTTTCTGTCCATCTTTGATGTGCATGTCAACCGGGCCCCGGTTACGGGAACCATCGTGTCGGTGCGTTATCGGCCAGGCCGGTTTCTCAAGGCTTTCGATCCGCGGGCATCCAAAGAAAACGAACAGGCGATAGTCACGGTCAACTCGGCATACGGCCTGGTTGAGTTCGCCCTTATTGCCGGTATTCTGGCGCGGCGCGTGGTGTGCCACCTTAAGGCCGGCCAACGGCTCCGGCTCGGCGAGCGAATCGGCCTGATCCGTTTTGGCTCGCGTGCTGAGGTCGTCCTGCCCCCCGAAGTCCCAATTCTGGTACACCCCGGCGACCGGATCAAGGGGGGAATATCTCCGGTGGCCCGCTTCCGGGTGAAAGATTAGTATGCGTAACCTGCGTCCGATATTTCCCGGGGTCTTCACCATGGGGAACCTCTTTTGCGGGTTTATCGCGATTATGTCCTGTTTCGATGGGCAGGCGGTGCAGGCTTGCTGGTTTATTATCCTGGGCTTTTTCCTTGATGGCCTGGATGGGCTTGTGGCCCATATGTCGCGTGCGGATACACTTTTCGGGGTTGAGCTGGATTCCCTGGCCGATTTGATCAGCTTTGGTGTGGCGCCGGCGATGATCTTCTATTCGTTTAAGTTCAAGGACCTTGGCAAGTGGGGCTGGGTGTTGGCGTTTGTTTTCGTGATGTGCGGTGCGTTTCGGCTGGCCCGTTTCAACATTACCGCGCGGGAGAAGCCGAAGCCCCACTTTCAAGGGCTGCCCATCCCAGCTGCCGCCGCGGCCCTGACCGGATACACCCTGGGCAGCTACGAACTATGGGGGGAACTGCGGCATGTGAGATTCCTCGTCACGCTGGTTGTGGCCTGCTCGTTCTTAATGGTCTCGGACTTCGAGTACGAGAAACGCCCGACATCGTTTCGGACGATGAAAGAACGCATCAAATGGGCGTACATCGCCGTCGGTGGGTTGGCGCTGTTAACCCTGCACCAATTGGCCATTTTTCCGCTGGTTGTGGTGTATATTCTTTACGGGCTGGTGCGCGAGGCAACCCTGCTGATCAGATCGGGTTTAGCCGGCGAGTCGCTGGATAGGGAAAAAGCAAAGGGGAAACAGAGCGAAGGGAGCGTCGATCCGGGTAAGAAGCCTCGGCCACCGGGTGGGGGATGAAGAATACTTTTTCAGCAGCCGGCCAGGATCGCCGGGGATATCGGTTAAGTCTGCGGCTTGCCGGTTCAGCGTCGTATTATCTTAATGTGATTTGTAGATGAAACGCTCACTGGAGACATAACTTATAGGATTTTTGCACGATGAAAGTCATTGTGACTGTGCATTTGAAACCGGGTGTGCTGGACCCGCAGGGTGTGACGATCTCCAATGCACTTTTGTCGATGGGGTATACCGGCATCACCGACGTCCGGGCGGGCAAGGTGTTTGAACTGGTGATTGACGACGGGGATACTGAAGCAACCCGCCAAAAAGCTGAGGAAATCGCCCACCGTCTTTTGGCCAACCCGGTGATCGAGACGTACACCGTGGAGGTCCTGCGGTGAAATTCGGCGTGGTCACCTTTCCGGGTTCAAACTGCGATTTTGACGCCTTTGCCGCGGTGCGGGATAGTATCGGTCAGCCGGTGGAGTTTCTCTGGCACAGGGACGCGGACTTGAAGGGCTGTGACCTGGTCATCTTGCCCGGGGGGTTTTCCTATGGCGATTACCTGCGGGTCGGGTCGATTGCGCGTTTTTCGCCGGTGATGAAATCGGTCATCGAGTTTGCGCGGTCTGGCGGATTGGTCTGGGGGATTTGCAACGGGTTTCAGATCCTTCTTGAAGCCGGGCTTTTGCCGGGGGCGATGCTGAACAACCGCTCACTGCGCTTTTCCTGCCGCCAGGTATATATCAAAACCGAGACCACTGCCTCGGCGTACACCAAGCATGTGCCTTTGGGAGCGGTTCTGAAGATTCCAATAGCGCATTCGGAAGGGAATTATTACGCACCGGACGACGTATTGGATAAACTGGAAGAATCCGGGCGCGTGGCATTTCGTTATTGTGGCCTGGACGGACAGTTGGCCGACGAATTCAACCCCAACGGTTCGGCGCGGCATATCGCCGGCATTTTGAATGAGGAAAGAAACGTGCTGGGGATGATGCCGCATCCGGAAAGGGCGATGGAGGTGATCCTGGGCTCGGTTGACGGATACCGGCTGTTTACCTCGGTAGTTAAGACCTTCACTGACAACGTATTAGAAACGGAAGAAGTGGCGTGAACCGGCGGGAGGTGACATTTCTCCTGGTCGCCGTGGTTCTGGCGGCGGTCTTCGGCGGCGTGGTCGGCGAAGCAGTTGGTTCATTCTTGCCTGAAGGGGTGGTTAAGACGCTGTTTGTCAAGCACCTGCAGATCGGAATCGGATCCAATGTATACGCGGATGTCCGGGACAACGCCGATCCCCATGCCCTGAAACAGAAAGAATCGGATGCAGATGAAGGCAAGAAAAAATCGGAACCGAAACGTTACTTTCCGCTGACGATAGACCTATTTGGCATCACGCTGACATTCGGCCTGTTGATCAAGATTAATTTCGTCAGTGTGCTTTTCGTTTTGCTTGTTTTTGTGTATTTTCGCTGGTGGTTCTTATAATCGCCGGTACATTGCGGAGGTGAGCCATGCTGGGTGGGCTCGGCGCGCAAGAGTTGTTGTTGATTTTTCTGGCGGTCTTGATTTTGTTTGGGGCCAAGCGCATCCCGGACATCGCCCAGGGGTTGGGCAAGGGGATCCGAGAGTTCAAGGGTGCGCTGAAAGAAACCCAGGACGAGATCAAAAAGTCGACCGATGCCATAGCTAAAATCGACGACGACAAAGAAACCAAGAGCTAAGCGCGCATGTTTGACCAGGCTGATGTGGATAGAATCGGTGGCTGTTTACAGGTCACCGAGAGTGATTTTCACACCGACCATCACCGGCTGAAACTGATCAACTCCGAGGAGCGCCGGATGTTGGTCTTGGAATTGTATCCGGCCGCCCGGATGGGGAAACAGATCGGGTCGATGATCGTGGTGTACACCTCCGGCGGACACCTGCAACTGCACAACTGCACGGGATTCGTCTGCTCCGAGGAGCTCGGCGAAGTTACTTTCATCGGCGAACATGATGGCCGGCTCTCCGGGCTGGTCGTCGAGCGCGAGGCGGCCTGCTCACTTTATGCCAACGTCACCCGCGAACTGATCTCCGGTGATTTCAGCAAGCTGGGCGTGGAGGTCATGCTCTCCGGCGTGGCCCTCTCGTTGGCCGAAGACATCCTTGAGCAAGACTCCGGGAAAGAAGCAAAGAAGTAGCCCCGCAGTTTTTCGACGCCGTGGATATTGATTGGGCCAAGTCTCGTAGGTTGGGTTCCGAGCCTTACGAAGCATTGCGAAGTTGGGCGAGAAACCCGACAATGATTCCAGTATAGTAGATTTCATTATCTTCTTAAAAGGTCGGGTTTCTCGGTCGCGGTTCGCGCGTCTTCGGAACCTGATCTACGGTTTACAGGAGAGAAGCATGGGAGCATATGTAACGGCGGAATCTCTTGCAGCGAGGGCGCAAGGCTGGGTGAAGAAAGTTGCACCTTTTAATCTACATGAGATGGGGCTTAACCGAAACAAGGCAGCGCTCCTCGTTGTTGATATGCAGGACTTCTTCTTGAACCCGGGGTCCCCGACTTTTACTTGCGGCGGACTGGCCGTCCTTCCCACAGTGAAACGGCTTATCGCTGCTTTTCGAGAAGCAAAACGTCCAGTGATATTCACACGGCACGTTCATCATCCCGATGGCTCTGACGCGGGGATTATGGGATGGTGGTGGGAAGGAATGTGTCTTGAAGGCACTCCCGAAAGCGAAGTTCATCAGGACATTGCTCCGCTTCCCAAAGAGAAGATTATCGATAAGCACCGCTATTCGGCGTTTTATAATACCGACCTGGAGACCGTGCTGCGCTGTCTGAAGATAGAAGACCTGGTGATCTCCGGCATTATGACCAACCTGTGCTGTGAATCCACCGCCCGCGACGCCTACTATCGGGACTACCGCGTGTTCTTTCTTGCTGACGGTACCGGAACGATCAACGAGGAGATGCATCTGGCAAGTCTGCTCAATCTGGCGTTTGGGTTCGCCTTCGTGACCACCACTGAAGAGCTCCTGAAACAAATACAGATTCAGGAAGAAGTCGAGCGTGTAAATAATCGGGCTTAGTACGTTTACGGTCGATGATGTGGCGATCTCTTTTCACGCAAGCTACTGCCGCACCAGAGATTGCCGAGCTCCCTGCGGTCGCTCGCCATGACGACCCAAAGAGCCGGTTGACTTGATGTTTCGTTTCAGTAACCTTTTTCAGCACTCCGCAAGGTCAGGGGCACACCAATCTTACTCATCGGCTTAGTACTTCTTGCGGCGCTCGATGACGAAGTTGGAACCGGGGAGGGTCTTGGTGTAACTCTTCAAATCGGCGATCATGTGCGAGAGTTCACCAACGTGCTCAAACATCCCGTCTTTGTTGATAATCACGGCGATGGAGAGAGTCATGATCGGATAGGTCTCGGGGATGCCGCGGCGGCTCTTGGAAATGATGAACCCGTTTTTGCGATCTCGCGGTTCGTACATCGTGGGGACCTGCCTGTCGAACTCCTTTAAGATCTCGCTGCAGACCGGCTTGGCCCGGGTCGCGTCGACGACAAAGATAAAATCATCCCCGGCGATGTGCCCGACAAAACCTGTCTTCTGATGCCGGTAGACAATGTCACGAATGATCCGCGAGGCCATCTTGATGACTTTATCGCCGGAAAAGTACCCGTAATAATCGTTGTATGCTTTGAAGTCATCCAGGTCCGCGTAGCAAACAGCGAAGCGGTTGCCCTCGGCGATCTCCTGGCGGAGAACCTTTTCAATTGTCGCCGGACCGGGCAGCCGTGAAGAGGGATTGACGTTTATGTCCCGAAAACTGCGGTTGACGGCCATGCGCAACCGCGCGGCAGTCATGTGGTCGGCCAGTGACCCCTCCAGTATTTCGTCCACCGGCGAGGCCAGCAAGCGCCGAAGGTCTTCAGGAGCAGGGTTTGGATGCTGCACGATCAGCGGGATGAAGGCCAGAAGGGGAATGGCTTTTACCTCTTCCACGAATGAAAGGTTATGGCTGATCTCGCCAAAGCAGGAGAGGAAAATCAGGTCCAGAAGCTTGCCCGAGGCGAGAGTGGTCAACTGTTCGAAGTTTCCGAACCGGTGCAGTTCGGGCTTGAGCCCGGTGAGGGCCGTTTTAAGCAGCCTGCTGCTGTCCTCGACCGCCTGTTTGTAGGCACAAATCATTGATGACCCCTGATGCCCCAAAGCCTCGAGATGGCATACACCCCCCCTTATCTATAGCTTCGGAATTCTGCTGCGCAATACTTAAAACCAGCCGGCGGCCGATTCGTCTCGTTGCCGCGCATCTCATTGTTCCAGAGGATGATATGAGCGATGGACCTCCCGGAGATACTGGCGGTCGAGGTGGGTATAAATCTGGGTGGTGGAGACTGATTCATGCCCGAGCATAGCCTGCACCGCCCGCAAATCGGCGCCCCCTTCCAACAGGTGCGTGGCAAAGGTATGCCGAAAGGTGTGCGGGGTCACTTTCTTTTCCACACCGGCGGACCTCACCCAGCGGTGAACAACCTTCCATAAACCCATGCGGGAAAAGCCCCGCTTATGTGCGGAGAGGAAGACAAAATCCACCGAACGCGGTCCGACATAGCGCGGCCGGCCCTCCGTGAGATAGATCTCTACAGCTTCAATTGCTGATCGCCCAAGAGGCACGATTCGTTCCCGGGCGCCCTTGCCCCATACGCGTACCAGTTGCTCGGAAAACAATAAATCGGGGACCCGTAGTCCGGCGACCTCGGAGATGCGCAATCCCGCGCTATACAGGATCTCCAGGATTGCCCGATCCCGGCGCTCTTGCGGCACGCACCTCGCCGGGCCAGCCAGGATACGATTCACCTCCTCGACAGTAAGCACGACCGGGAGCGTGCGCCCGAGGCGCGGGGCAGGGAGAAGCCGCGCCGGATTGTCCGGTGAGCGACCGGTCATCACGCGAAACCGGTGAAAACTCTTAATTGCCGAGAGACAGCGGGCAGCCGAGCAGGATTTTTTCTTTTGCATCGCCGGGGAGGTCATAAACGCGCCGACCGTCTCCGGAGTAATCTCCTTGATTCTCTTGATTTGGCGGTCACGAGCAAAGATCAGGTATGATTGCAGGTCACGCCGGTATGCCTCACAGGTGCCGTCGGTACGCCCACTGGCCAGGCGCAGATAATCCAGAAACCCCTGTAGCGCTCTGGCGAATTGGGGAGGTAAGGACCGAGCTGAGTGAACCCGGCTTGCCTTCTTGGTGTTTCTCCCCCTGGTCATCGTCCAATTTCCCATAAGTGTCTCAGCCACGATCAATGATGTCCATACCTGCCGGGGTTAAATCAGGGGGGCGCACTAATCGGGCGGGCCAGCGTAAGCACGACCGCCTGGACATCATCGGCATCGTCGGCGGAGATCACCCGGATACATTCGGCCAGCGTTGCTCCGGTGGTCATCACGTCATCGACCAAAAAAACCTGCCGCCCGGCGAAGCTTCCGGGACGGCTCACTTTAAACGCTCCGCGAACGTTGGCGATACGCTCTTTAGGCGACAGTTTTGTCTGATCCTTTGTCTTGCGAATGCGCACGAGCAGGTTATGGTCAAGGGGAAAGCCGGTCGTTCGAGCCAGGCCCGTGGCAATTGCGTCGCTCTGGTTGTATCCTCGCTGTTTCTGCCGGGAGGGATGCAGCGGCACCGGGATTACCCGGGGTGCGGGTCCACGGCCGGGAAACGATTTCGCCAGGACCCGGCCGATTCTTCGCCCGAGGAACTCTCCGATCGATAGCTGGCGTTCGTATTTCAGCGCGTGCACCAGCGGGCGATATCCCTCATCAAGTAAACCGGCAAACCACACCAATGACGGCCCCACGGCCGGATCGGTGATGCAACCACGATGCGGCAGTCTGTCCCGGGCGAAATTCCCGCAGATGGGGCAGACCGGGAAATCAAAAAAAGGGAGCCGCCGGCGGCAAATATGACATACTGCCACCGCCGGGCCGCACTCCCGGCCGCAGATGATACAACCGGTGGGGTACACCCACTCGGCCAGCCGGCGCAGCGGCTGATACAACGTCGATAGCACGGCGGGCAGGCGAGACCTCGACATAATCAGTATTCCTGCCAGTGGCGGCGGATGTTGACCAGAAGGCCAATCATCACCCAGAAGATGACTAATGAACTCCCACCGTAGGAAACAAAGGGCAAGGGCAGGCCGGTAACCGGCATCAACCCCAGGGCCATCCCGATGTTGACCAGCATCTGGAAGCCAATCACTGAAAGGATGCCTCCGGCCAGGAAACGGTTAAAGCGGTTACGGGGCATGAAGCCCACAGAGACAATGCGCCACATCAAAAGGGCGAAAAGGCCGATAATCAGCACTCCGCCAACAAGCCCGAATTCCTCCCCGGCAACCGAGAAAATAAAGTCCGTGTGTCGGGCAGGCAGAAAGTCCAACCCGCTCTGGGTCCCTTGCAAAAAGCCCTTGCCGAATAATCCCCCGGAGCCGATCGCCACTTTGGATTGAATGACTTGATATCCTGCGCCCGTGGGATCGGTGCCCGGATCAAGGAAGGTCAGGATACGTTTTTTCTGGTAATCCAAAAGCCGGTTCCAGAAAATTGGGGTAACAATCCCAAACGCCAGGTTGGCCGCTACTACCCCCACTGCGGCCCAGAGGTTGGGCCGCAGGTAGTGCAAGACGGCCAGCACCACAACGAAAAAGATAATCCAGCTTACCAAGTTAAAGGCCAGGATCAGGCTGAGTGAGGGTGATAAAATCAGGAACAATACTAATGGCGATGCCCCGGCCCAGAAAAGCATGGTCACCGCTGTTGCCCAGAAGACCAGCGAGGTACCCAGGTCGGGCTGCTTTAAGACCAGCGCTGCGGTTACCCCGACCGCAACAAGTACTCCCAGGAGGGAACGGGCCGACAAAACAGGCCGCTTCGTGTACGCCAGGTAGCGGGACAGGGCAAAGATGACGGTGAGCTTGGCCAGTTCGGAGGGCTGGATGTACGCCGGGCCGAGAAATACCCAGCGCGTCGCGGTGCCGCCTTGCCGGCCAACGGCGATCAGCAGAAGCAACACCGCCCAGACGGTAACGAGGTATATATAGGCAAACACCTCGTGAATCCGCAAGGGGACGGCAGCCGCGACGATGAAGGCGACTATGGCGACGCCCAGCCAGGTAATTTGCCTGGCGTAAGAACTGCGGAAGTACTCCTCGGCGGCGTTATGCTGCGAACTGTAAATCAGAAGGATACCGATCACCGACAAAGCCAGCGCACAGGCCACCAGTGTCGGGTCGAACTCTCGTGCCCACCGCCACAATCGTTTCATCAACTTCCCTTTCCTCCCGGTAGACAAGAAGTTAGGCTGTCCTATTGTTATGTCAACTTTTTTCATTGAGCAGCCCGCAGGGTGGCCCGAGCTGCAGGCCGGGCGGCTTTTTTCCGAATCTTAGTTGGGAGGGAGACGTGCTGGCGCTGTCGACCGAACCAGGCTTACCCAGGCAAAGCTCTAATTGGTGAGACAGCCATTTTTTTGGTGCCCCTGCAGTTTGGCAGACGTATAATGAGATGAATGATTATGCGTAGGAGAAAAGCCATGAGAAAGACTATCCTCCAAACGGTACTTGCCCTGGCGGTGTTTGGCCTGCTGACCGCTGCACCCATTTACGCGCTCACAATTGATGAGCTAATCGAGTTATGTCAAGCCGGATACTCGACTGAGGATATTTTGGAATTCGTCGAAACTCTGGGTCTGGACGAGCCGCTCGATTCCGATGTGCTCGTGCGCCTGAAAGAGGAAGGGTGCGCGGACGATCTGGCGGTGGAGCTTTTGCGCGCCTACGGCCCGGACGAACCAGCCGAGTACGAGTACGTATCGGGCTATGACGAGCCCTATACGCGGGTATATGTATACGCCGGCTGGGGATATCCTTACTACGGGTATGGGGACTGGTGCCGGACCGGCTGGTATTCGCCGTGGTGGGGTGTGGGCGTAAGCTGGTACGATCCGTGGTACTGGGATTACTGGTACTCGGACTATTACTACTATCCGTATTCTCACTGGGCGCGCTGGCGTTTTCATGACTATTACCAGTATCGTGACCGTTACTGGCGCTGGGGCCGCAGCGACTACCGGCACGTTACCGCTCATGAAAAGACCAAGAAGACACGGGGGCGGCGGATCTACAGGACCAAGGCATCCCCTGGGGTGGGCGACTACCGGGCCGCTGTTTCGCGTTCGATGGTCGAGAAATCATACAAATCCCGCGATGCGCATACCACCCGGGTGAAAGCATATGCCAAGAAAGACAAGTTTCGCCGATCGAAGGCTGATTATTATGTCAAAGACAGGCGCAGCGATAAAACGACAACTTCTGCGGTACGAAAAATCAGGAAGGGGACATCGGCGTCTGGAGTGAAGACTGACCGGGAAGGCAAGTCGAAGAAGGCAAAATACAAAAGCACAAAGAAATCCCGCACATCATCCGGCATTTACAAGAGATCATCGGGTTCATCCCGCTCGCCGGATAGCAAATCGGTGCGATATCGCCCCCATCGCTCTTCGCGGAGCAGCGCGTATTACCGGACGCCGATCACGCACAATCGCCGCAGTTCTTCCTCGGGATTATCCGTCAGGCGGAGCGGGTATTCTGCGGGTTCGTCTTCAAGGAGCAGCGGATATACGGCGCCATCGTCATCCTCGCGGGAGAGTTCCGGGCGTTCAGGGAGTACCTCGTCGTCTTCTCGCGCACGGCGGCGGTAGGTGGTCGGGACCTTGAGATAATAACCTTCGAAGCTCATCTTGTCTGATAAAGAGCGCTGATGCATAGGTAAGTTGCATCCGTTTCGTGTTCCGCTATAATAGAAAAGTACATTTCCATCACTCCTGTTCTGTTAGCCTGGAGGAAACCCGTTCATCTTCAGCGGCGCCGCAAACCGGGCAGTGTAGAGTGTTCAGACGGATTTCAACATCGAGTATGATCCGAGGCAGGGAAGATAGCCGTTGTCGGGAACGGATTGCCCTGATTGAGATGCCAGGGTATGGAGACGTTCTTACTCGTCAGTATGCGTGGGCGCGGCGGCGATGGGGGTTGGACCAATGGTGTCCGCAGCCGGCGCTTCCCAAATCATCGGGTAATATTTCTCGAAATATGCTTCGATAATGCTGCGGGCGATCGGCGCGGCGGCCACCGAGCCGTGGCCGGCGTTTTCCACTAAGACAGCCACCGCGATTGTCGGCTCATCCGCGGGGGCAAAGGCGGCAAACCAGGCATGCTCCAGGCCGTGGGGATTCTGCGCCGTACCGGTTTTGCCCGCCATGGCGTAGCGCTCGTCCGCCAGCCAGTGCGCGGTGCCGTGTTGGTCGGCCACGACGCCTTTTGCGCCTGCAATCAGCAAGTCCAGCGTTTCTTGGGTGAAGGGGAGTCTGAAAGAGAGCTCAGGCTCGTGTATCTTCCACGGTCGTCCCGGTTCCTGGTAGGCGCGGAGGAAATGTGGTACCATGACCTCCCCGTGGTTGGCCAATCCGGCGATAAACTGCGCCACCTGCAAAGGAGTGGTCAGGAGTTCCCCTTGCCCGATGGCCAGGTTGGCGGCCAGTGTCTTGGTCCAGCCGCCCTTGCCATAACGCCGGTCATAATAATCGATATCGGGAACCAGGCCCGGGTCTTCGTTGGGGAGATCAACACCGGTCTTTTGTCCGAACCCGCAGTCCCGCACATACTTCGCCCAGTCGGCGACACCCAGGTTTAGTCCCACCTGGTAAAAAAATACATCGCAGGATTGCGCGATAGCATCGACTACAGACAGTTTGCCGTGCCCGGAGACTTTATGGCAGCGGAAGTAGCGGTTACCGATCTGCAAGCCGCCGTAACACGGATTAAAGGTCGTGCCCTGGTCAATAACCTTCTTTTCCAGTGCGGCGCCGGCAGTCCACAGCTTGGCGACCGACGCGGGAGGATACAATCCTTTCGTCGCCCGGTTCAGCAGTGGTCGCAGGGAGTCGGCCAGAAGCTGGTTCCAAACGTCGGGATGGACGACTCCAGAGAAAAGGTTGGCCGAAAACCCAGGGCGGTTGACGAAACACAAGATCTCACCGGTGAACGGTTCGATGGCGATGGCTGCGCCGCAACCGTAAGCGGCAAGAAGGGAGTCGCCCAGCTGTTGCAGGTCCTTATCAATCGTGAGCATGATGACTGAACCGGGCGTGGGCGGTTTGTCTTCTTCACCAGGCATTGGCCCGACCACCCGGCCCAGGGCGGAGACTTCCAGGTGGCGGCAGCCGTCGGCACCACGCAGGTAGTTATCATATTGCTTCTCTATCCCCGCAGCGCCGGTATAGGCACCGGGTTGCATGCCGGCTGCCTTTTGCCGCGCGATATCACGCGCCGTTACCTCGCGCACATATCCCAGCAGGTTGCCGGTCCATTTTCCTTTGGTGTACCGCCGAGTGGGGACAATCTGGAAAAGCACGCCGGGGAATTGTTCGATGCGTTCTTCAAAATAGCAAATCGACCGAAGATCCATGTCGCGCCGAAGGGCCACCGGCCAGTAGGGCATCGATCTCCCGCTGCGCACCTTGCGCCGCAACTCATCGACGCCGGTGCCCAGGCGCGCCGAGAGTTTCGCTAAAACCCAGGAATGTCTCTCGATCTCTCGTGGGATCACCGAAATGACGAAAGAGGGACGACTGCCGGCCAGTTCGGCACCACTGCGGTCAACGATGATTCCCCGCAAAGCCGATTCGGGAATAACGCGCGTGCGGTTTTTCTCGGACAGGCCGCGATAGTGTTCGGTACGGAAGGCCTGAAGATACAAGAGCCGCCCGAAAAGGAACAGGGCAACGGACAGGATCAAGACCCGGAAGACCGTACGGCAGGTGTTGAGTTTCAGACCACTGGCCATAGCGCGGACGATTTATCCCTCGATATTGTTTTCTCCCCTATGCGGGCGGCGTGCTCCTGGGTTTTACCGGCTCAACTGGGGTTGCCGGTTTGCGCACTGCCTGCCAGACCAGCAATACCCCTATTCCCACAATCGAGGTGACGATCACTGAGATCCCGGTATCCAACCATAGGGTTTGCGCGTACAACCTCAAATCAAAATCGGTAATCGGCAAAAGATATACGACGTCGTGTGCCAGAACGCCGGCGGCGAGGATAATCCAGCGGGCGAAAACCTGCTCCAAAAACAATCGTTCCCGGCACATTCCCATTGCCGCGCCGAGTGTGGCTTTGACCATCATCCCCCAGCCGAGGGAGGAGGGTGTGAGACAGTCGGTAACGAACCCCACGATGCCGCCGGCCAGTGCCCCACGGGCTGTGCCTCCGGTCAGGCCGGCCAAAAGCACAATCAACAGATCCCAACGCAGGCCACTACCCCCCGGGGATAGATACTCGGCCAATAATCCCTGGTAAGCCGCGACGGAGACGACAACTAAACCCCAGCGAACCACTCTCGAGATCACTGCGTTATCTCCAGGCTATCGTGGGGCCCGGGTTGCTGGATGACAAATACCTCCTCCAGTGTTTCGAAACGAACGAACGGCTTGACCGTAACCCAGAGGAAAAACTTCACCGAATCAACGGCCACCGATTGTACTACACCAATGGGCAATCCTTTGGGATACCGTTCGCCCCACCCGGAGGAGATGATTGTGTCACCGACAGCGACATCACCGTCGAGGGGTACATAGTTGAAAGCCAGGTGCGGGCCGGATACCCATTGCACAAGCCCGGCAGCGCGGCTGCGGCGGTCGATCGCCGCTACGCGGCAGTTGCGGTCCCATAGCGAGCGCACTATCGCCAGGTCCCCGGCGAGCCTGGAGATGTTGCCCACCAGCCCGTCCGGAGTGACCACCGGCGATCCGGTTTTCAAGAGCCTGGCCGGCCCGACGGCAATCCATATCGTTCCCCGCACCGGGACGGCGGGCGAGCCGACCACTTCGGCGGGAATTACGGTCAATTCGCCCCTGAGCTTGAAGTCCAGCTTGCCGCGCAGCCGGATATTCTCCTTCCCGGCCTCGGCCAGCCGGACGTTCTCTGCGGTCAGCTTGACGACCCAGGCCAGCAGTTTTTGATTGTCCTGATATACGGTGAAGATTCTCTTGATCTTGTTGTTCGCCGAGTAAAACGGAGCGTAGGCGGTTTGGATTACCATAGAAGCGATTGAGCTTTTGACCCTTGAGCCGGAGACGGTCAAAAGGAAAGCTACCGCTACCGTCCACACGTACGCAGCCGAGGGGCCGGCCGCAAAAGGTCGGATTTTTGGAAAACCCATTACAAAAGACCGGTGCCTGACCGGCTAATCAACCGAATCCAGGACCATGAACACTTCCCCGGCGGTTCGGGCCGCGAGCAGTTTTTCCCGGTTCTTCTCGCTTTTCATCAGGAAAGAAAGACGGGCCATAACATTCAGGTGCGCCCCGATAGCGTCTTCCGGAGCAGCGATAAGAAAGAACAACTTCACCGGCTTCTTGTCCATGGCCTGGAACTCGATGCCCTCCTCCGAACGCGCAAAAGCAATCACGATCCCCTTTAAGGCGCGGCTTTTTGCGTGGGGAAAGGCTACCCCGTACCCCACGCCGGTGGTGACAAGTTTTTCCCGTTCCAGTACAGCGTGGAAGATTTCGTCGCGATCACGGACCATGTTTGACCGGGAGGCAAGATCGACCAGTTCTTCGATGGCTTCATTTTTGGTCTTTGCCTTCAGGTCGAATGAAACCAAATCCTCTTCACAGAATTTCGATAACTTCATTCTCCCTCCACAAAGGCGGTGTTCTTCGGCGCGTTCGCTTAGAACTTCTCTGCTTCTTCTGAAAGCATGATGGGTATGTCGTCCTCGATGGCAAACCGCAGACGGCAGGCATGGCAGATCAAGCGCGAGTTCTCCCGATCATATTCCAGTTTTCCCTTGCATTCGGGACAAGCCAGTATTTCCAGCAGCTTCTCATCCAGCATCATAATTTCCTGCTTGGCAAAGGCTGTTGTCGGTTTTTCCCCGGAAAGCCCAACCATCGAAAGTGCAGTTACCCCTCCCCGCGCCGATTAACCCGGTTTGCCTCTTGCGCGTGGTCGGTATCCGGTCAGGCAACATACCTGAAAAAAACCGGTTCCAATAGACCGGCGTGCGTACTTTAGCTACTATTTGACATTCTGCACCGGGCAGGCGTCATTCGGTGAACTTTCCCATCCTCCTGTATTTCTCGTGTCGCTTTTTGAGCAGTACGGTGGTGGGCCAGGCCATCAACTCCCGTACATGAGACAGAACAGCGTGCTTGACAATCCGGCTCTGCGCTTCCGGGTGGCGGTGCGCGCCGCCCTGTGGCTCGGGCAGGATATCGTCGATGATACCAGACTCTTTTAAGTCCTGGGCCGTGGGCTGCAGGGCCTCGGCCGCCTCGGGCGCTTTCTGGATCGGGTTGGGGTGGTCTTTCCAGAGGATGGCCGCACACCCTTCTGGAGAGATGACCGAGTACCAGGAATTCTCCAGCATTAATATGCGATCACCGATTCCGATCCCCAGGGCCCCGCCAGAGGCGCCTTCCCCGACGATCACCACGACGATGGGGACATCCAGCGCGGCCATGTCGCGGATGTTGCGGGCAATGGCCTCAGCCTGACCGCGTTCCTCGGCGCCGATGCCCGGGAAAGCGCCGGGGGTGTCAATGAGAATCACGATCGGCCGGCCACACCGTGCGGCAATCTCCATCAGTCGCAGCGCCTTGCGATAGCCTTCGGGATGGCACATCCCGAAATTGTGCGTCAGCTTTTGCTTGGTGGTGCGGCCCTTTTGCTGGCCCAGAATCAAAACGGGCAGGCTGTCAATTTTGGCAAAGCCCCCGATCAGGGCCCGGTCATCGCTGAACGTGCGGTCGCCATGAAGGGCAATGTAGTCTGTCGTCATCAGCTTGATGTATTCCGCCGTGCAGGGACGCAGGGGATGTCGCGCAAGCTGGACCCGCTGCCAGCGGGTCAGCCGGGAAAACGTATCCTGACGGAGTTTCTCCAGCTTGTGCTCGAGAAGACGGATTTCTTTGGCAAGTTCCAGGTTTTCATCTGAGGCAAGCTCACGCATCTGGTCGATGCGCTTTTCCAGTTCGATAACTGGCTTCTCGAAATCCAGATATATTCCCGCGCCCATAACTTGACCTTATACGTTCACTTGCGCCCCCGCGTACGCAGTAAAATATATAACCCGCTAACCAGTGCCAAGACAAAAAAACCGAAGACGGTCATCCATAGTCGGCGGTTACCGTAAGCGGCGGCTAGGGCAAAGGCGAAGCCAACCACCGAGAGGCCGTAGAACAAAAGCCGCACGCCGCCCGCGGAAAACCCAAGTTCGATCAGGCGAAAGTGGATGTGTCCGCGGTCAGGGGTTGTCGGTTTCTTGCCCCCGGCAATCCGCCGCAAGATCGACCAGGCCAATTCGGCCAGGGGCACCAGTATGGCCAATACCGGAACGTACACCGCCACAACGGTATAGCGTTTGATCGGCAGCCAGAGGGCCAGAACGGCAAAAAAATAGCCTAACGAAAGCGAACCGCAATCACCAAGGAATATTCTGGCCGGCGGGCGATTATAAATCAAAAAACCGGATAGCGCGCCGACGAGAACCAGCGAAAGAACGATCGCATCAGGAACGTCCGTGCGCACCCCAATGACCATCACCGAGGCCAATCCAATTAGGGAAACGCCCGCGGCCAGGGCATCGAGGCCGTCGATAATGTTGATCGCGTTGACCAGCAGGATAAACCAGGCGAGGGTTACCGGCAGTGAGGCCGCACCCAGGTTCACCCCGCCGACGGTGGGGACCCATAACTGATCGATCCCCAGCCCTGAAAACCACAACCAGATTCCGACGAGCAACTGTACCAAAAGCTTGCCTTCGACCCGAAGAGGATGAAAATCATCGAACAAGCCCAAGAGGAAGATGATTAACGCTCCGACAAAGATGACCATTGCATCAGGTGAAAATATGGCCAGGCAAGCGGGCCGAAAAACCTGGACGATGAAGATTAAGCCCCAGAAGGTCAGGAAAATCGCCACGCCGCCCAGCCGTGGTACAGCTTTTGGGTGGCGTTTGCGGTCATCCGGAAAGTCAAGCCATTCCCGGCGGTGGCTGATCTTGATTACCGCGCGGGTCAATCCCGCCGTGGCGGCGGCGGCAAGGATGGCCAAACCGAAGCTAAGCATCCACACCGGTGGTTTCACCTTCGCTGCCTCACTATCCGGCTGATTCTTCCAAAAAAGAACAGTAAAATCGACAGGGCCAGGTTTCGCAGGCGTGCGCGCGGGTAATGCTTTTTGAAATACTCTTTAATCGATTGTGCGTGATACCGGGAAACCGCGCGTCGGTCGCTCGATGATCCCCCCCAAAAATGGATGGCCGTCGCCGCGGGAACAAACCAGGTCTCGTATCCGGCGTCAGCCAGCCGGCCGCAAAAATCGGTATCTTCGACAAACATGAAAAATCGTTCGTCAAACCCACCCCGGCGGTCAAAGATGCTCCGGGGAACCATCAAGCAGGTGGCGGCCGCCGCGTCCACCCGGGCCGGGCGATCATAGTCACCGAGCGTGTATTGGAATGCTTTCCCGGGGGGATTGAGAAAGCGCGGCAATAGCGACCCTCGGGAAAACCAGATGTTCACAAACGTGGGGAAGTTGCGGCAGGTCGGTTGAAAGCTGCGGTCGGGGAAAGTCATCCGTGCCGCTGCTGCGCCGCATGACGGGTGCTTTTTTAGGAACTCAGCCAGCCGGTCGGCTACCGGTGAGGTCCAGCGCAGATCAGGGTTACAAAAGAGCAAAAGCTCCCCTTTGGCCATCTCTGCGCCGGCATTTGCCGCCGCGGCAAAACCACGGTTTTCATCGTTGATCACCAGGCGAATATCAAGGGGGGCGTACAAACACCACTGCGCGGTCTGGTCTGTTGAGGCATTGTCCACGACGATGATTTCATGGCTGTCCTGGGGGGGATACACCCCGATCGAGGCCAATAGCCCTTGGAGATGGGGCAGGCTATTGTAAGTGACAATGATGATCGAAATACGGGGCGGAGAAGAATCCTTTTTCGGCGGCGATTCGTCCATACAGGTAGCAATCACAATCGGCCGAGCAGGCGCCATAGCCGCAGCCGCCAGACCATCCAGACCGCTTCACGTACGATCTTCTGCGACATTTTCGAGCTGCCCCGTTCGCGGTCGACGAAGACGATCGGGATTTCCTTTATCGAGAAGCCCTTGCGCCAGGCCCGGAAACTCATCTCGATTTGAAAGGAATACCCGTTGGACCGCACGGCATCTAAGTCAATGGCCTCGAGGACACGGCGGCGATAACATTTAAACCCGCCGGTGGCATCCCGCAGAGGCAGTCCGGTGGCAATGCGCGTATACACATTGGCGTAATACGACAGGAGCAGCCGGCCGATCGGCCAGTTGATGACGTTAACGCCCTTGATATACCGCGAGCCGATGACCAGGTCGGTCTCTTCGGCAGCGGCCAGAAAGTCGGGCAGGTAATCGGGATTGTGGGAAAAATCCGCGTCCATCTCAAGAATCAAATCATAGTCACGTTCCAACGCCCAGTGAAACCCGGCGATATAGGCCTGCCCCAATCCCCGTTTTTCCTTGCGGTGCAAAACGTGCACCCGCGGGTTTTTCTGCGCTTCGTTTTCGGCCCACCGGCCGGTGCCGTCGGGTGAGTTGTCATCGATCACCAGGATGGACAGGCGCGTATCGCGTTTGAGGATCTCCGGCACGATTAGCGGCAGGTTTTCAATCTCGTTGTACGTCGGTATGCAAACGAGCGCTTTCATCGGTCTACCATGCGGGGGTGGTTTGCCTGACCGCCCGCCGAAAAACGAAAAAATATAGCACGCACGATTCAATTACAATGGGATACTCGGCACAGATGATCGGATTTGCCATCATCTTCCGTTCGTGGCAGCAGTCTCCGCTACCGCAAGGCATACAGCTTGATAAATTGCTGGGCCACCGCGGCCGGGTTAAAACGGCTGTTTGCGGACTCATGCCCGGCTTGGGCGAGCCTTTCTCGTTTTTGACGGTCAGTTAACAGTGATTCGATGGCGTCGGCCAGTTCGCGGGGGCAGCCCGGTTCGACCAAAACGCCGCTTGTTCCATCTTCGATGATGTCGGTAATCCCGCCCGAGCGGGTGCCGATAACCGGCCGCCCGCACAACTGGGCTTCGACAAGGGTCATCCCAAACCCTTCGTTTTCCGAGCAGAGGACGACCACGTCGGCGCGGCGATATTCTTCGGCCAACTCTTGCGGCGGCATGGTTGGCACCAGGGTTATTTCATCAGTCAGGCCCTTAACAAACTTGTGATCGTGCAATTCCTTTTTCAGGGCACCTTCACCGACCAGACGAAAGTGCAAGGCCCGGCCACGCGATTTCAAGATCAGGGCCGCCTCCATCAAATCAAACAACCGCTTTTGCTCGGTAAACCGGGCGACGGATAGGACAACCGGGATCTCGTTTCTCGGGGGCGGCCCGGGCAGAAATGGACCGGGATCGACCGGCATAGGGATTACCGAGACCTTTGGCGCAAGCGCGGGAAACATGCGGCAAAGTTCTTTCTGTAGCCAGGTGGATACGGTTGTGATTTGGTGCGCGGCACGAAAAGCGCGTCGGGCGAAGAGGCGCAGCCAGTGCCGGCTGTCGAGAATACGGATATCCGTGCCGTGGGAGGTCAACACCAATTTCAGGCCCTTTTTGTGGGTCAGTTGGCGCACCGCCCACCCGGCGGGGAGCCACCAGTGCGCATGCACGACCTTTGGTCGAAGGCGGTCGGTTTCTCGTGCGGCGGCGCGAGTAAAGGCGCGCAAGAACCGGAGTGTCGCACCCGCGTTAGCCAGTGAGGAGCCCGACCAGCGATCCAGATCACCACGGTAGGCGACAGTCTCTTTCTCATCCGGGGCGTAACGAAAGCGGCACACGTTGACTCCGTCGATTACTTCTCTTTCTGCGGCTTCCCGATGATGCGGAGCCAGCACGCCGACGGTTATTCTGTTCGCCGTTAACTCCCGCGCCAGCCGCCAGATGAATTGTCCGGCAAAATCACCACGGTAGCGCGGGAAATTATGGGTGATAAGCAAAACGTCCACCGCCGGGGACGATGCCGGGTTCGGAGTTTGATCGGCCATCTAGGGGATCTTTTTCCGGCATCCGGATCTATTGCCGGCCGGCCGGCGGCTCCGGATGGCCATTTGAAGGGTCACTCCGGGCTGATTGCCGATCGGGCTGATCAACGGAAGAGGATGGCGGGGTATCCGGTATGCGTGACCGGGTCCCGCGAGAGCCTAGGCGGCGTTTGATCAGCGAAATGTCTTCTTTAAGGTTAATCAACAATTCGCCCAGAAAGCCCATGGCAAAAAACATGATCCCGGATATCGCCAGGAGCATTACCAGGGTCAGAAGCGGGCGATACCCTGTCTGCAACGCCCACCTCAGGTAGATAGCCACCAGGCCGACGGCAAGGGCGAAAGCCAGCATGGCTAGGCCCAGCGAGCCGAAGAACAACAACGGCTTTTTCATAAACGAGAGCTGGAACTTCACCGCCAGTAAGTCCAGAAGGCCGATCGGGATGCGGGAGATCCCGGAAAACTTCGATTTCCCCGAATGGCGGGCATACAACCGTACTTTAACCTCCCCGATGCGATAGCCGGCTTCCGCTGCCATAACCACCATGTAGCGGTGCCAGTCACGGCGAAAGGTGATATTCTCGATCACCTCACTGCGGAACGCTTTTACCGAATTGAGGTCATGAACGCCCACCCGGAAGAGAACCCGGGAAGCGGTATTGTACACAAAGGAGACAAGTTGCCGCAGGCCGTATGCGCCCCGTTTCCACCCGGTCACCATATCGTATCCTTCGTGGATGCGGTCGATCATCGCCGGGATGTCTTCAGGCAGGTATTGCAAGTCCGCCGGGTAAAACACTAAGATATTCCCTTTTGCCGCAGAAAACCCGGTCTGAAGTGCCTGGGTGAGTCCCCGGTTTCTCTGGTGGCGGGCCACGCGCCAGAACGGATAACGCCGCTCGCACTCGGTGGCCACCGCGTAAGTGCGGTCGTCCGAGCCGTCATCGACTAAGATCACCTCGCCGGAGAACGGGGCGGCGGCAAACATGGCCGCAAACTTTTCGGCCAGTAGTTTGATGTTTCCCTCCTCGTTAAAGGCGGGGACCACCACCGAAACCTCAACGCTCGGGCTGGATGACCGGCTGTTTTCCGCAGGATTGCTCATCTGTTGATTATCGGCTCCAGGCTTGCGCGCAACCTCGGGTCATTGGGCACAAGGCGCAAGACTTCCTTAAAGTGCGCTTGAGCTTTCTGGATATGGGTGGCCCGGCCGGTCTCCTGGAACAAATTCATTTCGCATTCAGCCAGCCGGTAATGGACGGCGTAGTCATCGGGGTAGAGCCGCGCGGCTTTTTCGAAATACAAACTGGCGGAGTCGTATGTTGAGTCGCGCCAGAATAAAAACCCCCGCGAACGGGCAACATTGAAATTGTCCGGGTGGTCCCGGGCGAACCGCTCAATATAGATCAGCATGGAATCTTCCTTGTACAGGTCATAATACCGCATGGCTTCTTCATATGCCGTCGGTTGGTAGGCCTGGGCTTTTGTGTTCGGTGAACGTTCGGCCACCCGGAAAATGCCAACATCGCGGTTGCCGATTCTAAATGAGGTTACCTTCCGCGCGAGCGCGGCAACATCTTCATAATTGGAGAACACGGGATTGCTTTTGTCGTCAATGATGGCCAGGTGAGTGATTGGATAGTCATCAAACAGGGAGGGATTGAAATCGGCGCGGGATGTTCCAAACATGTACACCACGTTTTTCAATCGGTTCTCCAGCGTCAACCCCGTAGCATACGACCCCACGAGAACCGCCTCCGGGTCCAAAAGCTCACCCAGATGCCGTGAGGCGCCGGCCAGCGCTCGCTGCCCGTGCTCCCACCACCCGAGGATCATCCGTCCCTGTATGGTAAGTGTCGCCAGCACGGCCAGAGCAACAATAATCTCCGGTATGCGCGTAGACGCGCCCATGCGCCGCCAGAGGGTGGCTATTTTCCTCCACGCCGCACTGATGATAAGTGCACAGACAAGGGCGATAACAATCGCGATGATGGCAGCCTGGCCATCGACTTTTCCTTGCCGGGGCGCGGCAAGTTGAACGGTGACAAGATGATACACAGGCAATAGAAAAAGCAACGTGCCCAGGATAACTGCCCAGGGTTGTGAGACGTCACTTTTCTGAGCAGCCACACTTCTTACCCGGCGCACCAGGTCGCTTAAGGCCATTGCTGCCGCACCGGCCAGTGGGATTAGAAGTACCGTTTCGTAGCGCAGCGGGCGGTAGTTCCAGGGCATCAGGGCGAAGTAAGCCACCCAAAACCACAGTCCGACCAGCAAGTATTCCGGCTTAATCCTACGCAGACGCTCGGCCACGTTACCGCGATGGGCCAGGGGGAGAAAAGCCAGCGCCAGGCCCGGAAACCCGAAGATGGCCATCACGGGCAACCGAGCGAAAAGGCGGGTATCCGAGCCAAAAGAGAACAGCCGGTTGAAGAAACCGGAGATCGACTGTAAACCCTCCGGCGAACCGTAGAGCACGGTCGACTTTGCTGAAAAATACGCCCCCTCTGTCTGCAGGTAGACATATGGATACCAGAAGATGGCTACCGCCAGGACACCGGCGCTCAGATAAGCCGCGGGAAGCAGCCATTTTTTTCGGCGATCCTGACCTATGTTGCGCCAGCCGACAAACAGGGTAAACAGCAAAAAAACCGGCACAGCATGTAGTGCGATTATTTTGCCGAAAAAAGCGGCAATGCCGATGGTCACCCCGGCGGCCAGAAACCAGCCCGGGCGGCGCAAGCCCCATGCGATGAAAAGTACCGCCGCGGCCAGCCAGAAGTTCATCGTGTTTTCCAAAAAGGGTACGCGGCCGTAAGTTAAGAAAATATAACTGGTTCCCAGAAAGACCGCACACAGCATCCCGGCGGTGCGGTTTTTCAAGGCGGTGACCGCCAACGAGAAAAGTATAACCGTCCCCAGATTGAATAAGACCGCGACGAGATTGCTTTGCCACACCCCCACACCAAAGATGGCAAACACAATATAGGCCAGGGCGCCTGTGCTATTTTTGATGAATGTTGTCAGCCAGGGGTCGCCCAGCGGATTCCAGTTACCGAACAGGATAGCGTTGCGCGCATACGAGGTATACTGCGGCGGATCGGTCCACAAATCCTGGCTCCAGAAAATGTCCACCGGTGGGTCATAGGAGAGATGGCTCAAACGGATAAACACAATCACGGCCAGGACACAGGCCGCAATGACCGCGTAAGCCCAACCGGGCAGGTGAATGTCTTTAAGTGGCGCCTTCGGTTTTTTGACCTCAGAGACCGGCGCTTTTCTTGTGTGTTTTTTTCTTTTGGCCACCAATGAACTCCACCGGTTGAACTCACGAGCCGAAAAACTCCCGGATAGCGTTGCCGACTTCCTGTAACTGCTCTTCTTTCAACTCCGGAAACATGGGCAAAGACAATATGCGATTCGCCAATTTCTCAGTCACCGGGAAATCTCCCTTTTTATATCCCAGGTGGGCATAAGCCTCTTGCCGGTGTACCGGCACGGGGTAGTGGATCAGGCAGCCGATGCCGCGGTCGGCAAGGAGTTTTTGCAATTCATCACGCCTTTCCACGCCGATGACAAACAGGTGATACACCGACCGGCAGTCGTCGTCGGCCGGGGGAAGTTTCACCCGCCCAGGCGGGTCGCCAAGCAGGGCGCGATAGCGCTCCGCGTGTGCCTGGCGCGCGGCGTTCCATTTTTCCAGGTGCCGTAATTTCACGTTGAGCACCGCGCCCTGGATACCCTCCAACCGATAATTGTACCCGATTTCTGTATGATAGTATTTCCTGTCCGATCCGTGGTCGCGCAGCCGGCGCATCCTGACGGCCAGGTCGTCGGAGTCGGTGACCGCCGCGCCACCCTCGCCGTAGGCGCCAAGGTTTTTGGCCGGGTAAAAGCTAAAACAACCGGCTACGCCCAGGGAGCCAGTTTTTTGGCCTCTGTATGTGGCACCGTGTGCCTGGCAGGTATCTTCAAGAACGGGGATGCCCGCATCATCGGCGATCTTTTTGATTGGGTCCATCTCTGCCGGCCGGCCATACAGATGCACCGGCACGATCAGTTTTGTTCTATCGGTGATCGCAGCTTTCAGTTTTGCCGGATCGAGGGTGTACGTTTCTTCGTCTATATCGACAAGGACCGGGGTCGCGCCCTGGTACGAGATCGGTTCGCAGGTGGCGATAAACGTGTTCGCCGCGGTAATCACCTCATCGCCCGGGCCGATGCCCAGGGCCCGCATCACCAGGTGCAGAGCGGCGGTGCCGGTGTTGGTTGCCACGCAGTGTTTTGTCTCGCAGAAGGCGGCGAAATTCTTCTCAAATTCAAGTACATATTTGCCCAGGGCAAAGGCGCAGTCGCTGATCACATCCTGGATCACCTGATCGATTTCCGGTTTGATTGATTGGTATTGCGCGCGCAGGTCCAGAAACGGTACACCCATCTCAAACCCCTTTATTTTTAACGTGTTAAGATAACCACCGGGCAACCTAAGTCAAGCGTGTATCGACCGGCAACCTCGCTTCTGTCGGTATCGGGCAAATCAAGGTACTCATCAAGATCTTATACACCTAACCCGGATTTCCCAGATGAATCTGTACGCAGGGGTTGAGATTAGTTAGTATATGGATTATGGTGGAAAGGGATTTGCTGGACTTTTGATCATCGTAAGTGGGAGAACGCAATGGGTGAAGGATGTAAGGACGCTCTGAGGCTCAATTTGACCGCAAACTGCAGCTCGAATTTCATGGAACTAAAGTCACCAGTGATGCTGGTTTGCTGGCCTACCGAGAGCTCGATGAGACCTTGGGGCTGAGGAGGATGGCAGGTTTTGCGATCAGTGACAATCGAACCGGCCGCAGAAGCAGATTATCCCCGATATGGACAGTTCGGCCAGCCCGACCTATGGCCATCAGGAAGGCTGCGCCTACAACGGCTACTTTGAAGTCGAATTGCTTTCCCACGGCTGCCGGACTAACTTAAGAAGTGGTACAACTCGTAGGGGCAGATCAGACTGTATCGTACCAGTACATGCAGAGCAGAATGTACCGGGACATCCGCTACAGTTGGGGGTATGTTATTCTCTTAAAGAGGAGGGAATCACATGCCCTGGCGAGAGACGGATGTTATGGACCAA
>Ga0114920_10000083_pt1 | contig 42832 bp, 33 predicted proteins | sample ChitaG_FD_88683 | JGI IMG/M metagenome (GOLD analysis project Ga0114920, IMG submission 88683) | Deep subsurface microbial communities from South Pacific Ocean to uncover new lineages of life (NeLLi) - Chile_00310 metaG | ecosystem: Environmental > Aquatic > Marine > Oceanic > Sediment ...
GAAGAAAAGGCTCGTCGCCGACTGGCCGAGGCCGTGCGCACGCGAAAGGGATGGCACGCCACGGTAATCCGCTGGGTGGCACGGGATGGTTCAATACACTACCTGGAAAGCAACGCCACACCCACCTTCAACGCCGAGGGGAACCTGACCGGATTCAGCGGGACGGACCGCGACATCACCGAGCGGTTCCAGAAAGAAGAGCAAATCCACCTGTTGGCCAACGACCTGCGCAACACGCTGGAGGCCACCTCGGATGCGATTTTGATGGTCAGTTACCTGGAGGCAGGTCCCACCATCACCATGGCCAACCGCCGGTTTGGCCAAATCTTCGGCTTAGAGCCGTCGGCAATCATTGGAATGCTCGACGCCGAAGTGCGTGAATCAGTAAAACATTGCTTTAAAGACCCGGACGCGTTCATCGCCGGCGTGGAAGAACTCTACCGCCGTAAGGAAAGAGTCCTCACCGCCGAATTGGAGTTGGTTTACCCCCGGTGGCTGATTCTGGAGCGGTGGACCGGCCCGGTGCGTGACGCCGATGGCGAGATCATCGGCCGCATCTGGACCTTCGCCGATATCACCCAGCGCCGGGAGACCGAACGAGCCCGGAAAATCCTGAAAAATGCCGTGGAAAACGCAGTTGAGATGGTGGTCATCACCGACACGACCGGCAAGATCGAATATGTCAACCCGGCCTTTGAGCGGGTCACCGGATACACCAGCGCGGAAGTCGTGGGCCAAAACGCCAACCTGCTGAAATCCGGCAAGCAGGATGCGGAGTTCTACCGAAAAATGTGGGAAACGATTTCCACGGGGAAAGTCTGGCAAGGTAAGGTGATCAACAAGAAGAAATCGGGCGAGCTTTATGAAGAGTCGATGACCATCACCCCCGTACGCGATGATGACGGAGAGGTTGTCAATTACGTTGGGATCAAGCGCGACATCACCGAAGAAACCCGCTGGCAGAAACAGGCCATCGAGTCGGAGAAGATGGCCTCGGTCGGCCTGCTGGCCGCCGGCGTGGCGCATGAGTTTAAGAACTATCTCTGCGCGATTATCGGGAACGCCAGCCACGCCAGCGAGCACATCGAAAACCGGCAGTCCACCGCCGAGGCACTGGCTAGGATCAACCGCATTGCCTCAAACGCCAACGAGATCGCGCTGGGGCTGTTGACCTTCTCCCGGCAATCCGACACCTCGTACGAGTATTGCGATATCACCGAGATTATCAATTCGGTCCTGGCCATCGTGCGCAAGGAACTCGACTACCGCGGGGTCGAATTGATCACCCGCTATCAGACTGTAACTCCTATCCGGATTATTCCCGGCAAGCTGCAGCAGGTGCTTCTAAACCTGATCCAGAACTCGCTGGACGCCATGGAAGACAGCGGCGGCCGGCTGGAGATTTCCGCCACGCAGGACGAGGAGTTCCTGGAAATCCGGGTGGCCGATAACGGGCCCGGGATCGACAGCGCTATTATGGAAAAGATCTTCGACCCGTTCTTCTCTACGAAGGGGGTCTGGGGCGGCCGAGCAAGAAGCGGTGGTATCGGGCTGGGACTTTCGGTCTGCCGGAACATCATCCGTGAGCACGACGGGGACTTACTCGTCGAATCGGTCCCCGGAGAGCAAACGGTCTTCAAAATCCGCCTGCCCTATCTTGATGTTCCCTCGACGCTGGAGTTCCCCACGCCGCGGAACACGTCGACCAACCGCGCGAAAGTATACTGCCGGAACGATGCCGCCTTCGGACTGCTGCACGAGCACCTCGCCTCCTGCGGCTGGAAAGTGGAGCGTGTGCGATCAAAGGCCGATGCGGGCAGAGGAGAGACCCCGGATGTCGCGTTCCTGGATACCGGTGCCCCCGGGAAAATCCGCTTTGCCAAGGTCTTCAATGCCCTGAGGTCTTCGTACCCCGAGCTCAAAGTCTACCTGTTAACCAAGGGCCAGCGGGAGTTCTTGCTTGACGAATATCATGCGAATGCCGCGGGAATTCTATCCTGGTCATCGATCATCAAGTCTGATGAAACCGAGAGGATCACCACCTCACCCCCCGCCGCCGGATGATGCCAGACCGCGTGCGCCGGGATGGACCCAAAAAATGACCACCCAATCGCCTCGCTTGCCCCCGGATCGAGAAGCGCACTTACCGGCCGGTTTGCCGAGAGCGGGCATCCGTGGGGCTCAAGCCCCAACTGACTTGCGCCGAAACACAAAATGGGGCGCCGTGGTCTAGAGTTGGCGGAATCAGCATGAACGAGAAATACGCCAGAATCCTCATTATTGACGACGAGCCGGAAATCACCGAAATTGTCGATGTCTTCCTCTCCAATGCGGGGTATGAAGTCATCGCCGAGAATACCTCCCTCGACGGCATCAAGGCCGCGCAAAAGCTTATCCCGGACATCATCCTGTTGGATATCATGATGCCGGGAATGGACGGGTATGAAGTGTGCAACACGCTGAAGACCGATCCCCGGACCGCGGACATCCCAGTTATCTTCTTAACCGGCAAGGACGCTCGCGATGACTCCGGCCGAAGCTTCCAGGTCGGCGGCGACCTTTTCGTCAAAAAACCGTTCTCCTGCGAAAGATTGCTGGATATTGTAAGAATCGTCCTGATGAGCGTAAGTAAATAACCCACCGTCAGTTAAGGCCGCTTCACCAACAGACCATGGGGGTTAATTCTGGGCTTGAAAATTGTGCGCCGCACAACAAAATGGGCGCAAGCCCGTATAGTTTGTGAAGGGGGTGGGGCAAACGGTGCGTATCATCAAGCGATACAAAAACCGCCGGTTGTACGACACGCAGACCAGGCAGACAATCACGCTGGGCGGTATCGCGCTGTTGGTGAAGGAAGATGAACCCTTTAAGGTCATCGACAGCCCAACCGGTAAAGACATTACCCTATCGGTAATGGTCAACGTCCTTGGCGATGAAATCAAAGAATGGGGCAATATAAGCGAGACCGGGAAGCTGGTCCGGTGGCTAATTCAAAGAGGAGGTGAAAGCGGAGTGACTATTCTAAACAAGACGCTGATGGCGGCCATCGGCGCCCTTTCGCTCACCAAGGAGAACGCCGAGAAACTCATTGATGAGCTGATCAAACGCGGTGAACTGGACAAAAGCAAACGCGTTGAGGCAATCAAAGAAGCGCTGGAAAGCGCCGAAGAAAAATCCAGGCAAGTGGCGGGCAGGATCAAAGAATCGGTCAAAGCGGCCCGGCTGAAAAAGAAATACGCGCGATCAAACGATCTGGATGCCCTGGGCGAAAAAGTGGATCGCCTGACTAAGATGGTCGAAGAGATCAAGGTCAAACTCGAAACACGGTAAAAGCCCGGTGTCTGCCTGACCGAAGTTTAAACCCCGTGAGATTCGCGGGGTTTTTTTCTTGCCCGGCAATTGACTGCGCCATAGTCTTTGATGGATAATGCCGTGAGGCGAGGATGGCGGCGGTTGACCGCTCCCCGGGGGAGCTGGCCACTTCAAGGGAGCGAATAGCTTGCGGACCGCACACGTGGAAGGGGGACACTCGATGAAACAAGTACTCAGATCAACGGGCGCGGTAATCGTTACTCTGCTTTTGAGTTCGATCCCGGCTGGTGCACAACTCACCGGATCGCTGCATACCGCACGGCCACTGGATCAGAAAACCACCGATGTCGGAGGGTATTTCGGACTCTTTGACGGCAAAGGCAAAGCCGGTACAGCCATCGCGGTCTTTGGGCAGGTGCGGTACGGGTTGTTTGCGTCGGGTGACGGCGGCTTGAAATTCGGCCTGGTTGACCTGGATACCGGGAAAGACGACGTCGGGATTGTCCTTGCTGCCGACCTGCAGTGGGCGCTTCTGGCACCCCACTGGGGGAACCAGTTCTGGCTTTCGGTTGGCCCGGAAATCACACTTTACGATGCCGCGGGAGTCCGCGTGTGGGGATTCGCCGGAAATGTGCACGTCTCCCATGATACCAATCTTCGAGGGAAACGGGTTTCACCATACGGCCGGTTGACGATTCGTTTGGAGTCCGTTGACCATGATAATCCCAAACGTAAGGGAACAACCGAGTTGGAGATCGGCTTGAACCCCGGCGTCGTCTGGCAAGCAAGTGATCTTCTTGATTTCGTAGTCGAATTGCAGTTTGATGATTATTTCGGCCTCTTCGCTGGACTTAATTTTCGGATTTGAGCCGAGGTGTACGATCTGGCGCGAGCGGGGCAATGGACATATGGCGATCGGTCGTGTTGGGCATCGTTCAGGGGCTGACTGAATTCCTGCCGGTCTCCAGTTCGGGGCATCTCGTGCTGGCCGAGCATCTTTTGCAGGTGGACCCGCCAGGGGTCACCTTTGAGGTCATCGTCCACCTCGGGACGTTGTTGGCGGTGCTGGTCTATTTCCGCACCAGAATCCGTGGTATATTGCGGGATACGACCAAACGTGAAACAACGACGAATGGCTTAAACGGCCGGAAATACCTTTTGGCGATCGGCGCGGGAACGATCCCCGCCGCGCTGACCGGCCTGTTTTTCGAAAGCCAAATCGAGATGGCTTTTTCTGCCCCCCAAGCCGCAGCGTGGTTGCTGCTGGTCACGGGGATTATTCTGTTGGCCACCACCATATCCGGACGCGGGAAGAAGCGGTCCCTGACCGCGGGCCGTGCGTTTCTTGTCGGGTGCGCGCAGGCTGCGGCCCTTCTGCCTGGCATCTCGCGCTCGGGAGCCACGATCTCTGTTGCCTTCTTTTTGGGTGTCTCTCCGGCCGTGGCCGCCGAGTTTTCCTTTCTCCTTGCGGTACCCGCAATTCTTGGCGCGACGGCGCTTTCGTTAGGGGATGCGGTGAGCGAAGGCCTGGGTTCATCGGCATTAGGCGTATATGCGATTGGCGGTCTTGCCGCTGCGCTGGTGGGGTATGCCTCGCTCCGGTTGCTTTTCGGGATGATCAGGAAGGGCCGGTTCTGGTGGTTCGGGGTGTACTGCCTCTCCGTCGGGGTTGCCTGGCTGGTGTTTTTACCATAAAATGATTTTATGAAGTGCCTGGTCATCCGCTTTTCGTCGCTTGGTGATGTTATTCTCACCACGCCGGTTGTGGAATCGCTAGCCGCGGCTTTACCCGATGCCGAGATCCATTACGCCACGGCCGCACGGTTGGCGACCGTCGTGGAGCGCTTCCCACATAAAGTCATAATTCACCAGTTTGCCGGGCGCAACCGGGAGGAGCTTTTGGCCTATGCGCAGGGATTCTCCAACGAGCGATTCGACATGGTTTTCGACCTGCACGCGAACTGGCGCTCGCACATGCTGGCGCACCGGGTGGACGCAGCGCAGGTATACACCTATCCGAAAGACTTTTGGCGGCGGTGGAGTATGGTATACCTTAAGCGGGGTTTTGACCGCGGGCGCCCGGTCGTTGATCGATACTTGGCGACGATCAGAGCGGGGGATATACCGGTGGTGACCACAGTACCGGAATTACAAGGCGATCCGAAAAAGAAAAGGGCTGCCGCGGATCAGCTGACCCGGTGGGGTTGGTCTTCAGACGGGATCACTATCGGGATCGGTTGGGGCGCCCGCTGGCCGACAAAAAAAGTGCCGACCGGTTTATGGAACAGTCTGCTTGAGCACTTGAGGAGCAAAATAAATCCGACATATATTGTTTTTGCGGAGTCAGCAGACAAAGCGGAAGTGGGGGAGTTTGTGGCGCAAAACGGTCCGGCAAACGTCTTCGAGTTTTGCGGAAGACAACTCGATTCGGTGTTGGGAGCCTTGAGCTTATGCAACATATTCGTTACCTCGGATTCCGGGCTGATGCATGCCGCCGCGGCATTGGGTGTGCCGACCTGGGGTATCTTCGGACCGACGCACCCCGCACTGGGGTTTGCTCCTGTCGGAGCACAGGCGGAGGCGGTTCATTCGGGTCTCTTTTGCAGCCCCTGCAGCCGCCACGGGAAGGCCCCGTGTTACCGGAAGCATCGTTATTGCTTTGAACAAATCGACGTTGGATTGATTGCCCAACAAATCATGAGTCAATTGAATGAGGCCAGCACAGGATGACTAAAAGTCAAAAGAACTCGGGCCCCTCACCGGCGGTATTTCTCGACCGTGACGGGACGATTATCGTCGAAAAGGATTTCCTCGGTGATCCGGCCGGAATCGAACTTCTCCCCCGCGCTGTCGAGGCGATTAAAATGCTAAATGAACACGGATATATCGTGATCAGCGTTTCCAACCAGTCCGGCGTGGCGCGGGGATATTACGGCGAAGACGCCGTGCGGGCAGTCAATGACCGCCTGCTGGAGATGCTTAAGGAAAAAGGGGCAATTGTCGACGAGATTTATTATTGTCCGCATCACCCTCATGCCGACGATCCGGGCTACCGGCAAAGCTGCGAGTGCCGCAAACCCAAGACCGGGATGGCAAAGGCGGCGATTGAGAAATATGAGATTGACCTTGCCGCTTCGGCGATGATTGGCGATCGCGCGGCCGATATCCAATTCGGGAAGAACCTCGGCGTTCCCACAGTCTTAGTCACTACCGGGTATGGTCACGCGGAAAAAGAACGCATCGAGGATGACAACTTGACCCCGCCTGATCATATCGCTGGTGATCTCTACGAGGCCGTGGAATGGATTCTCGGTAATAAACCTAGTTAGCCCCATGGTTTTAGCAGGTTACGTAGAGTGGGCACCCACCGCGCCTTTTGCGCGCCTTCTCAATGGTACGCATTGCCCACCTTACGGACTGCCCTGTTCTTACAGCAGCTCATACGAAACAATGCGCGGCTGTCCGGTCAGCCATGGATTGCGTCAGCCCTGACGATTCAAAGGGGGCAATTCCCCATGCTTTTTGAAGTATTGGCTCAATAATTCCTTTTCGAGTTTTTCGGGTGGTTTTTCCGGCGGATCATCCACTGTAATCACGACAAACAATCGCTCCATGGGAAAACGTCTCATTATCTTCGCGTTGCTTCCGTACCGTTTCCCACACACATGGTTTTTCGCACAAGGTGATGACGAGATGGACTTGGCTAGTTGTTTCATACGACGGGCCAATCTGGAAGTTCTCCCAATGTAAAGAAGACCGCCCCTATCTGTTTTAAGCAATCGAGGTATTGCCACGGTTCTTTTATGTTCTACCAAAGCGCAATGTAATCTGTAGACGCCAGGGGAGTTCCCATGTTCCGTTCTTATTTTTTCAACAAAGTCTAGTCGTGAAAGAAAATGCCTTTTCATGCTGAAGCCTCCATTCAAATCGTACTCCTTCATTAATAATAATGCCATTTAGCATATTTATCAAGAGTGGCAATTTTCAAGTTAGATTTGGCATTCCCGTTTCTTATTGTGCAGTAACCGGTTTTGCACGTGCTCGCTGTCAGTACAATAGAGGATTGTCGGGTTTCTCGCCCTCATCCGCCTAACGCAGATTCGGACTCGGAACGCCGACCTACAGAGTTTCTTGCCTCGCCCGCGCCAGTGTAGATTTGGCTTGGATTCGGCCAGCACGTGCTGTATGCTGTTGTCATTGAAGGAAGCGGCCTTTGTTAGCTGATCCAATGACGGCCGCGGTGCAGACGGGGTGCGAAATGTCTGATGTAAGGACCTCCACCAAAACAACCGGCGAAGAGATTGGGCTTTCGGAGCGCTCGAATTTGATGCCGGCTTCGCCGATCCGCAAGCTGGTGCCCTATGCCGAAGAAGCAGTGCGGCGTGGGGTGACCGTGTATCGGTTGAATATTGGGCAGCCGGATGTGCGCACGCCGCCGGAATTCCTGGCTGCGGTGCGCTCGTTTGCTGAGCCGGTGCTGGCCTATGGCCATTCACAGGGGCATCCCGATCTGCTGGCGACGTTCTCACGGTACTATAAACAGGTTGGGCTGGATGTTCCACCGGAGCAGATTCAAATCACGACCGGCGGTTCGGAGGCGATCCTCTTCGCCCTGACGACGATCGCCAATCCCGGTGACGAGGCCATCGTGTTCGAACCCTATTACACGAACTACACCGGGTTTGCGGTGACCGCGGGGGTCAAACTGGTGCCGCTGGCCACCGACCCTAAAAAGGGCTATCACCTCCCGCCGATTGAAAAAATCGAGGAGAAAATCACTGAGCGGACAAAAGCGATTTTGATTTGCTCGCCGAATAACCCGACCGGCACGTTGCTCTCACGCGAGGAAATGGCGGCCGTCGCAGACCTGGCGAAAAGGAGGGGCCTGTTCGTCCTGTCCGATGAAGTGTATCGGGAGTTCTGCTACGAGGAGAAGCACACGTCAATCTTGGAGTTTGAGGAAATCGCTGACCGCGCCATCCTGCTGGATTCGATATCCAAGCGCTACTCGGCCTGCGGGGCGCGGGTGGGCTGCTTAGTCTCGCGGAACCCGAAAATCATGGATGCCGCCCTGCGCATGGGGCAAGCGCGGTTGTGTTCGCCGACGATCGAGCAGATCGCTGCCGCCCGAGTAATGGGCCTGCCGGAGTCATATTACACCGCCCTGACGGCGGAATACCGCGCCCGCCGGGACGCGGTGGTTGACCGGTTTAACCAAATCCCCGGCTGCTTCTGCCACAAACCGTCCGGCGCGTTTTACTTTATGGGGACCTTCCCGGTTGACGACATCGAAGATTTCTGCGAGTGGATGCTGACCCGCTTCTCGTATGAAAACCAGACAGTGATGATGGCCCCGGGGCCGGGGTTTTACGCCAGCCCAGGTTCAGGCAAAAATCAAGCACGCATCGCCTACGTGTTGGAAGTGGACAAACTTATGCAGGCAATGGAGGTCCTGAAGCACGGCGTAGAAGAATACAAAGAGACACACTGACCTTCTGCGCAAAAGGGGGAGCACATTGGCTGAAAAGCCGGCATATCTGGGCTTTGACATCGGCGGATCGTTCGTCAAATACGGGATTATCGACGAGGGCGGCTCGGTCGTCTTCTCCTCCCGCGCCCTGACCGTTCTTGACCGCGGCGCGCCGTCGCTGCTTACGGTTCTCAAACGGGCGACCAATCAGATGATCGAGTATTGCTCGGCGCGGAACATGCAGCCGCGCGCGATCGGGATCGGTTCGCCGGGCACGGTTGACGCCCGGACGGGAACGGTGACCGGGCAGTCGCCGCACCTGCCCGGGTGGGTCGACGTTGAACTGCATACTCCTTTTTCCCCCTTTGGATTGCCCGTGGCCGTGGACAACGACGCCAACTGTTCGGCCTTTGCGGAATTCAAGTTTGGGGCGGCAAGAGGATGTCGGGACGCCGTGGCCATCACTCTGGGTACGGGAATCGGCTCGGGGATTATCTTAGGCGGCAAATTGTTTCACGGTTCACATTATGCGGGAGCCGAACTGGGGCACGTTTCGATTCATGCCGACGGGCCGGTGTGCGGCTGCGGGAATCGGGGATGCCTCGAGCTGTATGCCTCGGCGGGCGCGATCCTTAGCCGGGCGGCGAAGATCGCACGTTTTTATCCCGGTTCACCGCTGGCGGAAATTGACTTTACCGCGCGTGGCGACACACCGCTGGCCGGCGTTTTCAAAGCCGCGCGTGACGGGGACAAAGCTACAATCGAACTCCTGAATGCTGTGGCTTTTGATCTTGCCGTGGGTCTGGCCGGGATGATCAACGCGTTCGACCCGGAGGTGCTTATAATCGGGGGTGGGGTGATCGATGCCGAGCCGGGATATGTCACAACTGTCGCCCGGGCAACCGCACAGTTGACATTTAAGTCAGCGACACGAAAATTACGCATCCGGCGTGCCCGGCTGGGCAATATGGCAGGGTTTATCGGCGCGGCGGCACTGGGGGCAGAACTTTCCCGCGCCGGCTGAGAGGAAGATGCCATTATTAAGAAAATGTTGAAAAACAAAGGGCGGCCATTCGTCGGGGTGTATTTCAGGTGCTGCCGCAAGTACGTGCGCGCCTACCTGAATAAGAAGGGTACGGCATATGTCGGTTGGTGCCCGCGGTGCGCGGCCAAGATGGTGGTCAAGATCTCACCGTACGGGTCAAAGAGTTCGTTTTTTGAGGCGTTCTGATCACTTACATTGAATAACCAAGTTCTGGTCATGCAGGAAGCCCGTTACCGATCAGCGAAATTGCGTTCCGTCACCATGAGCGCATCGGATGTGTGTCATGAAAAATCCTGACGGTTGTCGCACCGTGTACTGTCTGCGATGCCGTAGAAAAGCGTTAGCGGCCAACCCATGAGATCCCGTTCGAAAATCGTCATCGTCCCGTTGGGAGACCTGGATTTCTTTCATATGAACAGACTGGCCGGTCGGCTGTCGGAGACTTTCCACTCGGCAGTGGACATCGTGCAGGGCACCGAGCCGCCGCCTGAGGCCCGCCACCCTGGGCGGTTGCAATATTTCTCCACGGTCATTCTCGGCAAACTGGAAAGGCTGCGCGCCAACGACCGGGAGAAGCTGCTGGGGATTATCGATGAAGACCTCTATATTCCGACCAAACCGTTCGTTTACTCCGAAGCCGACCCTTATTCGGGGTGTGCGCTTTTGTCCTGCTACCGGATCAAGCAGGAATTTTACGGGCTGCCCGAGGACGAGAAACTCATTTTCCAGCGGGTGAAAAAAGAAGCCATCAACCAGGTGGGCTACCTGTTTCTCCTGCGGTATTGCCCGAATCCACGGTGCGTGATGTACCGCTCGGCTGATATGTCGGACACCGACTTCAAAGGCGACACGTTTTGTGATAATTGTAAACGCTACCTGGTCAAAAAGCCCGTCTGAGGCGTCAACGACGCCACAGGGGACCAGGTTGGCCGCGGCATTTCATTTCCGATCCGCATCGGGGCAAGAAATTGTTTTTGCTCCTGCCAGCAAGACAAGAAAATGATTGCCGGGCAGGCGGTGAAGTTGTAGGAGTACGCAGGTGAAAAGGGTGTATCTCGGTGAACGATGATCAACCTGGCCCAAATCTTAGATCAGTTCAAAAACGACCACGCCTTCATGGAAAACGTCGTTGACTGGCGGAACATCCCTTCCCGGCCGGGCAAGTATAGCGATTTCCCCCTGGATCTTGACCGGCGATTGCAGCAGGCCCTTCGCTTGCAGGGAATCACCCGATTGTACAGCCATCAGCGGGCCGCCTGGGATGCAATCAAAGCCGGTAAGAACCCGGTCATTGTCACGCCCGCGGCCTCGGGAAAAACGCTGTGCTACAATCTACCGGTCCTCTCGGCCATGGCCGCACATCCGGAAGTGCGCGCGCTTTATTTATTCCCCACCAAGGCTCTTTCCCAGGATCAAATGGATGAGGTGATCTCGCTGATCGCGGGGATGGACCTGGATATTAAGGCGCATACGTTTGACGGCGACACGCCGGCGGACGCGCGCAAGAAAATCCGTTCCGCCGGGCATATCGTGATCACCAATCCCGACATGCTGCACGCCGGGATTCTGCCCCACCACACCAAGTGGATCAAGCTGTTTGAGAACTTGAAATACGTGGTCATCGACGAGGTGCATAACTACCGCGGGGTTTTCGGCAGCCACCTGGGCAACGTCCTGCGACGGCTGAAACGAGTGTGTGCATTTTACGATTCCGCTCCTCAGTTTATCGCCTGTTCCGCAACCATCCAGAATCCCGGGGAACTCGCCGAAAAGCTGGCCGAAACCCAATTCGTCATCATCGACGACAACGGCGCACCAGCCGGCGAAAAGCACTTCATCATGATCAACCCGCCGGTGGTCAACGCCCAGCTTGGCCTTCGGCGGTCATCGTTGCTGCAATCCCGTGACGTCGCCGCCCGGTTTTTGTCGATGAATATCCCAACCATTGTTTTCACCCGCTACCGCCGGCAGGTCGAGCTGCTTTTGACGTATCTGCGGGAGAGAATGAAAAAACAAATATCTGAACCACACGCGGTGGAAGGATACCGCGGGGGGTATCTTCCCCGCCAGCGGCGGGCCATCGAAAAGGGTTTGCGCGAGGGATCTATTAAGGGCGTGGTTTCCACCAATGCACTGGAGTTGGGGATTGACATCGGCACTTTATCCGCGGCCGTGATCAACGGGTACCCCGGCTCGATATCCTCGCTCTGGCAGCAGGCCGGGCGCGCGGGGCGCAAACAGGACTTGTCGGTCGCCGTGTTCGTCGGCAACTCCTCACCGGTCGACCAGTTTTTGCTGCATCACCCCGAATACCTCTTCGGGCGACCGTTCGAAGCCGGGATCATCGACCCGGATAACCTGGTTGTGATGATGTCGCATGTGAAATGCGCGGCGTTTGAGATCCCCTTTGAAAAAAACGAGACCTTCGGCGCCGGCCCGGTGGCTGACTTTCTGTCCCACCTGGAACGCGAAAAAGTTGTGCACCAGTCAAAAGACAGGTGGTTTTGGACCTCGGAGATTTATCCGGCCAACCAGGTCAGCCTGCGCTCGGCGTCAGCGGAGAACTTTGTGATTCTGGACCGCTCCGCGAAAAACCGTACGGTGGGTGAAGTGGATTACTTTTCCGCGCCGATCTTTTTGCATCCCCAGGCGATTTACCTGCACGGAGCCGAGCAATACCAGGTTACAGAACTGGACTGGGACGGTCGTCGGGCGTACGTCAAGAAAGTCGAAACTGATTACTATACCGACGCCGAAACCAAGACCGACCTGAAAGTGCTGGCCGTCGAGCATGACGACAAGAGCGCCACGGGCTTAAAGGCAGTGGGCGAGGTTTCATTGACCACGGTGGCCGTGCTCTACAAAAAGATCAGGTTCTTCACTCACGAAAACGTCGGTTCCGGCCCGATCTCGCAGCCGGAGATCGAAATGCACACTACCTCGTTTTGGTATGAATTCGACCCACGATTTCCCGATATAATAGACTTTCCGCCACACCACGCAGGCGAGATACTTCGGGCGGCAGCCAACGCACTGGGAACCATCGTTCCGCTGTGGGTGATGAGCGATGTTCGTGACATCGGTACGATTTCACAGGTGCGTTCCACTTTCTCGCAGAAACCGACGATTTACCTGTATGATAATATTCCCGGCGGTGTGGGGCTTTCCGACAAGATCTTCCGCATGTCCGAGGAGCTTTTTGCAGCCGCGGCAGAGTTAATCGGGTCCTGTGGCTGCGAATCGGGATGTCCCTCCTGCGTAGGGCCGGAAAGCGAAATCGGCCCCCAGGGCAAGCGCGGTGCTGCCCTCCTGCTGGGCTGGGCGGCAAGCGGTAAGACCACCGGGTAACCCACTCCTCTTATATAGGTTAGCGATCGCAGAGCAAGCTATGGGTCACCTGTCCTCGGCAGAGCGAGATGACGGGAAATGAGGCGAAATCTCCACGGCCGCCGGTCTGCTTCCGCTTTTGCCTAAATGTTAAGGCAAATCCAGACATGACCAACGCGTGAAATGCTGCCAAAAAAGGAAGGCCGCTAACCAAATGGGGGGTTTAGCGGCCTTTGAGGGGGGCTGTAGACGCCGTGCATTAGTGGTATCGGCAGGATTCTCAATCACTTTACTCAAGATCAAAAAAAAGCATTATGTTCCAAGATTTTCCTGGCGCTCTATGCTATCGGCCGTTCGGATGCGGCCGTACTTGTTGTCGCACAAGCGACTAAAAACAGTTGACACCCGCCGGACGGTGCGGTTATTATGGCACGATTTCGGGGCGGTGGCACCCCGGAGGTGGCGAAAGTTCATGATCTGACGCTTATCGGGCCGACATGGATCTGGTAGTCTTTTGGATAGCCGCCGGGGTGGCCGGGGCTGCCGCGGTAAACCTGATCTTCCAATCGAAGCCGATCAATTCCGTTTTGTCTCTGGTGGTCGTGCTTTTTGCCCTCGCCGTCATCTACTTGCAGCTATCCGCTGAATTCGTCGCCGCACTTCAGATCATCATCTACGCGGGGGCGATCATGGTCTTGTTCCTCTTTGTGGTGATGCTTTTGAACCTGCAAAAAGACCAGTTCCTCAGCGAACGGAGACCGACGCTGAGATCGTTTGGCGTGCTTTTGGGCGGGACACTGATTATTGAGATCTCGCTGATCGCCCGCACCTTCGCCGCCCGTGGCGTGCATGCCGGAGCACCTGTGGTATCTGATGACTTTGGGGGGGTCAGGCAGGTCGGCCACCTGCTTTTTGATAAGTACCTTTTGCCCTTTGAATTGACCTCGATTCTGCTTCTAATCGCGGTTGCGGGTGCGCTGGTCTTAGCCGGCCGGCGGCCGGGAGCAGGCATAAAGGGAAAGAGCGAATGATTCCGCTGGCCAATTACCTGTTGCTTTCCACCGTGCTCTTCGGGTTAGGTGTAATCGGGGTGATCATCTCGCGCAACATCATTACCATCCTGATGTCGGTAGAACTGATGCTCAACGCGGCGAACCTGGCGTTGATCAGCTTCGCGCGCTGGCACGGGGATCCCGGCGCGCATGTGTTTGTCTTCATTGTTTTTGTGGTGGCTGCTGCCGAAGCCGCCGTGGGGCTGTCTCTGGTCATTGCGATATTCCGGCGGAAAAACACAGTCAACGTCGATGATCTGAATATTCTGAAAAGGTAAAACCGGGGCCGGGCGCCCCGGAGTAGCCGCACGGAAAACCAACAGCATAAATCGACGGCATGCTCAACACGATCTGGCTCATTCCTCTCTTCCCGCTTCTGGGATACATAATCAACGGGCTGTTCGGCCGTCGGTTGACCCGATATGGTGTGGGGGTGGTCGGCTGCCTGATGGTGTTCTTGTCGTTTCTGTTTTCCCTACTGGCCATCTTGTTCCTCCGGGGGGGGGAGTACCGGCTGGCGGTGGCGGACTGGGTGGTCTCCGGGACGTTCTCGGTATCGTTCGGCATTCTTTTGGATCCGCTTTCGGCAGTCATGGCGCTGACAGTGACGGGCGTGGCCTTTCTGATACACGTTTACTCCACCGGATACATGGCGCACGACGAGCATTTCTCCCGCTACTTCGCATATCTAAACTTGTTCGTGTTTTTCATGCTGGTTTTGGTGCTGGCCGACAACTTCCTGCTTTTGTACATGGGCTGGGAAGGAGTCGGGCTGTGTTCATACCTCTTGATTGGTTTTTGGTTTCATAAGGACTCAGCAGCCAATGCGGGAAAAAAGGCGTTTATCGTCAACCGGGTTGGGGACTTCGGTTTTGCCCTGGGGATCATGCTTATTTTCTGGCAGTTCGGCAGCGTGAATTTCCCCGAGGTTTTTGCCGCCGCGCCGCAGGTGCTCGACTTCGGCGGGGGAATGGCCACGGCAATTTGCCTTCTGCTATTTTTAGGCGCCATCGGCAAGTCAGCCCAGATTCCCCTGCACGTCTGGCTCCCCGACGCGATGGAGGGGCCCACGCCGGTCTCGGCCTTGATTCACGCGGCAACGATGGTCACCGCCGGGGTATACATGGTTGCCCGCTGCGCAACACTTTTTACCCTCTCCCCCATCGCCTTGACCGTAGTCGCAATCATCGGCGCGGCCACCGCGCTTTTTGCCGCGACGATGGCCACCGTCCAGAACGACATCAAACGCGTGCTGGCCTATTCAACAATCAGCCAGCTGGGATACATGTTTTTGGCCTGCGGGGTTGCGGCGTTTTCCGCGGCGATCTTTCATTTAATGACCCATGCATTTTTCAAGGCCCTGCTATTCTTGGGTGCCGGTTCGGTCATTCATGCCCTGCACGAAGAGCATGACCTGCGCAAGATGGGCGGTCTGCGACGTTACCTGCCGGCGACGTTTCTCACCTTCACCGCGGCCACGCTGGCGATCACCGGCTTCCCGGGTCTGGCGGGCTTTGTGTCGAAAGATGAGATTCTGTGGAACAGTTTTGCCTCACCAGTAGGCGGGCTGGGCTTCTGGATCGTCGGGGTAATTACTGCGGGGTTGACCGCGTTTTATATGTTCCGCCTCTTGTTCTTGGCATTCTATGGCCGGCCCCGGTATGCCGAAGAGACAGCCGCCCGGGTGCAGGAATCGCCGATGTCGATGACGGCCCCCCTGATTATCCTGGGGATTTTGTCGTTTGTCGGGGGATGGATCGGCTGGCCCAAAGTGCTGGGCGGGGGAAACTCGTTTGGTCATTACCTGGAGCCGGTATTCGCTAAAGCAAAAGGTTTTCTGCCCCCGGGTAGCCACCACGGGCACAGCACCGAGTATCTCCTGATGGGGCTTTCCGTGGGTATCGCCCTGGTGGGGTTTATCTGGGCGTTTCGCTGGTATATCCGCCGGTCTCCGGCCCGGGAAAAGCTGAAAGAACGTTTCGGTGCGCTGTACCGGTTGGTCTTGAATAAGTATTACGTCGATGAGTTGTACCATGCCGTCATCGTTTCGCCGATCGTCGGCGGATCACGATGGTTGTGGAAGTACTTCGATGATTTGGTGATTGACGGTGCGGTCAATGGTATCGGCAGGTTGGTGCGGCAGGTCGGCCAGGCCGGCACACGACCGCAAGCCGGGTATTTTCGCGGGTATGCGGCGGTGTTTTCGCTGGGTTGTGTCCTGCTATTGGGATGGATCATCTATACCTTGAGATAAGAGGACGAGCAGGTGGGTTCGGGTATCATCACGTTTTTGATTTTCTGGCCGCTGGCGGCGGCAGGAATTGTGCTTTTGATCCGCTCGGATCGGCGGGGAGCGATACGTGGCTTTGCGCTGGCCGCCACGCTGGCCGAGTTTGCCGCCTCGCTCTACCTGCTTTTTGCCTTCCACCCGGGTGGGGGGTATCAATTCACTGTCCGCTGGGTATGGTCGCCCACGCTGAGTGTCGGGTACCAGGTGGGCATCGACGGGATCAGCCTGTTTTTGGTGCTCTTGACGACCTTCTTGACCGCGATCTCGGTCTGGTCCTCCTTTACCGCAATCAAGAAACGGATTAAAGGGTACTTCGTCGCCTTCCTGGTCCTGGAGGCCGGGATGGTCGGGACGTTCTGCGCTACCGATCTGTTTTTGTTTTACGTTTTCTGGGAGTTGATGCTGCTGCCGATGTATTTCTTAATCGGTATCTGGGGCGGCAAGAACCGGGTGTACGCCACAATGAAGTTCGTCCTGTATACGGTTGCCGGCAGCCTGTTTATGCTGGTGGCGATCATTTACACCGCATACCTTATTCACCGCACTTCGGGGATCTGGACATTTGATCTTGTGGTCTGGTCGCGCTTTGACATTCCCGCGGCAAAACAGATGTGGCTGTTTATTGCCTTCGCCCTCGCGTTCGCCATCAAGGTCCCCATCTTTCCTTTGCACACGTGGCTCCCCGACGCGCACGTCGAGGCGCCCACGGCCGCCTCGATCATTCTGGCCGGGGTGCTCCTGAAAATGGGCACCTACGGCTTTTTGCGCTTTGCCATCCCGCTTTTCCCCGCGGCGTTTTTGGAAGCGGTGCCGTTTCTCGTCGTGCTCTCGGTAATCGGGATTCTGTACGGGGCGCTGGTCGCTATGGTGCAAAAAGACGTGAAATCACTGGTAGCCTACTCTTCGGTGGCCCACCTGGGTTTTGTCATGCTCGGGATGTGTGCGCTAAACACGATCGGGTTTTCCGGTTCGCTTCTGCAACAGCTCAATCATGGAATATCGACCGGGGCGTTGTTTTTGCTGGTCGGGATCCTCTACGAACGCCGCCATACGCGACTCATTGCCGACTACGGCGGGCTGTTCAAGATCGTCCCCGTCTATTCCGTCTTTTTCATGATTATTATGCTCTCTTCAATCGGTCTACCGGGCACGAATGGATTCGTCGGGGAGTTCCTTATCTTGCTGGGTGCATTCCGCAGCCAGACTGCCGCGGCAGTTCTCGGCACTTTCGGGATTGTGCTAGCCGCAGGGTACATGCTCTGGATGTTCCAGCGAATCTTTTTCGGCAAGGTAACCAACCCGGAAAATGAGAAGGTCTCCGATTTGACCCTGCGTGAACGAGCGACCCTTGTGCCGCTGGTCGTTTTGGTGTTTTTCATTGGGCTCTATCCCAAACCAATTTTAGAGAGAATCGAGCCGGCGCTCGACCGGGTGCTTGAGAGAGTACATAAGGTGCAGGTGGTTCGTAACAATGAAGATCACTTACCTCTTGCATTGAGGCAAATGGGGAAAGGTTGTCCCAAAAGCCATCGGGCCTGCGGCCCGCGTCAGGAGCACAGGGCTCCTGACCCACTTGATTGCGCCCTTCGGGCGCAAGGCCCCATTTGTCATTCCCGCGCAGGCGGGAATCCATTGGATCCATTGGGGCAGATGGGGACATCTGTCGCCCACAAAATCGGGTCGGTCAACCGACCGGCGGCGAAAGGGCCGATACCATGAATCTGGCCTTGTTTTCGCCGCAACTGGTCCTGGCCGTGGGGGGCACGGTACTTTTGTTGTATGAGGCGTTCGCCGGCGAACGCGGCCGGGCATTTCTACCCGCGCTGACCCAGGGTGTACTCTTGCTGTCGGGAGTCCTGCTGTGGCTTTTCCATGGGGAGGTTGGCGTTCTTTTTTCCGGGATGGTTGTCTTTGACCGATTCTTCGTTTTCTTCAGCACACTGGTCCTGGTTAGTTCGTTGCTGGCGGTGAGCTTCTCCGCCCGCTCGCTGCGCGAACAGGACGCCTGGCACGGTGAGTTTTACGCGTTGGTTTTGTTCTCCGTTTTGGGAATGATGCTTTTGATCTCCGCGGCGAACATGATCATCGTGTTTCTGGGCCTGGAGATTATGTCCCTTCCGCTGTATGTGATGGCCGCCCTGCGGTGCACGAGTGACCGTTCCGTGGAAGCAGGAGCCAAGTACTTCCTGATGGGCGCGTTCGCCTCGGGGTTTCTGCTCTACGGGATTGCGCTGGTCTATGGGGCGACCGGTTCATTCGGGCTGGACGAGATCGCCCGGGCATGGTCTGCCGGCGCCGGGTTTACCTTTCTGGGTATCTCCGGGATGTTGTTGATCTTTGTCGGGCTGGCATTCAAGATCGCCGCCGTGCCCTTTCACATGTGGGAGCCGGACGCGTATGAAGGCGCGCCTACCGCGGTGACCGCTTTCTTCGCCGCCGGGCCGAAGATCGCCGCATTTGCCATATTGCTACGGCTGGTTGGCTGGACTTTCGCGTTTTCCGATCCGGTCACCTGGCGGGTGATCTGGATGCTGGCGGTGCTGTCCATGTCCGTGGGAAACCTTTTGGCCATCGTACAAAGCTCGGTCAAGCGTATGCTCGCCTATTCGGGGATCGCCCACGCCGGGTACGCGCTGATCGGCCTAACCGTCGGCGGACAGGCAGCCGTGGGGCTGGTAGGGTATTATCTGCTGGGGTATCTCCTTGCCGCCGTCGGCGCGTTCGCCGTCGTAGCCGCGCTGGAAAGATCACAGGAACGCTCGCTGTCCTTTGATCAATGCGCCGGGCTGGGCAAGACACGTCCGGCCCTGTCTCTTGCCCTGGCCCTATTCATGGTCTCGCTGGCGGGGATACCCCCGGTGGCCGGTTTTGTCGGCAAGTTTTATCTGTTCAAACAGGCCATCGGAGATGGTTTTGTGTGGCTGGTCATCCTGGCCGCAGTCAATTCGATTGTCTCGATTTACTATTATCTCCGTGCGCCGGTATATTGCTTCATGAAAACCGGCTCTGCGGATGCCTCCCGTTCGCCCGTCTCGGCGGGGATGGTCTTCACCCTTGTTGTGGCAGCCTTCGGCGTGGTCGTCGTCGGCGTCTACCCGGAGATCTTCATCAAGCTGGCCTCAACATCGGTGATGTGGCTCTTCTGACGAGTGCAAGAACCCCATCCCAGGGGGGGGCCACCAGTGGTCCCACATGACACCGGGCCAGATCAGAACATCCGCCGCCCACAGAGGATAGGGCAGGTTTCAAACCTGCCCTTCGATTCATTTTAATAACGTCGGGCGGGTTACAAACCCGCCCCTACAAGCTACACGCGCCCTTTGATAGAACAAGCCCTGCCCTACCTTAGCTGACCGGCGAAAGCTGATGAGGACGATTCCCACAAACCAGAGCGCCGCCGGCGTATAGTAAGTAATCAGAAGAGAACGGAAGCAATCCTCGATGATCACACGTAAGGTTCATGCGATCTCGCTTTTTTCCGGCGGGCTGGACTCCTGCCTGTCGGTCTTGTTGATGCTCCAGCAGAATATTGACGTCACGGCGTTGACCTTTATGACCCACTTCGGGTGCGACCTGCAGGATCGTTCATCCTGCTCGCATAATCCATACCCCGCTGCGGAAAAATTCGGCTTTTCGGTCAAGCTGATGCATCTCGGAGACAAATTTGTGGATATCGTGCGCGAACCGAAGTACGGCTACGGCAAGAACATGAACCCGTGCGTTGACTGCCGCATCCTGATGCTTCGCGAAGCGAAAGAATATATGGAAGCAGTCGGGGCGGATTTTATAATCACCGGCGAGGTCGTCGGCCAACGGCCGTTCTCGCAAAAGTTGGACAAGCTGAAACTGACCATGCGGGAGGCCGGATTAAAAGGGCGTCTGCTACGTCCGCTTTCCGCGAAGTTGCTGGAACCCACAATCCCCGAGGCGGAAGGATTGGTGGATCGGGAGCGCCTCGAAGGAATCTCCGGCCGGTCGCGATCCCGGCAACTTGCCCTGGCCAAAGAGTACGACCTGGAAGACTATCCGTCGCCGGCAGGCGGATGCCTGCTTACCGACCCCGAGTACTCCCGTAAACTGAAAGATTTACTCGACCACCAACCTCGGGTCACTTTTTCCGATTTGAACTTATTGCGTGCTGGCCGGCATTTCCGCTATTCCCCGCAGGCCAAGATCATCGTGGGGCGCAATGAAGCAGACAACGAAAAAATCCTCGCCGATGTGGGGCCGAACGACATGATTTGTGAGGCCAAACAGACCGGTTCACCGATTACGCTGCTGCGTGGTGAGATTTCAGAGATGGCACGGGACGCGGCTTGCGCCTTGACCGCCCGTTACTGCGACCGCAAGAATGACCCCGAAGTCCTCGTTGGCTGGTCGAAAGATGGTGAAACCGGCACGGTTGCTTTGGCCCCGGCGACGGAGGAGATGGTCTTGAGGCTGCGGGTATAGTCCCCGTTGTTGAAACTACGCCCCGCGCTTGCTGCGCGGGACTCAGGGGCTTTCGACCTATGTAATCTGGGGCAGATGCGGACATCTGCCGCCCACGAATTCGTGGATTTGCCCTTGACAATCACGTAATTCAAGGGGATTCTTGTAATACGAGCGGGTGTAATTCAGTGGTAGAATGCAAGCTTCCCAAGCTTGACGTCGTGGGTTCGACTCCCATCACCCGCTTTTTTTGTGGGCCAGCTTCTCAGCCAGAATTGTAACTTCTCGTCGGCGACTCCGCATCAGCCTGGTTAAAGAAAGACCGGGATTATTTCAACTTGCCCCAATCCATGTTGCGGAGCGTCCGCTTGCCCATCGCGCCGATCATCGCGACCGACACGCCTTCGGGAGTGAAGACTTCATTGGCAAAATCGAGGATGTCTCTTGCACTCACGCGATCGACGGCAGCCATCGTCCGGTGTACGGGAATATATGCCCCGGAGAACATTTCTTGCCGGGCCAGCCGGTGCATCCGATTGGAGGTAGACTCCAGTCCCAAGATAAAGTTGCCCTTGGTCTGGTTCTTGACGTCGTGCAACAGATGGGATGACACCAGCCTTCGCTTAACTTTCTTGAACTCTTCGAAGACTAAATCCGACGCCTGAACGGTTTGATGCGGATCGGTACCGAAGTAAACCCCAAAGATCCCGGTGTCTTTGAAAAAATCGTGAAAGGAATAAATAGCATAGACCAAGCCCCGTTTTTCCCGCAAGGTCTGGAAAAGGCGGGAGCTCATTCCGCCGCCGAGGAGATTGTTCAACACCAAAAGGGCATAGCGTCGTTTGTCGAGAAACGGTATCGCCCGCGCGCCGATACAGACATGTGCCTGGTTTAAGTCTCGCTGCTGGACACAGTTGCGCATCGGCGCATTGGACGGTGGCTGTTGGAGCTCTCCCGCGCTGTTCTTTCCGGCAAAGCGGCAGTGCTTTTTGACCAGCCGCACCAGGTGGTCTTGATCCACGTTGCCCGCAGCAGCCACAATAATGTTCTCCGGCGTGTAGTGCGCGCGCAGGTGGCTTACCAACTCCTTGCGGGTGATTTTATTCACGGTCCTCACCGAGCCCATAATCGGCCGGCCGATCGGATGGCCCAGCCAAAGGTTCTCACAGAATAAATCATGCAGGAAATCCGATGGGGCATCCTCGACGTCCCTGATCTCCTCACAAATAACCTTCCGCTCCTGGTCAACGTCCGCAGATGAAACCTTCGGGTTGACCAGAATATCGGCCAGCACATCCATGGCCTCGGGCAGATGTTCACCAAGCATCCGTGCGTAGTAGCAGGTTTGTTCGCGGGCGGTGAAAGCATTGAGCGTTCCCCCCAAGGACTCCAGGGCTACGGCAATTGCCCTGGCCGAACGGGTCCTGGTCCCCTTGAAAACCATATGCTCTAGAAAGTGGGAGATTCCCGCCTGCTGTTCTGCTTCGTGGCGTGAACCGATTTCGACCCACAGCCCGACGGAGACGGAGCGAAAGGCGGGCACACTCTCTGAGATAACCCGCAGGCCGTTTTTCAATACCGTTTTCTTATAAGCCACAAGATTCCCTCTGGCTACGTGGTTTCGCGGACAGCAAGTGCGCCAAGCAGCGGGAGAGCCACAGCCTCACTCAGCGGGATGACATACGACGCGGCGGTCGACGATCACCACCGGGGCGATTATTCCCCCGCGTTCCTCTCCCGGGACGAGAGTCCCCACGCGAGCCTACCCCACGGCGTGGATCGTCACGTTGCTCAAAACCCGGCGGCGGCGGGAGGAGGGCCTTTCGGGAAAGCCGAATTTTTCCCTCGGGATCAATTTCAACCACTTTGACTTTTATCATATCGCCGACCTTGCAGAAGTCTTCCACCCGCTCAGTGCGCGCATGGTCAATCTCGGAGACGTGTAGCAAGCCGTCGGTCCCCGGGATGATTTCTAAAAAGGCGCCGAAGTTCGTAATCCGCCTGACCCGGCCCTCGTACACCTTGTTCAACTCCGGTTCTTCGACCAGTTCCAGCACCATATCCCGCGCCATCTCACCGGCCGCCTGGTCCACCGAAGCGATGATCACCGTACCGTCATCATCGATGTCGACCTTCGCCCCCGTCTTCTCCACAATATTGCGGATGTTCTTGCCGCCCGGGCCGATTACGTCGCCAATCTTGTCGATTTTGATCTGCAGGGAGATGATGCGCGGTGCATACGGCGACAGTTCCGGGCGCGGCGCCGAAATCATCTTCTCCATCGCCTCGAGGATGAAAAAGCGGGCTTCCCTGGCCTGGGCTAAAGCCCGGTGTAAGACCTCCGGGTTCAGGCCCCGGATCTTGATGTCCATTTGAAAAGCGGTGATCCCCTCGCGGGTACCGGTGACCTTGAAGTCCATATCGCCCAGATGATCTTCCACCCCAAGAATATCGGAGAGGATGGCCACCCGGTCGCCCTCTTTAATCAGTCCCATGGCTACGCCGGCTACCGGGGACTTAATCGGCACCCCGGCATCCATCAGGGCCAGGGTACCCCCGCAGACCGTGGCCATCGAGGAGGAACCGTTCGATTCTAGGATGTCCGAAACCACGCGCACCGTGTAAGGAAAGATGTCTTCGTTGGGAATGACCGGCTGGATGGCGCGCTCAGCCAGCGCGCCGTGGCCAATTTCCCGGCGTCCCGGCCCGCGGATCATGCGCACTTCCCCCACTGAATAAGCCGGGAAGTTGTAATGCAGCATGTAGGTCTTCGTTGACTCGCCCAAGAGGTCATCGATGCGTTGCTCGTCCATCCTGGTGCCCAGGGTGATCACGGCGAGCGCCTGGGTTTGCCCGCGGGTGAACAGCGCCGAGCCGTGTGTGCGGGGCAGGAGACCGACTTCGCCGGAGATCGGGCGGATATCAGTGTATCCGCGGCCGTCGGCGCGCGTCTTTTCCTCAACCACCCGCCGACGCAAGTCAACCCTTTCCATCTCATGCAGGACGTTCAGGATATCATTTTCCTGTTCGGGGAATCGTTCGGCTAATGCTTCCAGCGTTTCATTGGCGACCCGGTCGAGCTGGTCCTGTCGCCCTTCTTTTTCCGTTGTCAAGTTCGCCTGACAGATTCTGTCGTGGGCCAGCTCGGTGACGGCCTGCCTGAACTCGTCATCGAGTACCGGGACTTCGAAATCGAGCTTGGGTTTGCCCACGGCTTCGCGCAGCTTTTTGATCGCGGCGGTAATTGATCTTATGTGTTTTATGCCGAAGTCCATCGCGGCCATGAGGTCATCTTCGGAGACCTCGCGGCAGCCGCCCTCGACCATCACCACATCGTCTTCGGTACCGGCCAGAACCAGGTTAATATCCGATTCCTCCAGCTGGCTAAACGTGGGGTTGATGATATACTCGCCGCCGATACGGCCGACGCGTACCCCGGCCAGCGTATAGTCAAACGGGACATCGGAGATGGCCAGCGCCGTTGCGGCACCGACAATGCCCAGGACATCGGCGTCGTTTTCCTGGTCGGAGGAGAGCACGACAACGTACACCTGCGTTTCGTAGCGAAAACCCTCGGGGAACAGCGGCCGCAAGGGGCGGTCGATCATCCGTGCCGAGAGAATTTCCTTTTCCGAGGGTCGTCCCTCACGTTTAAAGAACCCGCCGGGAATTTTCCCGGCGGCGTACGATTTTTCGCGGTAATCCACCTGCAAAGGGAAAAAGTCCTTGGTGGTTTCGGTCTTCATATCGGTAACGACGGCAACCAAAACGACGGTATCCCCATACTGCACCCAGACCGCGCCGTTAGCCTGCTTGGCAACGACCCCAGTGGTAATCGACAACGTGCGGCCGCCTAATTCTACTTCAACTATCTCCGCCATGCTCTTCTCCTGTCTCTTCCCTGTCCGCCGGGCGCGCGCTCTCTGTTGCCGCCGACTTTGACCAGCGGCGTAGCCGTCCGCTCGACGGCTCTCCCCTTACTTCTAACTTACCTGCGGGATGCTGCAAAACCAAGCCCGCTTTAAGGCGCTGCACGCTTGCGGGGTGTCAGCTTCGCCGTCGTCGCCCCAATTTGAAGGCGACCTACCGGCGCAGGTTCAAATTCTCCACAAGCTGCCGGTACGCGTCAATATCTTTCCGGCGTAAATACTCCAAAAGCCGCTTCCGCTGCCCAACCATTTTCATTAACCCGTATCGGGAATGAAAGTCTTTTTTGTGCCGGGACAGATGTTCGGTCATGTACGCAATTCGAGCCGAAAGCAAAGCCACCTGCACTTCCGGTGAACCGGTGTCTGTCTCATGCAGGCGATACGCCTCTTTGATTTGTTGTCTCTTCTCTTTGGACAGGGTCACAATACCTCACTTCCCTTTACGCATTTTGCAAAAGCTCACGAACAAATGCTTTGTCCCGAGCCAATTGTTTTTTCAGCTCTGATTCCGAATTGAACTTCTGGTCGGGCCGGACCCAGTGGGTAAACCAGGCGCGGACAGAACCGTTGATTTCACGGCCCGGGTAATCAAAGAGATGGATTTCCACCCCCAGCGGGTGCTGCCCGAACGTGGGTTTGGTCCCGATGTACGCCATCCCGCTGTGCGTTTCCCCGTCGATCTCGGCTTTGGCCGCGTAAATGCCGATCGGCGGCAAGAGCTTGTCCTGGTCGGTCGCGATGTTCATTGTGGGATAGCCGAGCTGGTGCCCGCGACCTTCGCCGGCCGTAACCCGGCCGAATACCGCGTACTCGTGTCCCAAGAGCGCAAGCGCGTCATCGAACCGGCCGGAGTTGACCAAAAGGCGAATACGCGAGGAAGACACAGGTTTCCCCTTGTAAGTAATCGGCTTGACCACCGTCACGGTGATTCCCCGCTCGCGGCCCCATGCAGTCAAGAACCTTCCGTTGCCCTGGCGGCCCCGGCCAAAACCAAAGTCACGGCCGATCACCAGGTGACGGGCAGCGAGCCGTTCGGCCAATACCGTCGTGGCGAACTCTTCCGCTGATGTTCCGGCCAGCTGATGATCGAAAGTCATGGTGATCACTTCATCAATACCGCGAGCCCGGGCCAGGTATTCTTTTTCCTCCGGCACCGTCAAAAGGTGCGGCGCTCCGGCGGGGTTGACAATCGTCTTCGGATGCGGGTGAAAGGTCAGGCAGATGCACGGGCAGCCGGTGGCATCTGCCGCCGAACGCGCCGCCTGAAAAATCGCGTTGTGCCCGCGATGCACTCCATCAAACGTGCCAATGACAACGACCCTAGCCTTCCCGTGACCTTTTTTTTGTTCCACCGGCCCCTCTCAGATCAAGACCCGCTCGTAGCGGAACCAGGGTGTGGCCGGCGTTTCAGCCAAGGCCTGTGAATCGCATACCGCGGCTCCCACGGCCAGGGTCCGCCGTGCCCGATCACAGATTAAGACCTTATCCCCCTGACGGAAACAGCCGGTGATCTCCTGTACCTCGTCGGATAGAATCCTCCGGCCCTCACGCACGAATTCCACCCGATCATCACTAATGATCACCGCGGGAAAAGGCAGGAACTCCTCGATCGGCCGGAGCCGAGCGATTCGCTCCTTTTGTGTACGCAGCTTTTCCAGGGCATCCAACTTCTCCGCCGCCGCGCAATCATAGTCACCGATCTTCGTCCGCGTCAGAGAAGATAGGTATCCTCCGCAGCCGAGCCGATTGCCGAGGTCCTCCGCCAAAGAACGGATGTATGTGCCGCCCGAGCAACGGACCGTAATTGTCAGGTCCGGGTTGTCCAACTCCTCGAGAGCAATGTCAAGAATCTCGACATCCCGGACCACTTCCGGTACCTCCGCGCCTTCACGGGCATAGGCATACAGACGCCGGCCCCGCACTTTGACCGCGGAATGGGCGGGCACTCTCTGGCAGATCACGCCCCGAAAATGCGCCAGCACATTTTCAATATCCGCGACGGTAATCCCCTGGGTCTCCGCGGAGTCGAGGGGAGCGCCTTCGGCGTCCCCGGTGGCGGTGCGCTGTCCCAACCGTATGGTCGCCCGATACGTTTTGTCCATCTCGGAGAAGTAGCGGGCCACCTTGGTCGCCTGGCCCAGGCACAACACAAGTAACCCTTCGGCCAGCGGGTCCAAAGTCCCGGTGTGGCCGACGCGCCGGGTGCCGAACAGCCGGCGCACGCGGTCCACCACATCATGGGACGTCGGGCCCGCGGGCTTATACACGGGCAGAATGCCGCACGTTTCCATCTTGTAAATACCTGGCTGCCGCTTCGACCAACTCTTCAGCCGCGGCGTTGAGCGGTTTATTGATGTGACAGCCCGCGGCGTTGGGATGGCCGCCGCCGGAAAAAAGCCGGGCCAGGGGCACAATCGACAGCCTGCCGGCGGAACGCAAGGAGATCTTGGTCCAGCCGCCTTTCATTTCTTTTAACAGCGCACCGATTTTTACTCCCGCCAGCGTCAGGGTGCAATCGACCAGCCCTTCCAAGTCACGGTACAACACGCTATGTTTTGCCGCGTCGCGCCGGGTTACTTTCAACAGACAGATGCATCCGCCCTCCCGAATATCGGCCCGGGCCAGAATAGTGTTGATAAACCGAAACTGGGGCTCAGAGAACGAATAATACAACCGGTCAGTCAGCTTTTTCAGATTGGCCCCGGCTTCCATCAGTTCGGCAACGACGCGCATTGTCCGGGGACGCGTGCTCTTATAATGAAACCGTCCTGTATCGGTGATAATCGCCGTTAACAATAACTCGGCGAGCCGTCTGGTCACCCGGCCACCAAGCACCCGAACCAGGTCGTACACCATTTCACCACAGGCCGACGCACCCCGGTCCACCCAGTTGACTGTCCCGAACCGCTGGTTGCCGGTATGATGGTCGATGTTGATGATCGGTGCATCGGGATCCAACAATTCGGTCACCCGGCCGATGCGGTGCAATGCGGAACATTCGAAAATCACCGCGGCCCCCCAGCGCGTACACTTGATTGTGTCCGGCCGCTTGATGATCCCTCGCGGATCCAAAAACTGATATTTCAGCGGGAGCTCGCCATCATTGACCACGACCACCCCGGTTCGCCGCTGCCGCAAGAAATCGTAAAACGCCAACTGGGAGCCGATCGAGTCCCCGTCCGGATCGCGGTGCGAACAAATCAGCAGCTGCTCAGGCCGCCAGAGGTATGCTTCAATCCTTCTTGCTATCCGCTTGTCCATGCTCCCGCTCAGCCTCAATCTGCGAAAACAACTCTCCCAGGCGCATCCCGCGCTCGATCGAATTATCAAACTCAAAACTCAATTTGGGCACGACCCGGATACCCAACCGCCGTCCGGCCTCGGACTGCACGATCGGGCACACTTTGTTCAGGATCTCGGCCATCTCTTCGTGCGCCCGGTCGGTTCTCATGAGTGTGTAGTACACAGTGGCATACTTGTAGTCGCGGCTGATCTTCACATCGGTGATCGTTACCGCCGAAAGATCATACCCCTTCACCGAGCGGCGCAACACGTCCGAGATATCCCGCCACAGCTTCTGGCGAATCCGGTCCGTACGATCAAACGGTTTCATCTATCCGACTGCGCTGGTGCTGAGGCCCGACGGCTGTTCAAATTTCCACATCCACATCGATCACCTCCAGGTCGGGCCGCTCTTCGTACATCCGGGAGACCGCGGTCAGCACGCGATGCACATGGGCCCGATCATTGGCCACGCCGGCGATTTCAATTTCACAAAACGCCGGACGGTCGAGGCCCCCGATCTCGGCCACCGCCACTCCATATTTCTGCCTGACTCGCTGGTTGATACCCCGAATGATACGCCGTTTGTCTTTGAGCGTGTTGCAGCCGGGAAGGTGCAGACGCAGGCGAAGCGCACCGATCATGAGTATAAAACCGACGTTTTGGAGGTGATCCACAACAGGACAGCCTTAAACCAGCTTCCGGGCCAGTTCGGTGATCCGGTAGACCTCCATGATGTCCCCGACCTTAATATCGTTGTAGTTCTCCAGCCGGATTCCGCATTCCAGGCCGGAGGCCACCTCTTTCACATCTTCTTTGAACCGCCGCAGGTTGGCGATGACCCCGTTGTGTGCCTCCACCCCGTCGCGGACCAGGTGCACCCGGTCTGAGCAGTGGATGGTCCCCCCGGTCACGTAACAGCCGGCGACCACACCTACCCGTGAGATGCGAAAGATATCACGCACCTCCACCTGCCCGGTTTGTTCTTCGGCTATCTCCGGGGGCAGCATGCCCTCCAGCGCCGCGCGGATGTCAGCCTCGACCTCATAAATGACATTATACAGCCGGATATCGATACTCTCCCGCAAGGCCACGTCGCGGGCGCGGGTGTCCGGTCGAACATGAAAACCGATCACAATGGCTTCCGAGGCCGCCGCCAACAGAACGTCCGATTCGTTGATCGCACCCACACCGCGGTGGATGATATCGATAGCCGCGTCGTCGGATTTGATTCGTCCCAGCGTGTCGGTCAGGACCTCGACCGAACCGTCCACATCACCTTTGATCACCAGCCGCAGTTCCTTCACCTGGCCTTCCTTGATCCGCTCCTGCAAATCGACCAGGTGCAGCCGGCGCAGCCGGCGATAGAGGTGTTCACGTTTCACCCGCTCACGCTGGCGCGCGATTACCCGCGCTATCTGGTCGTTCTTGGTGCCGATAAAGGTATCTCCGGCTTGGGGGACACGGGAGAATCCAGTCACGAGTACAGGGACCGAGGGGCCGGCCTCGTTGACCGTTTGGCCGCGTTCGTCAGTCATGACACGCACCCGGCCGTGAGTGTCTCCGGCGACGAAATAATTCCCGGGCTTTAGTGTGCCTTCCTGGATGAGAACGGTGGCCTGCGGTCCGCGCCCCCGGTCAAGGCGGGCCTCGACAACCACCCCTTTGACCCGCCGCTCAACGGCCGCAGTCAGCTCCAGCATCTCCGCGAAGAGCACGATACCGTCAAGGAGTTTGTCTATGCCCTGGCCGGTCCTGGCCGAAACGGGAAACATCATGACCTCGCCGCCCCAGTCCTCGGGCAGAAGCCCCCGCGCGGAGAGCTGCTCCATGACGGGTTTGGCGTCGGCCTCCGGCAAGTCCATTTTGTTTATGGCCACGATGATCCGCACATCTGCGGCCCGGGCATGATCGATGGCCTCGATTGTCTGCGGCATGACCTTATCATCAGCCGCGACGACCAGCACGACAAGATCGGTGATGTGGGCCCCGCGGGATCGCATGGCGGTGAAGGCCTTATGGCCGGGAGTATCCAGAAAACAAATGCGCCCGCGAGGCAGATTAACCATGTACGCGCCGATATGCTGCGTGATCCCGCCGGACTCCCCGGCGATAATATTCGACTGACGAATATAGTCCAAAAAAGAGGTTTTCCCGTGATCGACATGCCCCATGATCGTCACGACCGGGGGGCGGGGGAGCTTTTCGACTTCACCCAAATCAGGCTCTTCGATCAGCTCGGTGCCGATCTCGGCCACCTCATGTATGTCATAGTCGAACTCCAAAGCGATCGTCTCAATGGTGTCCAGATCCAGACGTTGGTTGATCGTGGCCAACATGCCCAATTCCAGGCATTTGGCCACCACTTCAGAGGGGGTGACTTCCATCTTGTGCGCCAACTCCGCCACGGACATGAACTCGGAGACCTCAATTACCCGCCCGGTATCGGCAGCGGCCTCGGCACCCGCTGCGGCGCGGCTTCTCCGGTGTCGCTTTGGCCGGCCGGGCGCACCAATATTGGCGATCGTACGCTTGAAGGAAGCCGCCACTTCGCGCTTGTCGATCACCCGTTTGTTGCGGCCCCGGCGCCGACGTTTCCTTGGCGCAGGGCCGGGGCGCGCAGGGCCGGGGCGCGCAGGGCCGGGGCGCGCAGGGCCGGGGCGTGCAGGGCCGGGGCGTGCAGGGCCGGATGGAGGTCGGCCCGTGACAACTTGCGGTTTGCCGGCGGAGGCCTGCGGCCTGGTTTGAGCTTTCTTTTTCTGTTGCCGGTCCCGGCGGGCTCGAAGTCGTTTTTGCTTTTCTTCGATTTCCTTTTTCAGGGCATTTTTCTGGCGTTCCAGCTCCTTGCGGATCGCGGCCATTATTTCATCAGTGGCCACGCTCATATGGCTCCTGGCGGGATATCCTAAATCCCGCACCAACTTGGTCAGGGCCTGGCTGGAAAGATTGAACTGGCCGGCTACCTGATATAACCGCTTCGCCACCATAACATTCCCTGTTCTTACGCCCTATGACAAACGAGCTGCCGTTCTCTGAGTACCCCCGGAATACAGATATTCACGTTCGTCCTGGCTAATGATCAGAACTGGTTGCCTTTTCGCCTGCGGATTGGCCCTCCGCCGGTTCTTCTGTCTCACTTTCCTCTGGCTCACGGGCCAAAAACGTAGCCGCGGCATTGAGAAGCTTTTCTGCTGTTTTGGGGCCCACACCATCGATTTCGCGCAATTCTTCGGCTGATTTACCGGCCAACGATTCCACGGTTGTGATTCCCGCTTGTTGCAGCTTTTTCTGAATCGCCGGACCGAGCTTTTCCAGCTTGGCCAGTGGCGTGTCCTCGGGCCACACCTTATCTGTCTTACGGTCTAAGAATTCGCTTTCCGAGATAATGGTGATTTTCCACCCGGTCAGGCGCGCTGCCAGACGCGCATTTTGCCCATTGCGCCCGATGGCCAAGGACAACTTCTCGTCATCCACGACGACTTCCATTGCTTTGTTTTCCTCATCCGTGAAGACTTGCACGACCGTGGCGGGGGCCAGGGCCCGGGTGACGAAGATCTCGGGGTCGGGATCCCAGTTCACGATATCAATGCGTTCGTTGGCCAACTCGCGCACGATGGCCTGGACGCGCACGCCCTTGACACCGACACATGCCCCGACCGGGTCGACACGTGCGTCGTGGGAAACGACCGCGATCTTGGACCGTTCACCGGGCTCACGGGCCATTTCCCTGATCTCGATGATCCTCTCGAAGATTTCCGGCACTTCCAGTTCATACAGCCGCTTCAAGAGCTCGTCGCTGGCGCGGGAAAGGATCACCTGAGGCCCTTTGAGTACCCGCTGGACATCGAGGATCACGCAACGGATCCGGTCACCCTGCCGGTACCTTTCGCGGGAAATCTGCTCCTTTAGGGGAACGACGGCTTCCGCCCGCCCCAGGTTGACCAGGATCGCCCCCTTGTCGACCTGCTGCACATTCCCGGTGACCAGCTCACCAATACGCCCGGAGTATTCATTATACACCTGTTCGCGTTCTTTCTCGCGGATGCGCTGGATCAAAACCAGCTTGGTCGCGCCGATCGCGCCGCGCCCGAACTCCTCATATGGAATTTCGATTTCCATCTCATCGCCGAGTTCGGCTTCGGTGTCGACCTCCTGCGCATCGGGCAGGGAAATCTCCATCGTCGAATCGGTGACCGATTCCACAACCTTTTTTGTGGCGATCATGTAGATATCGTTTTCTTTCCGGTCAACTTCCACACGAATGTTGTCGGCGTGTCCCCACTTTTTCTTGGCCGCAGACAAAAGGCCCGCCTTGACTGTTTCCAATACATAGTCGAGGTCGAGGTTCTTGTCCTTGGTGATCTGCTTGATCACGTCCATGATTTCGTAATCCATTGCCATCGTCCCGTCAATTAGAACTTCAAGAGGCCCTTTTCCACCTTGTCAAACGCGATTTCGGTTTGGCCGGTGGGCGTTTGCAAGACCAATTTCCGGTCAGCCGACACTATCGTGCCGACTACCTGCTTTTTGACACCTTTCAAACCGACACGCACCTCGCATCCCCGCCGCCGATTGAAATCGCCGAGGGTAACCAACGGTCGGTCCAGCCCGGGCGAAGAGACCTCCAGCGTATAGCTGGTCCTGATTACATCGGCATTATCCAGCTCCAGGGCAAGCCGCCGCGAGACGGCCGAACAATCGTCAACCGTGACCCCGCCGACCCGGTCGATAAACGCCCGAATGATGGGCTGCTGAATTCTGCCGGACACTCGCATTTCGATCAGCTCGAGACCGCAATCGTCCAAAATCGGAGTTATCAGTTCCGTCAGACACTTGACGAGTTCCTCGCGATCCGTAAAAACGCTCCTTATTTTGCCCGGGGCCGCTCCGACCCCAGGTAATTAAATTAATACGTCACGCGCTACAAAAAGGTGGGCGGGTAGCCCACCCCAAATTTTTCAATATATCTACCTTTGCCGCTGCCGCAAGAGCTTTTTTCTCCCCTGGGAGATCGCCCTGTCCCGCGTCTCTCTTATTCAACCGGCCAGCAGGCCACGGCTGATGCAACCGGTTATAAGAACTGAACCTGTCACCGACACAGGGCAAATTTCTCCCTCCCTCGGAGAGGCAGGAGGAGGAAATCGATCGCCAGGAGGATAAATGAGCAAAGGTGTAGGGATCGGTCTACCGGCGGCGTTTCTGTTTCGGCGTTTCGTCCACGGAGTTCTTTGGCTCTTCTGCCCGGGGTTCCGTGGGTTTTGCTCGGGGAGCCACGCGCTTTACCTGGGGAGCCGTGGGGTGTATTTTTATCTTTTTACCCTCCCTGGACGGTTGCCGACCTCGGAGGCGAATTCCATCGCGCGTTGTTGATCTTTTTAAACGATCGTTGACGCCGTCGCCATCCCGGTCGATCCAGGTGTCGACGGAATCGGTGGCCGACCCGCTTTTTCTCTGCAATCTCAAGTCGTCCAGGAGGGAGCGGATTGAGGCATTGGCCGTATCTCCAGTGTTCTTTTCGGAGGAACTCGGCTCTCGCTGGGTTTTTATCGGCTTGGATTTTTCGCGCACGACTTTCACCGCCCCTACAGGGACCACCCAGAGAAACAGGATTCCGAGGACCAACAGGCCAAGGGCAAGGCCCCATATATGCTTCCCGTTCGTGCGCGCTCTCATGCCTGCTCACCCCTATCGTCGTTCATATATATGATACGTATCGTCAGCGGTCAACCCCCGATTAATCACTGCGGCTCAACGTTGTTTTTTTCTTATCGAGCGCCTGGCCCGGTTTTTCTCCGGCCGATCGGGGGACCCGTCTTTGTTCTTGCCGGACAACTTGTGCGTGGCGGCTTTAGCCGGTTCCCTTTTTTTGCCCGCTGCTTTCTTAAGTTCTCCGGCTAGGCCTCGCCCCAGCGAGGAGACGAATTTCGCAAATCCACTCGGCTCTCCTGCTCTTTTGATTTTGCTGACGCGTGGTGCGGGGGCTTTCTTCGTCTCCGGCATTGATCCCCGGGGCCAACGATACGCATCGCGTGAAGCCTTTGTCTTTTTCGACACCCCGACCGCCCCGCTTCGGCGATCCACACGTAAAGGTGAGGTGTCTTTTCGCACGGCCGTTCGGTACCACTCTGCATTGCCCGGCCTGTCCCGGCGATCCCTATCGACTTTCCCTGCCAGAATCCCCGGGGCCGACCGGTATGCCTTCGTTAAGTACTTGCCCCTGATCCGGTAGTCCGGGTGGTCCTGGCGATACCACCGTTTATGCCGGTATCGTATACGCTTTTCGCGCACCAGGCGATGGCCGTCAAAGCAGCGGATCCGGTGATAGCCATAAGGTATCCCCGAGATGCGGCAGGGAGCGATACCAAAGAAGATACCATCGACATAAATGTGCGCCCCGACCGGCCAACCGATGTAAATCTCACCATAAAAGACGCGCGGCCAGGAATCAATGTAAAGGTGCGCAGAGGTGTGGTAGTAGTGGCGCACCGGCCGGTGCCGCACGTAAAAGCGGGCCAGGTCAGTGGCACACCATTCCCACCGGTGGCGGGAGAGCTTCCGGTTTATGCGGTGGATGTAAGTTATCCGGTCATCGCCGGCGCGGAAATCGGAAAAGTCCGGATCGGGACAGGTGGTCGGATAGTGTCCCGGCGAATTGATATAGATCGGCCAGTCGGGCAGATGGAACGGGTAGGGGGAGGCGATCACCTGAACGTACTCGGTGCCGGGAGGTCCATCCACGGTGAGCTGGAAATCATCCCAATCGCCGGGCAGTTCATACACCCGACCCGCCCGGACAAAATTGTCCTGCCAGGGATCAAACGGAAACAGGATATGCAGCCGGCCCCGCGTGTCAATATCATAGAGAACCACATAGCAGTCGTGTGTCACCTCGAAGAAGATGCGGATTGGGTCACCGGGATGGTACACGGCGTCGATCCCGCGGTCGGGCCAGACGTAGACTTCCAGGTCGGGACGCGGCAGGATGCAACCCCCGGGGGCGATTCGTGCATCGGGGTTGGGTTCTGCGGCCAATGGCCCCGACGCGAAAAGCGCCAGGAAAAACCCAGCCAACCAGGCAGTCAGTTTTGTTTTCATCTTCACCATCTCCTTTTTAGAATCCATCCGGGATGGCCGGACCGAGAACCGTTCCGGCATCATGGGCCCCAAGCAGATGAAATTTCTTTTGCGAATCATCTGTACCAATCGGCTTATACCAGTAGCCGCCCGAGACAATAGTGATCTCGAATTCCGCACACTGCACGTCGACGGCCCACCGATTGAGTTCCCAGGCGTAATGGCAGTCGTAGCACCGGTCGGGGTGATGGCCACCACGGCCCTCAATGGTGATTATGCACCCGGAAGGCGAGGGCAAAAGCAGGGCCGCCAGGGCCGTCACGGTTATTAATTTGCGCATGGTTTATCCCCTCCGCTATTTCTCCGGTCAATTTGGCACGATCTCCACCGCCGCCGTTCGCGCATTGGGTCTGGGGAACCCCGGACCGGGGGGCGCTAACTCAGGGTTTCCCGCAACCTCCTGGTACGCCCAGTCGATGAGAATAGAACTCGTCCCGATATCGGTGACGCGGAACTTGGCGAAGTGGTTATCGTCCGTCCAGACGATGTATGAATGGCCCAGAATCACTTCCACCCACCTGACATTGGACCAGCCGTCAGCGGGTGCCCAGTCGATTTCGTCTAACGACTCGGTGTAACCGAAATCCTGGATGTCGGTATTATCGTTGCCGACGTCGATGAAAAATACGCCCAGGTCTTTGTCATAGTCGGTGATGATGTCCGCCGCCGGACTATCAAATGACACGCGGCGCCGATTGAAAAAGTCGAATCCCGCCAGGTCCTCCCGGTATTCGGGGTCATACAAGACCAGGTCGAAACCCGCCGGGCGCGGGGTATCGAACACCGCCTCCGGCGACAGATCGGATTCGTTGCCGTCGTAATCAAAAGACGCCACAGCATAATAGTACGTCGTGCGGTTGACGACATTCTGGTCAAGATAGTACCCCTCTCTGACTGTGGCTTGGTACTCATATACTCCATTAAGACTATATGATCGGTAGACGCGGTACCCGGCGAGATCCGGTTCGTCGGACTCAAACCACAAAATCTCGACGTATTTATCGCCCGTAATCGAGGCAACTCCGCGGGGCGTGGCCGGCGGAGTGTTATCAACCGGGCATTGGTACACTTTCTTCTCAACGGTGCAGCCAGCGAGAACAACCGCGGCCAGAGCCAGCAGAATTCGATATTTTTGTGCTTTTTTCATCCTGGCCTCCTCATCTTCACCTGGGGTAATGGCACGATTCGTGCCCAAACGTCCCGCAATGATCGGGGGCGCCTCTAATGCGTTGACTATCCGTAGGTTACCGGGGCGTGTAACATTCTGCGCTGAGACGAGAAGGGCAAGCAGGAGGCTCAGGCGCACAAATCCGCTTCGCTGGTTCGACGCACTTTTGTGCAGGCCTGGTTGTCCAGCACAATGATGTATTCGGACCCAAATTCTGACAAGTGATTACATGCCAGATGGAGAACATCGAGGATTCACTGCGGAAGGATGCCGCTAACTGCGCGCTTCCGTAAAGAGTAAAAGCCGTCTTTAGCGGGATGGGAGGGGCAGCCTCCCATCCCACCAAGAACAGGTCGGGTGCACTACGTCAGACTATGGACCACAAGGATCCGGGCAGAACATGTTGTTCTGGAAATAGACGTACTGCACATAGAACGTCACGTCCTGCGGATTGACCTGGCCATCGCAGCCCGCCATATCACCGGCCTCTAACGGGCAGTTCGGCGGTTGTACCCGCATATCATTCTGGAAGTAAACGAATTGCACCATGTACGTCACATCTACCGGATTGATGTCGCCTTCGCCGGTTACGTCACCCCATACGCCGCAGTCGCAACCACCGATAGTAATAACCCCCTTATTGAACGTTACCTCACCCGTGCCTTTCGGTCCGTGGTCGATGATCGAGGGAGAATAATCAATCATGAAGATGGAGTTCATATAACGGGAGTAACAGGCGGTATCGAATTCGAACTCTCCAGGGGTTTCGGTGACGTCGAATTCAAGTACGAGAACCTCTCTGCCGGTTGGCTCGGCGGGAGTTCTATGGCTATACTCGGGGTGCTGTGCGGCGACGAGAAAGTGGTCCGGCGAGACGCCGTCGTACCCCACGTCACCCGCCGGGTCGCACCCGAGGCCCGGCTCCACCATCTCGAAGGCCCAATTGGGATTTGACCAATTCCAGGTCACGCCATGACTAGGACCTCCACAACTGCTGTCATATGGGAGTTGACCTGTCCAGAATGAGCCGGCATTAAGTTCTCTCACAATGACCGGGATCACCAACCCTACTACGTCCAGGTCCCAGTAAACCGTGAAACCGACGGTCACGCCCGTTTGGCCTGGGTCTACTGTTTTGCTTCCGATTTCAACTCGCCATTCCGCAGCCGCGTTTGCGGCCAACAAGAGTACAACCAGCTGCGCCAATGCTGATATTGCTCGCTTCATCATATACTCCTCTGCCAATATATCCTTTCAGATTCTATCCAACGACCGGTTCTGAGCCGAACCGGCCAATGAACCACCTCATTCAGCCGCCGCAAGGATCGGGTACAAATTCACCTCTATTGCAGCAGATCAATTGGAGGTACAGCGTCCAGTCATAGGGCGTCAGCTCGCCGTTGCCGGATACGTCGCCGGTCCGCAGCGGGCAGTTTGGCGGGTGCGTCCGTATATCGTTCTCGAAGAAAATGAACTGCGCCATGATAATTACGTCTATTAGGTTGACCTCATCATCGCCGCTTACGTCACCCCAGACACCGCAGTCGCAGGGCGACGGTGTCGCCTCGACAACGAAGGCAACCTCGTCAGTCTGCGCGGCGCACTTGTCTGCCACAATCAGGGTGAGGGTGTACGTGCCTTCAGACACATCGACGAATTCGATGTACCCGGTACAGTCCCCGTTATCGAAGATCGTGATCGTACCTTCGGCCGGCGTGGGATCGATCTCGTATTCGAAGTAGCATCCGCAGCACTCACTGCCCAGACCATCCTCATGCGTACCGGTCGCCCGGAAGCCAATCTCACCGCTGCCACCCTCGAGCGTATCAACGTCGCCGTACAGCCACCACCACGGCGTGCACCAGCCGAAGCCCTTCTTCCAGGCTTTCTTGACGGTCTCCATCAGGTCGGTGATATCCGCCGGCATGTTATCGTGCGTCACACCTTCTTCACCGGCAATCGAGGTTACCACGGCGAACTGGTAAACGTACTGTTCGCCCTCATTAAGAGTGACATCTTCGATGGCCATGATCGCGTGGATATCGTCGGCGGAGTCGGCCCAGATTTCGTGGCCGGTCGCAGACATCTGCCGGAAGAGGTACCCGTCTTCGAACCCGCCTTTGGGCCACACATGATCACGGCTGTTCTGGACCGACATGCGCTTGACGGGGTTGCAGGTGATCGCGGTGATCCCGGATACGTACCGGTTGGTGATACGGTAAAACTCGAAGGTGCCGGGACCACCAGGCCGAAGGGTATCCGTGCCATGCTGGTAGACCAGGTTGTAGTCCTCTACGACCCCGCCGAAGTTCTCCGCACCCATACCGTTGAACCCGGTGCCGCCGCCCGGGCAGTCAATGTCAACCGCCGTGCCAATGATCAGGTCTTGCGAGGTGCTGATGCGCGGGTAGACCCTGAACTTGACCCGGACAAACTCGCAGGAGTCCGGATCCTGCGGGAAGAGATACTGCACGCTGATCCCGATCGTGGAGTCAACCGTACACTGGTTGGCCTCGACCACCGATTCGTTTGTCGCCGCGTTATAAGACAGCTTCGGATATTCCAGGCCGCGGAAGCCGGGGTTGGACGGCGTCTGGTTGGAGAAGATGTCCCGGTAGACGATCGTGTCCTCACCGCCGGTTCTGGTCTTGTTAGCAATCGCCAGCGAGCCGTCGAAGATCGGGTTAAACAGCCCGTCCGGCTCCGGTTCGTTGTAATACCACATGCCCCCGCGCTCGTTCTCCCGGCCGAACGACTCGGTGTTCGACACTTCAAGCGCCACGCACGGAGTGGTTACCACCACACCGCGACCGCAGATGAATGAATCGGCGCGGAAGAAGTCGATCTCCACGACGAACGGATCAGGAACCAGGGGTGTCTCGGCGTCATGGTGGATATTGATTTGCGCCTGGTACAGCCCATTGACCAGGCCAGACCCATCCATCTCAACTTCGTACTTTTCCGTAGCACTATTCTTGGGAATGGTGGTCTCCGATATGGTCAAGCTCCCATCAACGAACAGCCAATCTGCGCCGGAGGTATAGGTGATATCACCCGTGAAGGTCAGTGGCGCATTCCCGAAGTTGTCAATGGCCAGCTCTTCGAAGTTGATGAGCTCATCGTCGTCGGAGTAGTACTCGCAGTCTGGATCGCCGGTGATGGCGACACCCAAAACCGGAGCAATGACCGGGCACAGGACTTTATCTTCAGCAAAAGAAAAGTGCTGTTGTGACCCACCGGTACCGCTAACCCGCAGGTACATCAAGTCGCTTATCGACCAGTCTCCTTCCCCGTACGGAATGCCGCCGGCATCCAGATCACCGACGTAGAAAACGTGCAGCGTTTCGGTAACCGCATCGGCGCACGAAGACCAGTGCTCGGACTGGCAGCGATCGGCGGGATCTCCCGTCGTTGCATCGCAGTCCGGCGTGCGCGTCGGTGTGCCGCCAACGGTGCCGGGAATATTGCCGAATTCGTCAACGGTGGTGAGGCACATGCCCGCCGCGAAGGAGATACCCTTGTCATTGGACATCGACAGCCAGATATTGCCGTTCTGATACCCGGCCGCGGAGGCATCCTCCTTGTCCAGCACGTCTGGCGAACCAAACTGGGTGTATGTCACATACAGGAAGTCCCAGTTGGGCGTTTCATCCTCGGTCCCTGAGTAGCAGAGTGTGCTCCCGTCACCAAAGCCCATGCACATCTTGGAGATGTAACGGTTCCAGGCACCCGAGCTGCCGTCATTGCCATCACCCTGGCCCACCGTGCCCCACATCGCGCGGGCAACGGTGCTGAAGTTCACCTCGGAGCCACCCTCGTAACCGTTCCCCGGACCGGGAGACGTGAAAGCATTTTCGTTCGAGCCGGGCATACCCTCGTCCCAGTGCAGAAGCTCACACGGGCCGATGGAAATGATCCCCGCCTCGTCGTCGTAGCCGGGATTGTTATAGATCAGATGCAGCCGGCCTTCGGAGTCGAAACCGCCGGCAAGATCCACAAAGCAGCGGTGCGGGTCGGGATGCACATAATCGGTAACATTGTAACCCCCCTGCTGCCCCCACGGAACCGGGCCGCCGTTGTCAATCCAGTCTGCTCCTGCTTCCGTCGATTCGTAGTACACCAGGTCGTTGTCGTACTTATCGGTTGACCCGGGGCGCGGCCGCGAAAAGGCATAAATGACCCTCTCCCCATCGACCACCAGTATTTGCGAAGGAGTCCGCGCCTGATCCATTGGCACGGGGCCTTCCCAGACATAAGCGTCGCCGGTATACACAAACCGCCAGTAGGCCAGATCGCCCGAATTGCCCAGTCCGGGCCGGGAATCCAGAGCGCCCACGTGGTAGATATCACCATATTCCTCATCACCGTGGCCAACCTCGCCGCGCAGGTGGATATTCTCTTCGCCGGGCAGGTTGGTCAGGGTGAAACGCATAAACATGCCCATGCCGGGAGCCTGGAACTCGGCGACTTTCGGATAATTCCCCGCCTCTTCCAGGGCGCTGTGGTGGAAAACGACGGCGTTGCCTGCGCTGTTAACATCAAGGCAGGTGTACCCACCGCGCTCGGGGTCCGGTGCCTCCACAGTAATGGGCGTTCCGCCCCAGGCGTCTGTGGGCACACACCAGGCCCCGGCAACCGGGTCGTAGCAGTCGTAGCGCACCGCGCGGCTCGGGTCACCTAAGATCTCCACCTTCAGGATCATCCAGGTAATGTGGGCATACCTGATCCCGGTAGCAGGATCAATCCCGGTCTCAATCGTCCGCTGACAGGTACCGTGCCTCTGGGCGTCCCACCTGGTGTTGCCGGCAAAAATACCGTTGAACAAACCAGAGGGTCCCTGAAGCACCGACTGGCTCGCCGGTGCGCCGGGAACAAAGGCCGCGTCCGATTCTGCCGTCTCGGCAAACTCAGATCTGTCACCCACCACCCGTTCGTATTCGGTTGCTTCTTCAATCGTCATGTGCGTGGGGGCATGATGCTTAAATCTCACTGGCCGGTCCCTGGGGTCCGGCTTTTTGTCCAGCGCGAACACCGGGACGGAAAACAGGGAAAACATAAACATGGTAAGCAGTATCGCGGCCGAAATCTTCCTTAACATGTTGCCCTCCTTTATGTTAAGTATTTGCTTTTGCGGCAGATGATTTGGCCTGGTATTTTCTGCTTCTTTGGCAACAGCTTAGCGCATGCTCCATACACAATCTCCTTATTGGTTTGTGGGTTCACGTGTTGATCAAATACTTAGATAAGAGTTGAGTCCGTGATTACCACTTCCCTGCCCGGCAACTGTACGAGTACCGGCCTTTAAGCTGGCGGGCACGAAGAAACCCCGGCCTCAGCAAATAAGTTTGCCGCACTTAAGCCGATGAATTCAAGGCTCTTGCGCAACCCAGTGAAAAGAAACACAATACCGCGGACCACTTACTGTATATCGCACCTGGATGTGCGCCCCGTAATCCCAGGGAATCCTGCCCAAGCAGCCAGCAAAACCCACCGACGCACCCGGATGCAATTGCCTCCAAGACCTGGCATCTGCTAAATAGTGGCCCGGCAATCCGGAGTCAAGCAAAAAAGTAACAAAGAGCTTTCTCCGGTAATATCTTTTAGAGTGTGTAAAAAGACAGGAGGTGTATCCTTGGTTTGGGAACATCAACCGAAAGGAGACACCCCATGTCGTACAAGGCACTGAACTTTGACGATCAGAACGTATCGTTCGCGATGCCGGAAGTCAAGGATATGTTTCGGGTGCATTTTGATCGCGGCTGTCGGTATGTGGCTAAGCGCATGTGCGAGAAGATCTTGGCGGTAGATTTTGATCCCTTCATCTTTTAGCCGCCCGGTGAAGGCCTCGCTGGTGAACTGTGCTCCCTGGTCGGTGTTGAAGATCTCCGGTGTGCCATAGCGCGGCACGGCTTCATCCAGGGCCTCTATGCAAAAGTGGTGATCCATGGTGTTCGACAGCCGCCAGGACAGCACTTTCCTGCTGTACCAGTCCATGACGGCAACCAGATACAAGAACCCTCTAGCCATGGGAATGTACGTGATATCTGCCGCCCACACCTGGTTTGGACGGCTCACCTGCACCCCGTGAAGCAAGTACGGATAAACCCGGTGCCCCTGATCCGGGACCGTCATCCTCCGCTTCGGATACACCGCCAAAAGACCCATCTCGCGCATCAACCGCTGGATTCTCTTCCGGTTAACCCGGTAGCCCTCACCGCGCAGCGCGTTCCGCAGACCACGAGAACCGTAGAACGGGTACTGTCGGTGCAACTGGTCAAGACGACGCATCAGGTCAAACTTCTCCTGCTTCACGGGGACCGGCTGATCGTAGACACTGCTGCGGCTCACTCCCAACAAGGCACACTGATGCGACACGGACACGGGTTCCTCGC
>Ga0114920_10000085_pt1 | contig 42569 bp, 87 predicted proteins | sample ChitaG_FD_88683 | JGI IMG/M metagenome (GOLD analysis project Ga0114920, IMG submission 88683) | Deep subsurface microbial communities from South Pacific Ocean to uncover new lineages of life (NeLLi) - Chile_00310 metaG | ecosystem: Environmental > Aquatic > Marine > Oceanic > Sediment ...
AAACTGAAAAAGATAAGTATGGATATCATTGTTACCGATTTGAACAAGCTGGTGATATAAGGACAGGAACAGACGCAAACTTTGTAGCTGAGGCTATACTTGACAGGGCTAAAATGGAAGCACACGGCGGGCGGCTGGTAATCTTCCACGACCCAAGGGTTGAGTTATATGATAAGGTAGCTGTCCATGATACTAGGGGAACATAATGGCTGTATCTATTTTTAGAGCCAATACACCAGGCTGGATAGGGGCACAGCACGCAATCTATGCAACTGCCCATGACGCCAATACTGGCACTGTTGCTGAGGCTGGTGCTCAAGTTATTAGGAATAACTTTGAAGACTCTGATAGTACATATAGAGTGGGCAGGGGCTTTGTAAACTTTACCACCAGCGGTTTAGGTACTATATCAGCAGCGAGGTTTTTCTTTCGTAGCAACGGGAGGAATGAGGATAATACTGGGCAGTCCCGTCTTTACTTGGTGAGGGGGATACAAGGTGTTCCCCTAGTTGACACAGACTTTGGCGACCATTTGGGTTACACTGCCTCTGGTGGCTCAATAGTATTTGCGGATATGGGTCAGTACCCTACTGCTGCTGGACAAAATACTATTACCTTAAATTCAACTGGCAGGGGGTGGATATCTGCAACAACGAAGTTCTGTCTCAGGGTATCTGGGGACATAAACAACTCTGCCCCTACTGATACAGGTAGTGATGTACAGAACCACGTTCTACTTGATTGGGGAGGGGGATGGGTTGGTGTTGTTACCGATGCGGCTACGAATGTAGCTGGTCGCACAGCCACACTGAATGGGACATCTATTGGTAGTAAGTGGTCACCACCATTATTAGAAATTACACATGATGGCAGTAATCCAACTTACCCACGTTGTAGATTCCAGTATGGCACAACCACAGCCTATGGCACCAATACGGATTGGCAGTCGGGGGTAGCTGTATTTGAAGCATTTACAGCCAACATAACTGGCTTGGAATTAGAGACAACCTATCATTTCAGAGCAGTGTTGGAAGATACAGACGGAACTGAGAATGGTGACGATGCAACCTTTACTACAATTATAGACGACAGGGTAACGGGGATAGTAATCAGGGAAGGGCCTGGTTACTACACAGACGAGCTTCATCTTGGTGGGCTTTCAACTTCTTGGAGATTGGTTGACATACAGAAACAACCAACCCCTGCTGTTCCAAGCGAATATGCCGAACCAACGGCTGGCCCGCAGGTATGGAGTGGTCCCTTCTGGTATCAGCCCGACCTCAATCTTATCCCGTATGCAGACAGAGCAAGGGCAGAGGCAGAGGGTGGATACTGGTTCTGGATAATTGATGGACAGGTTACAAGAACCCCACCTTGGGAGGCTCAATGAGAGAAGATACAGGAAGACCAGATATAAGTTTCAAGCCAGTCTTTGTAGACGCATCATCAAGGGAATACTTTATATCTTTACCAAAGGCAAAACAAATTATAGAGGCAGGTGCAGTGGAAATTGAAAGGCTTTTAAGAGAACTAATGGCGATACAGAAGCAGATGGAAGAATTACTAAAGGCTATTCTTGTTGTTGAGGCTTCTGGACAAAATTTAAGTGGAGATAAGGAGGACTACTAATGGGAATGGTATTAGAGGGTAGAAGCGGAATACCAATCGAGGGCAACGCAAGGGGGCAACTTTCGACCCACGCTACTGCCGTGTCTGAAGAACACGAAGCAAATCTGGCGAGCGATGGATATGTCTTGCCTATAAATGGCATTGATGTAAATGGAGCAGAGCATATCGTTGTTATAAAGAACGGGGATGACAGAGACCTTATCATTACAGCGATTACACTGTCTGGCTCTGAGACTGGACGCTGGGTTCACGTATATCTAAACGAGTCATTCACCTATGCTGCTGGTGGGACTCCGGTAGTGCCTACGAATGTGAAGTCAGGAATAGTTGGTGGGGCAGAGGGAGAGTTCTATACCTTAGATGCTGCTGGTACTGACATCACTACGTTTACAGGTACGTCTACCATCGCTGGTATCTATACGTTTCAGACGACCCCACTCACATACAGGACTGACAGCGGCTGGGTTGTTCCGAAGGGTCAGGTGTGGTCACTTTACAATGTGAGTAATAATATTGTCTATAATGGTCACATTTCATTCTACTACCACCACGGTTAGGAGTAGTTAATGGCAACACCAACGGTACTGTACAGCGAGGGTAAACCATTACACACTACGGAATGTACTATTTTGCCTGGGAAGGAGCTTGTTCTCTGTGTCACCACACCAGAGAAAGCACGTAGTGTCTTTAATAACGTGGCACTTACCACAAATGGAACGTATGTTAAGATAGCTACGCCCTTTGGCGATAGCACAATTGAAGTAACAGACCTCATCATATCGGGAGACGAGAAGGCTGGCGGTAGTGTCGTAGTGAGGTTTAATGACGGAACCAACACTGCGTTGGTGCATACTATATATGTAGCTTCAAGGGCAGCTACAGTTCCGATGCACTTTGTTGGAAAGGTTGAGGGCTGGAAGGCGGCTTATTTAGAGACTGCCGTTGTTGGAGACAGCTTTGCCGCAAATGTAACTGCCGTCTATATTAAAAAGGCAGTAACTGGCAAGACATACGCCAAGTGGAATGCGGAGAGATAAATGGGATACTGTCCATATTTTAATCAGGAATGTTATGGGAGTACAAACTGCTCATGTTGGGATGACTTTGGGTGTTCTGTAAGATGCAGACCAGGTATCCCTGCTGTCCGTTCTGGAACAAATGTCTATATCCTTCATATACAATACGGCGATCCCAAAGGGCGCACAGAAGAAGTGGTTGTTTACGCCGATGCGACAACTGGGGCTATCGGAGAATCTGATGATATTACGGAATTCACAATCTACATACCATAAAGGGGAAGCACCCCCTAGTGCATACTGGGATAATGTCCGCCTTCTATTAGAGACTGCTGAGGAGGAATTCATTGAAGCACAGGATTATTTGGAGAAGGCGTTAGATAATATAGAAGAAGTGAGGGAACAGTTATGATAAAACATAGCAACTGGTATTGGATTAGGGAATTCACTGGTGACGGCATAATGTGGCTGATGATTATCTGGAGTTCTATGCTATTTGGTGGCATAGCGACTATCGGGTATGCCAAGTTTGTTGAACCAAATATGTGGATACTATATACGGAGATAGCCATACTCGTATTGTTCGCCTTTGTTGCTGTGGATAGGCTCATTGATGATGGTATACGATATGACCAAGAAAGGAGACTAAAATGACTGAGGACAATGGATATCGCAAAGTAACCAAGAGAATGATTGTGTTGGGGCTGGGTAGTCTAGCTGGCGTTACAGCGACCTTTATGGTTGTCTGGGGTGGTCTCAATGGTGTTACAGAACTTTGGACATCTGGTGCTGCTATGATTAGTGTTGTTTTGGGTGGTGTCATAGGGCATTATCTAACTGATTAGAAAGGCGGTTTATTATGGAAGAAGATGAGAAGAATAATGTTGGCAGACCACCAAGATATTTGACTATAAAGAAGTTTGAGAAATTCCTCACCAATGACTTTCACGGATTAAAGCTGCAAGTCAAAACTAATACAAGGCTCCTTTGGATTATCATAGGTTGCTTCATTGCCGCAAGTTTAATAGACCGCTTCGCTTAATATAACAATTTAATATTATATAATTTACCCCTCTCTGTAAAAGGAGAGGGGGATTTATTTTTGTTTAATTGCAAAAGATTTATTTCCCGTAGGCGTGGAGGGGGGTTGACAGCCTTATAAATAAGTAGTAAATTGGTAGCATAAAGGAGGGGTGATGAAGAAGTACAAGTTTAAAGTAGGCGACAAAGTAAGAATAAAATCTGGTGTGGATTTGGAGAGGATTACGATTGGGGGCGAGGAGAACATCAAGGAACTTATGAGCTCAGAATTAACCATTGATGATGCAACACCAGGGCAGGAGAAGTGGAGAGATAAGGGGGTAGATGGTACTCCGACATACTCTATAGATGGGTGGAGAATACCAGAGAGTTTTCTAATAAAAAGCTAGAATATAAAGGAGGGAGAAGTGAAAATTAAACTGGATTGGGAACAGTGGAAAAGGCTGAAGGAGCTATTGAAAGTAGCAGAGATGATAGAGTGGAAATCAACCACTGGCTCTGCTAGATTAGATGACCAAAGCACACAGATTGATATTCACGAAGTCATAACAATTACTATCCCCGATTAAGGGCATAAAGGAGGAACTTGCTGGTGTCCTTAGAAACTATCGGCAAGGAGGGCGAAACAGAGCCGAGCCAGCAAGGAATATGGTAGCAAGATGGAATACTTAAGATTATCAGCAGATGGTTTAACTATTTATACTGAGTGGTTATTAAAAAATGGGGAACATATCAAGGTAGACTTAGACAGAGAGGATTACTTTGAGTATATTGAGAAGTTAAGGGCAGACGATAAGCAAGTTGAGCCATTGGTGAAAGAATGAAAAGAAAACTAACAAACTTTGAATTAGAAACCATCATCAATTTTAATGAGGGTGAAGATACAGCGCATATCTTCACATACAACAAGACTTGGCAGAAACACCTTGAAAAGAAACTGGGGCTTAAACCGATTATGGACAATGGTGCTGGCGGTAGGGAATATGAAATATCAAAGAAAAGAATCAAACCACCAAGGGCTAAAAAGAAACTAACAATCAAGGCAAAGAGAGAATTGGTAAAGCGATTGGCAGTAGCACGCCAGAACACCGCTGAGAGTGGCAGAAACCCCAGAATTGTGGGGGTTGCAAAGGATAATAGTTAATACATAGAGGTTGGTATTAGATGAAGAAATACGAGAAATGTCAGATGGTGGGTTGTAAGGAAACGGCCCGATGTGGATTATACAGAAGGGTATATCTGGAAAAGAAGATATGGGTTGAAGTCTGTTATGGGCACGAGAAGGAAATAGGAGATGAAAATGTTAAAGCGGATAAATCCTGAAGAATTAGATAAGGCGTTTGATGGTGATTTTGGGAAAGTTCCCTTTGACCACTACCCAACACCAGAGGACATACATCTCGTAAGACTAGGCCTAGTCGCCCAAGCCCAACTTGATGCTGTTAAGAAAGAACTATTGGACAAACTAGAACCACTAGAACACCCTGAGACAGGTAAAATAATCGGAGCTAGTCTTATTTTAACTAAAGAAGAATACCAGCAACTCAGAGAGAACAAATGAAGTATATCTTATCAATAGGCAAAACACTACTGATACTAATATTGTCTGCTGATTTACTTTACTTATATTACAGTGGTTTCTGGTATGACCCAAACCCCATTATTGAATTAACTGAGGTTGCAATACTTTGGATTATAGCTACCAGCTCGGCTGGCGCAACTTTAATAACATTCGCAAGGGGGGTGAATGATGGTTAATTGGCTTTGTATTCATGGAGGGATAGCCCTTTTCAGTTTTGGTATTAGCCTTGCATTTATATCAGGCGACTTTGAATTATGGGGTTGCCCCTGGAGCGTCGCTGTCCTTTGTATGTTTGGAACACTTGCATTGATGCTTAGTGGAATTCTACTACTCATTTATGGTATTGATAGGAAATTAAAATGAAACACGAATCAGTATTTGACACAGTAAAGATATTGATGAGGGATGAGCGTTTAACCTATGAAGAGGCGATAAAAGAAGTTGAAAAGAAACTAAGAGTTCCACTACCTATAGAATTAAAGGATAGGATAAGGGAGGAGATAAAATGAGAGTAGATGTATGGTTTCAAAGAAGTAGCCAGCCAGTAAGGTTTGATAATGTTTATGCGACTTATCAAAAGGGCGACTTATTCTGCGTGGGTTACGAAGATGAACTCGGCACTCATATAAAAAAATATCCAGTAACCCACCTATTCTGTGTACACGAAGAAGAGTTCCCGTCTAGTCAACCTAAGCCACCCACGCCAACAGTAGAGGGGGAATAATGTTAGTCATTAAATTCGTTGGTAAAGCCCGCCAGCTATATATCCTACAAAGATTTCTTAAAAGGAATGGGCATCTGAAACTATCTGATATAAGGAGGGTAGAATGTTAATACTGTGGGTTATATTAGGGATTATTGCTTGGTATGGGATTGGCCTGATAGGTAGTGCTATTGGGCTGGGCAGTATAGATGAGTATTTAATCAAAGAATTCGGTAGTGGATACAGGGAGGGCGGCAAAAAGATGGGCTTTTTAATGGCCCTACTTGGCATTTCTAATTTGGCAGGTGCCATTATTGCTAGTAAAATGGGAAAACTTCCGCTTAAAATTAAATGGTATTGGATTAGATGAATAGGCATTTAAGATTGGGGGATTTGAAATGACAGAACAGGAAGCTAGGGAATTAGGGGAAGCACATTGGAAATATCTTGAAGAGCGGGAACATAAGGCTTTTATAGATGCTTGGATGCACTCGTGGAAGCACACTCAGGAGGAGAAAGATGCCCAAAATTAAAACAGGTTACAGCAAGAATTTCGTAGCACACGGTCCGTGCAGGATTATATCAACAAGGGGCAAATATTTAATTCAGGCAATGGATAAAATTACACGCTTTGATGGCGGTGGATACTATACCTTTGGCAATTTAATGCTTGTCAATAAAGATGAAGTAAGTAATATCAAGGAGGAGGAGATATAATGGAAAAAATCATAATCATAGACTCGTTTTGGACTGATGAGCATGATAACACTTGGGTTATGGACAAGGAGGGTAAGGAACATAAGATAGGTGAAAAGCGGAAGCCCGAAATACACGAACTTGTTCGGAATAGTGTAGGATTGGCGGTCAGGTTCACCTATGCAACATTCAACCAATGGGAGTATATCGCCAATGTAGAGCTTGTTAAAGACCAGATTGACCAAACTAAGGGGTCGGTGGATACATCGGCTATGGAGAAATCGGCTAAGGAAGGGAAGCCATATGAAGTAAAGCCAGAAGCCAAGCCAACAAGACAGGGTTATAAGGCTGACCCTGCCAAGACAGAGAGCATACAAAAGCAAACAGCACTTATTCAATCCTGCAATCTCGCTGTATCTGGCGTGATAGATAGAATGCAAATTCTGACGTGGGCTGAGTTCTTTGATGGCTGGCTAAACGGTGATATTTATATTCCAGACAAAACCGTATTGGAGCTTTTCAATAAATATGTAGTAGCAGCAGCGAAAGAAGTCTAATTGACAGTTGGTATAATATGGCTTGCTGGGGTGCCAATAAAAGGGTAAATGACTACATTAGAGTGTAGTAGCCAGCCCCAGCAGGGATTTAAAGGGGGGTTTAACAATGGAGACAGAAAGATACGAACATCATGGCGTTACGGTTTGGGTTTATAGCGATTTAAGGGGGAAGCATAGACGGCATTGCCTTTGCTTTGATTGTCAATCATTCTATCCGGATGTTCCCGATATGAATTGTAAAATAGCGGAAGCACTTTTCAGGTTTGATAGATTGAATGGTCTAGTTACGCCAGTATATGAATGTCCTGAGTTCATAAAGAGCGAATTTCCCGAATATCACAATTGGCTCAAAAACCGCTAGCTTAACATATTATATGTAGTGCGCCCTTTGGGGGATTTTATGTGCAGAGAAATACTATTGGGCAGTATAAGTTCTTCAAGAGAAGAGCAACTTGGGTTCCACTATTGGGACAATCGCCATCCATGTGGCTGGGTACATTGGGCGTTTGGATGGAAAACTGGAATAGACAATGACTTAATTTGTGTTTTCCCTAATGTTAAGACAAGGGTATTGGAACATTATGCATTGAGTCCAGTTTGTTCTAATAGATTGTTAGCCCTTTTAGCCTTTATCATTAAGCGACTATTGTTTATACTTGACCCAGACCTAAGGTATAGAAGAACCGAAAAGGATGGAGGGGAAAATAATGAAAGAAATTGTTGAAAAATTGATTGAGTACCACGAAAAATCACTTATCTCAACTCCATATTCGGAAGTTTATATCAAGCAGATAACAGTAATAGTATTGAGGAATTATCTCAAATATTTAACTGGGGGTAAAAAGACTAATGGATAAGAGTTTACAGCAAAGATGTCTTAGGAATTGCAGAAGCGTTGCTGATATGGAATTATACAGTAAAATATCTGAGTATGGTAACAAAAAATTAGGTCACATATGGAGATATAAACCAAATCAAGTACATAAAATAATGAGGGCTGTTATTAGTTATTGCATTAATAATGGAACAAAGTTACCTGATTATAAGCATACATTGGGTAGGAGAATGCAATTTGAAGATGGGGACTCTGGGGTTACAATCACTACTTGGGCACCGTAACATTACATAAGCACTATAGTGCGCCATTAAGGAGTAAAGAGAATGAACAAAGAAGAACACATAGCAAGGCACGAGATACTTCACAGGGAATTGGATGAGTTGGTGGCTGATATGATTACACATACCAAGATGTTGCCATCAAAGACTACTGTGATGGAATTAATGCAATGGTCGTGCCAGCAAAAAAGCGAACCAGCCGAGGATGAATGAAATACATATTATCAATAGGAGGGTAAAGATGAGTGAACAGGAACTAAATAAAAGGCTGGCTGAGTGGGCAGGTATTAATCTTTCTGGCGTTCCCAATGGTTGTGATCCACAATTCCACTTATCCCTAGATGCCTGCTTTAAGTGGCTGGTGCCGAAGCTATGGATATGTGATATTACACTAGAAGAGGGCATATTCTGGTTTGTTAGAGTGGCACACCCAAATTATGGAGAAGGCAAGGCTAACGGAGAAGCTGCTGATAATAAAGCACTAGCCCGAATCCTCTGCAAAGCCATAGATAAACTCATTAAGGAGGACAAAAATGAAACTCAATAGAAAGAAAGCAAAGGAGATTTGTATAGAGCTATGGACAGATTTAGCTAAAACTGGCAAGTATAAGAAGGATTGGGCAGGCTGGGAGAAGTATGGTGGGATGGATAATGATTGCCCATTCTGTGAGTTTGCTTGTAATTCCGCAGGTGGAGTGGTTGATGCTTGCGATAGATGCCCCATTGTAGAGAGTGGATGGGTGGATTGTTATGAAATGGGATTTGAGGAATGGGTAAGAGCTAGACAACCAAGAACACGCAAGAAATACGCCAAGATATTCCTAGAGAGGCTACTAGGGCTTAAATGAGTGAAAACTTAGCTGATAAGGGAACACACGAACACTATAAACTTGTCAGGGAGTCTCCTGAATACAGGATGTCCTTGATGATGGAGGAACTACAAGCAGAGATGCAACCGCCTTGGGGTTCTAGGGAAGAGGAGTTACCTGATAGCAATAACATATCTATTACTGATAAGAATATGGGGGATAGGGGGTATGGGGGGAAGGGGGAATATTATACACCATATCTTGATATGAAGATTCGTGGGCTCAACCTTCACCTTGAGAAAATAGAGGACTTTGTTCGCATGGTTATGCCTATAATTGAAAGGCAAAAAATACCAGTGAAGCTAGTTGAAATCCCGATGCCAAAAAGAATCAATATGCCCGTAATCACGAATGCGGTTGGTGTTGGGCAATTCCTTCGGCTTAAGTCAGAGTTCTTATACTGGCAATCAAAGCTAATTAAACACCTTGATAAGGGTAAAAAGAAGGAAAGTATATGGACAAATGATGGACACGAGATGGACAAAGTGTGACAAAAATGGATTTCAATGGACAATATGGACACAGATGGATATAGATGGACAAAATGGATAAGGGCAGAAGTCTAGCACAGGAGATACGGCTTTGGGTAGCAGAGAATCCAGGTCGCAAGTTTGGCCTGAGCACGTTGGACAATGAACTAGGGATTTGGAGTACGGTTGATAAGAATAATCGTTGGCATATTATCCGCCGATTGGTGGAAGAGGGGCTGGTTGAAAAGTATGGTGGTGGCTATCGGGTTATAGTTGATGGGCTTGTTACCCTTAACTGGAGGGCGGCAGATGAGAGTTTGATATGGGATATTAAGTGGCCATTTGGGCTAGAGAACTATGTTGATATTCTCCCCAAGAATATTATTGTTGTGGCAGGCTCAAAGGATGCTGGCAAGACCGCCTTCCTACTCAATGTTGTAAGGCTGAATATGGACAAATACACCATACATTATTACTCAAGCGAGATGGGTGAGCTAGAATTAAAAAGAAGGTTACGTAAGTTTGAGGATACTGGTCTTGCCAAAATGGACAGTTGGAAATTCTATACCTATGAGAAGTCATTTGACTTTCAGGATGCGGTAAGTAAAAACCCAAATGATATTCACATTATAGATTTCCTTGAAATACACAAAGACTTCTGGGAGGTCAGTGGTTTAATTTACCACATTTGGGATAAACTTGGTGGGATTGCCATTATAGCATTGCAGAAGAACCCTGGTGCCGATATGGGGCTTGGTGGTGGGCGTAGCCTAGAAAAGGCAAGGCTTTATCTTACAATGGATATAAACAAACTCACTATTAAGGTGGGTAAGAATTGGGCACAGGAGACTGTCAACCCACGTGGTAAGAGTTGGACATTCCAGTTAGTCGGCGGTGCCAAATTTCTCAATATACAGGAGGCAAATGATTAAAGATGAAGAATAGAACAGGGGAATTGAGGGAACAATTGGAGATTATCTTGGGCAATTTAGTTACTAGAATAGCTACAGAGCATTATGATTTTTATTATGCCGCAAAATTGGAAGCTGTGGGTTATGTTATTGAAGCCTGCAAGGAGAAGGGGATGGCTTTTGTAGTGGATAGGGAGTTGCCTTTATGCCCTGAAAAACCAGAATGTCAGCTAACAGATGGCGATATGGACAAAAGGGGGGTTAAGCCTCAGTACAGAAACGAATTCATATGCTATGTCGGGGACTTTCGCCACGCTTATATTACAGCAATCCAAGATATGATAATTTGGCACAGGGATAGTTTGGAGGAGATAGACATTGAAGAGAACACTGATTAAAAGGAAGAAGAGTAGGTTTGAGCCACACGATACACTGTGTAGTAAATATGTAAGGCTTATGTCCGGTGGATACTGCAAGAGGTGTTGGTTGAGGGGCAAGGGCGTGAAGGTAGATTGGCGTACTCTGCATTGGGCTCATTGTTTTAATAGAAATATACTGGCGACTAGGTGGGAATATGATAACTCCGCCCCGCTTTGTTGTGGTTGCCATAGGCATCTTGATTTGAACCACGAAGAAAAGCACGAGTTCTTTATGGGAATACTTGGTAGTAAAAGGTACAATGAGCTAAGGGAAATGGCTAAGCCTGGTGGTAAACCTGATAGGGACAAGATAAAGGCTGACCTTCAAGACAAGATTAGATTCTTGGAAGATGACAACGGTGGATGGATTTTTGTAGAAGATGATGACTGAAGACGAAAAGACGAAAGCCGTCAAGGGGTTCAAGCGACAACTAAATGGTGTAATGAGCGTGTTTCATTTCTATGGGCTACAAATATACATCCCAAATGCTATTGAGGTGATCACTGAACTTGCCTTGTTACTACACAAGAGATTAAATGGGCAGGATATACCCGTAACATATGAACACGCTAACGAGAAGAAGCGACTAAGGGGTAAAGGAGGATAATATGAGTTGGAGACCAAAAAACTGGGATAATCCCTACAGAGAGGATTACCACTACAGCGATAGACAAATCGCTTGGTGTCAGCATAGGGTATTTGAAGCTGGTGCTGATGCGATGTTGTATGCAATTTTGGGAGCGCTACTGGATAGAAAAATTAAATTCAAAAGAAGTCGGGGTGTAGTAGAACTTATTGTAGAGGAAGAAAATGAAATGCCTAAGACTGCTTGACAATTCATCTTTACCCTGCTACAATCTAAGCATGAGAAAGAAATATCATGTTGGAAAAGACAACCCAATGTATGGGAGAAAGCATTCTGAGGCATCACTCCTAAAAATGAGACTGATTAAACTAGGAGAGAATAACCCATTTTGGCGTGGCGATAAGGCTGGGCGTGGCGCTCTTCACGATTGGCTGAAGTCGAGAAAGCCCAAAACTGTACTTTGTGAGAGATGTGGGGGTCGACCACCATTTGACCTTGCACTTACGGGCTATAAATATACTCGTGATTTAAATGACTATCAATGGTTGTGCAGAAGGTGCCATATGGAAATTGATGGGCGCCTGGACAAGCTAATTAAGGTAAGTAAAGAGAGGAAAGCATCGTTGTGAGGTGTCCAAGTTGCAATATGGAAAGTATGCAACCTGAGTTAGACTTGGATGAGGGGAAAATCAGATGTTGTATGCTATGTGGTCACAGGGAGGATTTATATGGGCGTTCACTTGATGGTGTAAGACCGAGAGAATTTGAAAGAATATATGGTATGAAACTAAAACAACAACCGTATGGACATTAACGGAGGGAAAGAATGAAAGTTTGGAAAGTAACTGAAGGCGATGGGGGAGGGAGTCCATTATACATAGATAGAATGGCAGTGTGGGATGAAATCCAGGGTGGGCTAGAATATGATGAGATTGGCAACAAATACCTTATAGAAGTTGTAGATATGTCAGCTGATGTATTTTACAAACTACCAGAATGGGGTGGTTTTTAGCCAGCGCTTAACAGTATTATATCAAGAGTTAGAAATACGAAATGACAGATTGGCCGTTACTAGAGTGTATAGAGAATAGGGAAGAGTTTATAGAGAAACTAAAGAAACGTGGTATAATTAAGCGTGATTGGAAACCGCCCAAAAAGAAGAAGGGGGAAGGATGGAAGCTAAGGAAATAACACTTGAGGAAATAGTAGTTAAGATTTGGGGGATGGCACAAGCTAGTATAGAGCAAGGGAACCCACCGTATGAGGATAATGTGGTTCGTCAGGCAACGCTAGAGTGGGCTTTGGGGGAGCTTAAAAAGAAAGCCAAGATATAAAGGTGATAAATCTATATAAAAAGGAGTATGGAATGGCTAAGATTGATTGCAATGTAGATTGGAATGGGTATTTTAAGGGTAAGGAATTTGCAGATATATCAACCGAGCTTTATAGAGAATATGTTTTCCCTATGGGTGAGAAGGTTCGGATTGAACGCCCCCAATGGCTTAATGTTTCAAGTTCAGGTGGTCATCGCATTATAAGCCTAGATAGATATTCGCACTATATACCGTGTAAGTGGATTCATCTTTATTGGGAAGTCAAAAGCGGTAGCCCACACTTCGTAAGGTGATAAATGGCGGAAGTGAGATTCAATAATATGTAGTGCGCCATTTGGGGGTGAAGGATGAAAAGGATTTGGTGCAAGGTAGTCGGCTATGAGAGCTACCGATTTTATAAAGCACACGGAGATAGTATTATATTGAAGTTGGAATGTGGACACGAAGTAGGTCGTAAGGCTTCGGAGTGCTACACTATGCCCAAAAAGGTAATATGCAAACAATGCGAAATGCGGGGTTGATTTACATAGCCAAAAGGTGTAGTCAATCAGTAATGGAGTTAAATATCTAATGGCGGAAGTAGAATGCAGGGATTGTTATGACTTCAAGGCTCGTAGATATAGGTATTTGAAAGAGTGCCTTGGCGGCGACTATTATACTTATGGAGATATATTCTACTGTCGCTGGCAGATAATATGGGTGAGAGAACACAAGGAGAAGTTTAAGTGTGGCGTTTGGCCTGATATGCCTGGTGTTATAACATCTGAGTCTATCAAGAAGAAGCAGGCCGAAGCCCATTTTGTGAGGGCGTGTATCACTCACGCTGATGTGGACTCCAGGCTAATAAAGGCAAAGGGTGATGGCAAGTTATTAGACAAAGAGATACAATTAGGAACGCCTATAAATGAGATGGATGATGAGGCTAAGTCGGCATTACGCTGGTGTGAAGGATGGGGAAAGAAAAAGGGAACTTATGCAGAGTGGAAGAGAAAGAAAACCTATAGACAAAGGAGGAGAAATGAAAGCTAAGGATGTTAAGTGGTGTCCTCAACACGGCTATCCCTTGCCTTGCTACAAGTGTGGTATGCCACTATCGCAGGTTTCACAGAAGGAAATATTTAAGGCTGGCAAAAAGGCAGGGCAAGAAGATGTAATCAAGCGGATTGCTGCTGGTGAGGAAATTCTAATTGATAGTCAGAATGTTAGATACTACCAACTCGGAGGCGAGGAGTGGCAGAAGACGGCACAAACCCAAGCTGAAATATCCTTTAAAATGGGTTACAATCAAGCACTTGAAGATTATAAGGTTGACATCACCACTTCTGGCGTGGTAAAATAAGAGAAAAGGAGGTGGTATGTGCCAGAGTTAGGGGAGCGCATCAGGGGAGATATATTACTATCAATGAAGGGTAGGTCTAACGATTATTATGTATGGTATCAATGCCCTGAGTGTCTTATTGAAAGATGGATTTTACAGTGGAAAACGAAACTCCCAAACTTCACTGGACTTTGTCAGGTGTGTAATGCTCGCAAGAATAATAACCGAGCGAAGGCAATAGGGGAGAAGCACCCTCGTTGGAATGGTGGGCAAACAATAAGCAGGGGATATGTTTATATCTCCAATGACAGGCATCCAACCTGCACATCAAAGGGTTATGTGAAAAGGGCTAGGCTTGTATTGGAAGAAAGGCTGGGGCGATACCTTTTACCCGATTGCGTTCCACACCATCTAAATCACATAAGGAATGATGATCGGCCTAGTAATCTGATTGAACTTACCAAGTCTCAGCATACAATTCTGCACGCCTTTGAACGCAGGCTTATAGCTGGGGCTAAATATCTTGGGATAAAGGAAGTGGTGGATTATATCAACAAACATCTTAGACCATTCTTTGTTGCATCCACGGAAAGGGAGTGGCAAACCTACATTGAGGGAGTGGGGTACAGAAATGTCCCCCCAATAATAGGAGGTGATACAAAATCGTGCCTAATTTGACAATGGGTATAGAGAAATGGTATAAGGGGTTAGGAATAATAAAACTATGCCCAAACACCTGCTGGGGGGTGAACCCTTAGCGGGTTCTTATTATGACAGAGAAAAGTTTTGAGGACAGGATAATTGCACTAGACCTGCCCGAATGTAGTAAGGTTTATATAGTGCCACTTGCCGACTTTCATTTGGGGGCGGTGGGTGTCAAACTAGACGTTATCAGGGGATATATTGATTGGATAAAGCAACGAGACAATGCCCGTACTCTCCTGAATGGCGACCTTCTGAATTGTGCCGGTATCTATTCGGGGCCTTCTATCTTTGAAGACTTGGTAACACCTGACACAGCTTACGCTCAGTTAAGGGAATTGCTTAAACCTATTAAGGACAAGATACTTTTTATTACACTGGGTAACCATGAGGAAAAGATATTCCGTCAGGTAGGGTGTGATTATATGTCCCGCCTTGCCTATGACTTGGGTGATGTACCTTACAGACCTAACGGTGGGATGGCTGGTATCAGGCTTCATAACAGTGGGCATCGTGCTATGCTGTGGATGTATGCCACTCACGGGTGGGGTGGTGCTAGGACTATCGGGGCTAAGGTTAATAAGGTAGAGGAATTAGCTAAGGCGGTTGGTGGTTGCCATCTATATATCCTCAGCCATGATCATACGCAGAATGTTCACAGATTAAATCCGAGAGTTCCGCCAAAGAGTGGGATCACATTCCATCGGCAGATGTATCAACAGACAGAACGCAAACTCTTGGTAAATACTGGTGGCTTTTATGATTATGTGGGGTATATCAGGCGGAGAGGTTACGCCCCACAAGATATAGGGACACCTAGAATACTAGCAGAATTAAGGCGCAGTAGACAAGAAGACTGGCATCTTGATTTACACAGCACAATTTAATATTAAGGGTGAGGCCGACATCAAGTAAGAGATTAATTGGTTGGCGGGATTAAGTGGGCGATATAATAGGCTGGATAGGTGTGGGTTTTGGGCTGTTGGTGGCCCCACCTCAACTCGTTAAGATACTACGCACTAAAAGCCTGAATGATATATCCCTTTGGACATACACCTTTCTTGTCTGTGCCTTAATGTGTTACTTAGCTCACGCTGTATATATCCAGGCGGTTGTATTTATAGTAGCCCAGTCCTTTGGGGTAATATTGAACGGGGTGATTTTATTTCTCTTGGTTAGGAAGCGATGGCTGAAGTAGAATTATATGAACAGTTAAGAACAGTTGAAATAATCTGGCTTGATGCTCGCTTTAGCTGTAGTACTTGGATGGATATTGAAGAGGCCAAAAAGATAACGTTAGCCGAAACACAAACGAGGGGAACAATCCTCTGTGAAGATGAAGGCTCAATAACTCTTTATATGAACATTAACAAAAGCGATAATGATGTAGCCCACTGTGTTACAATCCCCAAGGGCTGTATCAAGAGCATCAAGGACATATAATACCAGCATTAAGTTTTACTATCTGCTATGGCTACATATCCCTCAAGGTATAGAGACTTTAGTAATCCGTAAAGTTTTGATGATACCTCTGCTTCGTTGCCAGCTACACCATATAGCCTATCACAAATGTGTTTTAGTGCCTCATACATTTTAGGTGCTGACTTATGTAGTGGGCAGTAAGTTAATAGTGGTGGCGAATTCGGCTCCAAGAAAATAGAACAGCCACATGGTAGTTCCCATTCACCCTGCGTTATAACTTCCATATACTTCATTTTACTTCTCCTGTGCTGGTGGGTATCTCTTATCCAACGCTTTAACCAATAAGTCGCTTCGTTCCAGTAGTTCCTGAACATCAACTATATTGTCGGTAATTTCCACTGTGCAATCAAAAGTATGAATACCCTTAACTGATGTGCTTACACCCACTCGTTGCCTGATTGCTTTCTCCATTTTAATCCCCCTCATCGTTCATAAACATTACTTTTACTTCGGCTATCCTGCCTTCATCCCCACGCTTAATATAGACTGGATATACACCATCGCCATAACCCGTGGAGACACTAACGCCAAGACCACGATGACCCAGCTTATAATTCCACTGTGCAACGCCCCTTTTCTCAATCTTCTGTAGTTTGTTACAGAACTCATCCCAAGTATTAGCGGGGTGTTCGTCAACGTCTGGAGTTACGCAGTAGCAAGGGTCGCCTATCCAGCATAATCCAGCGTCAACCCCTATATGTCCAACGAGTTCCCATTTTTCTTCCATTACTTCCTCCTTAGTATTCTTTTAATTAGACCAGGCTTTCTTTTAAGCCACATTGATTTACCCCGTATATATACATCTTCCATAGATTAAGCCTCCTTCACTTCTACAACTTTCAATTTAACTATCTTGCCCTCGCCTAATTCTGTTCTCTTCTTAAAGCCATCAGGCGAACACATTTCTACTAAGAACTTCTTGTTGTAAACCATATAATAGTCATCTTTCTCATACTCATGCCACGCATAAAGCTCACCTTTCATATCATCCCCTCCTTATTTAGTTAGATAACAGTAACCTAGTTTACTTGTCCTCATTGGGAACATTCTCCAACACCCACTTCCCTAGTTCTGTCAGGCGTCTATATAGTGGGGATAAATAGGTGCAATTAAATTTCCTCTCTACTATGACAGCTAGGATTAGTTCCTTATTGGTGGTTTCCCTAAGCTCCTCCGTTGTCCATCTGGGGCGTCCCATTTCGCACCTCCTATTTCGTAATATATTTATACCCTGCAAACATCAGTATTATAAACAGTCCAAAGACTAGACTAAAGTATATTATTAATATTGTCATTTTATACCCCAAACATTTACATTGGCGACCTTAATGCCTAATTCTTTTAGGGCATCAATTATCTTATCCTCTAAAGCATACCTGTCACCCTCGCTAAGGTCATTTTCTGTTGTTACTGTTATTGTGAGTTTCATTTTACCTTAACCTCCTCAGTGCTTTACCAGCAGGCTAAGCTTCCGTTTCAGTTTCCCCTAGTAGCAGTACTCTGTCGTGAAGGTTTGGGTATGAACGCATAGCTCTAACTCGTTTTAGGGCTTCAATGCCGAGCTGATGGGCATCGTTTCTTTCGGCATCGGTATAATCAGGGTTATGGTCATTATGAATGGTAAGGATTTTAATAGCTTTGTCTATGGTCATTGTTTTACCTAACTCTGCCTTTCCGTTGTCTTTCCCATTCAGCCTGCCCCTTGGCGGCTCTGGCATTGTCACATTCCCTAAGTGCTTTGTCTATCTCAGCAGTGCAATAAAATAAACTCCATTCTTTCCGTCTTGCCATTGTTTTGCCCCCTTCATTTGATACTACAATCATACCATATTAGATTAGCCTTAAGTTTAGGCTTGTTTGTTGACATTGCCCCTGACTATCAGCTTGGTATTTACCCAAACCTGGTAATCTCCAGCTTTGTCAAGATAGGTGTGGATATGACCCTGCCAAGTTGCTAGGTGTGAGTCAATTTCTCGGTGTGCAAGGCGGTGTATAGTTCCAGCATGATGCCCATAGTTGAGATACCCTATTAAAGCTGCCACTGAACTTATCCTCCTTTCTATTTGATACCCTAAGCATACCACAAGCCAATTAGTGCCTTTTAGTTCTGGCTTGTTCCACTTTAAACTCTGCCAATTCTGTTAATCCTCTAGTTTCTAGTTCTTGCATTTCTGTAAGGGTTCTGCCTTTTCTTTCCTTCTTTTGTTTCATTGACCTTGCCTCCCCTATTTGATAATACAAGCATACCATATTAGATTTGGCTTAATAGTGCCTTACCAGCCTATAAATTCTGGTAGATTATTGAATGTCTCTTTGGACATCTCTTCTACCTTTATTTGCCACTCTTCACCCTCTTCGTTATATCGCATCTGTGTTATTTCCTCCAACAAAGCTGGGCAGTTGGTGGCATCATAAACACAATTCGTACCACCACCCGTTATATGGGTAAGCCTTAATACTTTCATTGCCTCGCTCCCTTCCTTTGAATTTGCCTTAATTATACTGGGCAATCACAAGGATGCCCATATTCTATATGATAAGACTGGTGGTGGGTGGTGTATGCCCGTAACCTATCAATGGTGTGACCGCCTTGTTGCTTCCTTTCACAGCCCATATAATGGTAGCCATTGCGTCCAAATTTCTCGTCATTACCATTGACTAACTTAACCAGTGCTTCAGGAACTTCAATACTTTCTCCCTTGGTGACTGGTTGCAACCTAGTTACTTGTTCAGTGTAGTTCATTTTACCCTCCTATATTTGATACTATCATTAAATCATACCCAAACACCCATTACAATAGCAGGTGAACTAAGATAGAGCAAGGGATAGATAAGCAAAGCAGTATAATGGAAGGCAACTAGCCCATACTCTATAGGGGTCACTAAATTGGGCAAAAGCTCTCGGATACTAGTTATTTGAGTGTGGAATAACTATCGGGGGAGCCACTCCCCAATGGATTGTTAGTCAAGTAGCCATCGCTACAGCTCTGCTGTACCAAATATATAATAAGGTAAGATATGTTAGAAGAAACTATTAAGAGAATAAAGGAAACCCCTTTGCTTAACATAAGTACTGCTGAAAGCCAATTCAGCCTATCTGATTTAGCTATACTGCCCAAGAACCAAAAGGGGGGCCGTAAGAAGCAAACTCATTACAGGACCGAAGCCATACAAAGGCTACACGAAAATGTACTCAATGCTGTAAGGGTAATAGGCAGGGCAGTCAAGGGGAAGAAGGACATCTCCTGGCTACAGTTCCAGGCTGCCACATACAATATAGATCAGGTAGTAGGGAAGTCTAAGGTAAGGATTGAAGCTGACATAGGGGAGAAGTCTTTTGACCGGCTATTAAAGATGGCCTTGGAGTCACAGAGGCAATTACCGGAAGGCACGATAGAAGGAGAGTATAAGGAGATAGATGTACAAGAACAAAGAAGCACAGAGGGAAGCAGTAAGGAAAGCAGTTAATAAACATCGCAAGGGTATTACATCGGGTATTACAAATGGGGGTATTACAGACAAAGGCGTTACGAAACCTGTAATACTATCAGATGGTCAACTATGGTACCCGAACAACTATGGCTATCATCCGAAGGAATGTCAGTGCAATGCTCATAATGACAGGACCTGGATGACTGACACCGATTACCTGGGGATGATCACTCCTTTATAGTGCGAACCCAGGTAATCCTTATAACGTATATACGTAGGGGATAGGCAGGAGTTAAACCTTCCCAAGAAAACGCCCAGGTTGAGCTGAGGGGTAGGCTTAATCTTACGGGGTATAGAGTATATATAGACCCCTGTTCCACGAATTATGAAAAACGAATTGCCTGTGTTATAATAAGCAACAGGAGGATAGGCATGAGGATAACTGAGGGAGCCAGGCGGAAAAGGAGAGTAATTTACAAAGCCCCCAGGAGGGAGGAAATACGCAGGCCGAAGGCACCCCCACCCAAACCCATTCAGAGGGTAACTACTGGCAAAGCTGGGCCTCTCTCTCCATTATACTTAGCTGGAAAGGGGTCAGGTTTACCTGTTCATATTTGGAGAAAGATTAAAAGGCAGAGATAGAATAACCCCTGTTATATGATATACTAATATTGAATTGTGTAGAAAGGAGGGAGGAAGATGGAGAAGGAAGTAGCGGTAAGGGAATGGTGTCTTGAGAGGGCGATGTTATATCTAAAAGACAACAATATTGACCCTGACCGCATAATGGACACTGCCGATATGTTTGAAGTGTATATTAACACTGGCAAAGTCCCCAAGCGTATAACAGTCAGCAACCCAAAGTGAATTACCTAGGAGGGGGTAGTATGAGATTAGAGAAGATGGTACAAGATATGACTGAGCCGAAGGGGTTTTTAACCTGGGTTAATGAGATACCTAAGGAAGAGCGATGGTTATGGGAAGACCCGATAGCTCTTGAAACGGTTATGAGAGGGCTTGAGGATGCAAAGGAAGGCAGAATATCAAAGATAGATGCTGAGTTACTAAGGGATGAAGAATTAGATATAGAGGATGATTTAATACCTGACTTTTAAGGAGGTAATATGGCAAGGATTCAAAATGGTGGGAGGAGACCTTTAAGAACCAAATCAGTCTTAGGGCAGGCTGGCAGGCCAGCGACTCCGAAGTTTGATGCTTTAAGAGGGCTCAAGGGGAAACCTGACAAGACTATAATTGATGTCCTGGTAGCCAGGAGGAAGGCCGTAGAGGATGCGATAAGGATTTTTAGACAGAGGAAATAGGGGTGCAAATCCCTAGTCACAGTTATATAGGGGGATGATATGAGGAAATTACCCTTACTTTTGGTTGAATGGGATGATTGTGTAACCGATTCCCGTTGGCAAGATGTTAATACGGAAAGCGGAATCCATACAAACCCAGCTTACTCTGTGGGCTGGCGGGTAAAATCCAACAAGAGATATTTAGTCATATCTCCAATGCGTGATTCTACTGACAAATGCGATGACCGCATAAACATACCGAGGGGTTGTATTAAAAGTATAAGGCGATTAGAATAACTGTGATGGGAGAATAGGTAATGAAGATAACTAAAAGTGGGTTTCGTTTTGGTAGATTTATGTTAGATATATCCTATCGTCATAGAACGATATTTTGGGCAACTGGCTATCATGAGTATTATATCCGCCTTGGTATTCCACCCAAAGCAACAAAGCATAATACAGGTTCAAGTCCCTAGTCACGGTTATATAAAGGAGTGAAGATGAAACGGGGATTGTCAAAGTTCAAGCGAGATTACCACTTCAGCGATTGCTCTGTTTATAATGAACCCGCTTATCCTAATGGTAGGTGCGATTGTGGGCTAAGTGGTTGGCAATGGCTCAATCGGCTCATTAATAGAATAACCGGCAAACTACCACATATAGTATAGATACCACAGAGGATACAAGATATGGAACAACTAACTGAGCTTTACATTAAGGGGAAGATTACGGACAGGATACACGAACTATCGTTAAAGTTCTCCTATGAGATGTTACACGAAGGATATAGTTTTCTCTGTCCCCGTGATATACAAAGGCGGTTTTATGAGAAGTGGGCGGAGTACGCCTTGACTAATTGACCCTAGGGCAACGGCTTTATGCCGTTTTATTACCAGTCTTTGGGGGTGGTTTGGATTAAACCCCCCTTTTTATTATGAACATAGCATTGATAATATTATTGGTGGTGGGTATACCGTTAGTTTATATCGCAGCAGTAACCTATTGGGATGAGTGGATGGTGAACAGACATGGTTGAACCGCCTTATGGGTGGCGATATTGGGCCAGTCTTATATTAGAAATGATGATATGTGCGATATTTTGTCTTATAGTGCACGGGTTAATTAATAGATGAAAAAGATTATCATAGTAATACTGCTGCCAGTTTGGTGGCTTCTCTGGTTTGTAATAGCAACAAGCCTTATTGATTTGGTGAAATGACAGTAGAATTAGAAACAAAAGACACTCTTATAATACAGGAATTCGCTCACAAGCATCCCGATAAGTGGATAGAAGAGGTATTTAACTGCAAACTATGGGCGATGCAGAAGGATATAGCAAGGGATGTCTTCAAGCGTCGCAGGGTAGCGGTTAAGACCTGCTCTGGAACAGGGAAGACATATATCGCTGCGAGAATAGCGTTGTGTTTCCTCTATACATTCTATCCATCAACGGTTCTGACTACCTCTTCCTCATTCCGCCAGGTTCAACACGCTCTTTGGAGAGAGATAAACTCAGCCAAGGGGAAGGCAACCATCCCCCTTGCAGGGAAATACACCCTCACTTCAATTGATTTAGATGATAAGTGGTTTGCCATAGGAATCTCAACAAAGGAACCAGAGCGGTTTACTGGATTACACAATAAGCATATGTTGGTAATTGCAGATGAGGCTTCAGGTCTTGATGAAGTTATATTCGCTGCAATGGAAAACCCCCTTTCAACTGGGAACACACATCAGCTTTTAATCTCAAACCCAACTCAACCCACGGGAAGTTTCAGGGATGCGTTCTCGTCTCCCCTGTATAATACTTTCTCAATAGACGCATTCCATACCCCGAATCTTGCTGCCTTTGGGATTACGATGGATGATATGAGGAGCAATACTTGGGCGAGCAAAATTACGGACGAACTCCCATATCCTGAGTTGATAAATCCCGAAGCTGTCTATGAACAATATCTCAAGTGGGGTGAGGGTAACTGGGCGTTTCAAGTTTGGGTACTAGCTAACTTCCCCCCGACAGGAACGGATACACTCTTTTCACTTGAAGAAATTGAATCAGCAATGGAAAGGCAGATTGAGCCGAATGGAGAGTTGTTCGGGGCATTAGATGTGGCGAGATACGGTGATGATGAATCTGTTTTCGGGTTAAGGTGTGGGGACCACGTCTATCCTTTCAGGTCGTGGGCACACGCTGAGACAACTCATACAGCGGGTAGAACGATTCGTGAGATAAGGACAAACAAACCCTATATCACCACAGTGGACTCTGTGGGTGTTGGTGGTGGTGTGTTTGATATGCTTGAAGAAGAGGGACTGAATGTAGCTGAGTTCAATGCTGGGAATGAAGCGGTTGATAAAGAACACTTTGTAAACCGTAGGGCTGAATTGTTTTGGCTTCTCAAGGACAGATTCAAGGATGAGGCCATAGACCTCCCAGATGATGATTTATTGAAAGCACAGCTTCTTGATGTTAGATATACGTATGACCGCAAGGGCAGGATGCAGATTGAATCAAAGGAACAAGCTCGCTCTAGGGGGTCAAGGTCTCCTGACAGGGCGGATGCTTTAATGATGCTCTTCGCCCCAGTTTCGCTTAGAAAACTCACCAAACCAAGACAAAAATGCTCTATATAGTAGGTGCTTATGGAAGAATATCTTACCAAACATAAGAGACGCAAGGATGAATTACAGGGATTATATAATAGGATGGATGCCGACAGGAAATTGTATTACCTTGAACCCTATATAATGCGCAATATTGAAACGAATCTGGCGGTGAAGGGTGTCCACAATATTACATTAAATGATGCTGCCGTATTCGCCCATCGTGCAATCGCTATTCTCTCAAGTGCTTACCAGCAGGTGGTTGTAGAGGGGAAGGGTATAGACGCAACCTATATAGAAGATTTTATTAACGCCTGTTTATGGGAGGCTGACCAGAATCTTATAAAACAGGGATACTCAACTCTTTATGCTTGGAATTGTGAACATGTCTGCATTCGTGGGAGGTTGTCTTCAAGGAATCTTATAAGAGTTGAAAACGGAGAATTGATAATAGATGTTATGCCTTGGGATACGAAGTATGTAACGTTTGAATTTGACCGCAATGGTCTTGATATGAATGCCTATGAGACAATTCGTGGCAAGGCTGATATAAAAGCCGAATACAACAAGGATGTTGCTGGGAAAACTGGCAAGATTCTCGATTTATGGACTCCTAAACAGAACATCATTTCCATTGAGGGGGCTGACCAAAGGACAAAACCACACAAGTATGATGAAAACCCCTGTATATACCAAAGGGTTCCCTCTGGCTCTATGTTACAGGATGAACTCGCAGAGGAACATCGTGGAGAAAGCATATTCTCCCTTGATAGGGGTATGTATCTCAATTTGAACAAAGCAGCCTCAATACTTATGACACAAAATATGCAGTCGTTTCAGGCTGGGTTGCAATTGCATAGTGAAGCTGGTTCGGGGGCTGAACTTCCAGATGATAACCCACGTGACCCAGGGCAAATGACAGCAGTTGAGATAGGTGGTGGGTTTACGCCAATCCCAACAAACGATATGAAGATGGCTACCCGCTACCTTCTCCAGATGCTAGAGGCTAGGGCGCAAAGGGGGGCACTTTCAAATATAGATTATGGCAACCTTTCCTTCCCTCTTTCGGCAGTGGCTATTGCGAAATTAAGTGAATCAAAAGACCAGATATTCGTTCCAAGGCTAATGGCACTTTCGCTTTACTATCAGCAGTTGGCTAAATTATTTATAAGACAATTTATTAAATACGGGAAGAGTGCGGAGTTAGGAGAGGAATCCCACCGAAGGAGTTTTGAACCCAGTAAGCTAAAGGGTAGTTACACGATAAAATTCAGGTATTTCTCACAGTCTCCTGAGCAGGAGATAGCGAATTACTCTGTAGCTGTTGCTGCTATGGCGTTTTTGTCAGAAGACACCATAAGAAAAGATATTCTTAAACTCCGTGATCCAGATGGGGAGAAATTAAAGAAGAATGCAGAAAAAGCTGCTGTGTTAGATCCAGATCCTGTGTTATATGACACTATCGTTGGGCTTTATAATGAAGATAATACAATGTCAGATATTAAGGCAGATATGCTCAAGCCCACTCTTTTGAGTAGGTTGAGACAAAAGATGAGTCCCGTTCCCCAAGCTCCCCCAGTGCAAGAAGGGAAGGGGGCACAACCACCCGAAGGTTTAGTCCCATTAATGGGCGGTGGGGGTGGTGCTGTACGAAGACCCGTCGGTAGGGGAGAGCTTGAGCCTTCAGAGGAATTTGTAAGAGATGAGGAGGAGCGAGCTGGTGCGGCTACTGCCAATAGGGAACGCCGAGCAATAGAGGGTGAAAATGTCTAAGGCAACAGTAGATGCGAAAATATCAAAATTGAATAAAGAAATAGACGCAATTTTGAATCAGCAAACCCCACAAGGCGGGAATGCAAGATCGATGAATAGTTTAAGGGCTTTTATAAACAGAATGAAGGGGGTAAAGCGTGGCGGTAGTCCAACCCCTCGGTAAGAGAATTAAAATCCCCCCGATAGCCGAAGAAGAAGAGGAAGTCCCTAAAATTGAAGAACCAGAAGTGGAAATTCCCTGGGCTATCGGTATGGTAGAAGATGTTGGTAGGCAACTTGGTGGGCAGGTGATTGATGTTCCTGAAGCTAGAGTTTATACACCCCAAGATATAGGGGTTACGCTTCCCGAAGGTTGGGGGGTTAAACTCACACCCGCTGAAACTGAGCAAGGATTTACCTATTCCCTTGTAGAGCCAGGGGGCTGGGAGCTTTTTGGTGGTGATGTATATGTCTCCCCAGAGGGAGAATCCTATAGTCTGGCTCAAATGAGAAGGCTTGCACTGGCAGAAGAGTGGGATGAGTTTGAGGCACTACCACCCGAAGAACCAGAGACCGAGATTTTCCGTCTTTTAGGGGGACTGTTCCCAGGGCGTGAAATCGGTGAGGTAATTGAATACTACTTCCCAGAAGTGGAGGAGGTAACTGTAACCCCACCGCCAGAAGAAAGAATAAGGATTGAAGAAGAACAGAGGATAGCCACTGAGAGGTGGGGCGAGTTCCTCTCCGAGATACAGGAAATCGGCAGAACCCCTGAAACGGAATCATTGTTAAGGATAATGTTCCCTGATATTAGTGACCCTGAATTAGAATCACTATTAACAGGGGAGCCAATACCAGTAATGGAACAGGCAACGATGGGCTTGGGGGCTGCTTGGGAAGAGTTGACTACAGGTGGCTGGACATGGGGTGAGGTTGGGGATGTTCTTTTGGGTGGGCTTGGTGTGCTTGGTGCTACGATTGAAACATACGTCCAAAGACCCTGGGAAGCATTTGTGGGGGAGGCTAGGGCTAGATTCCAACTGGCAATCGGCCAGGGTAGTCCTGCTGATAGGCTTTTTATTATAAGATTGGATAAGGCCTGGGAACAACACGGTTGGGGTTGGGCTTTTTCTGAAGATGTAAGCCTTGCTTGGGAGGAATACACCAATCAACTTACAGGTCCCGCTAGGGTAGCTACCGAGATTTCCGAGTGGCTTAATCCAGCTTATCTCATTACATTAGGTGGTATTGCTGGAACTGGGGCGAGAATGGTAAGCCGTATTCCAGTTATCGGCAACTGGGCTGCAAAAATGGCTGGGGCAGTTATCAAGACGGAGAGGGCAGTTTTCTACCCCATAACAAAGCCACTGGAATTAACTGCACGTGCAGCGGCTAGGATTGTTCCCAGTGCTGCAAGGAAGATTATAGGTGAAACAACGCATCTAATAATGAAACTCCCCAAGAGCGAGGCAATAGCAGCGGACTTATTTGCAAGCAATTGGATGAAGAGAGTAACACAAAGGATTGCCAAATTACCCCTGGCAAAGCCCTTTATTAGAGCGATTGACCCCAGACTGCTTGTTAGGTTGAATAGTGCGATTGTTGAGGATGTTGTTGGCAGGGCTGCTGGTGTTAAGTTGTTTTTTGAATCTGCTGGTAGGAATCTCAGGGCAGCGAAGCTCTTAGAGTTAAGAGGAGTTTCTGCTAACCCAGTTAAATTGTTTGGCTTTAATAAAGAAGGCGTTTCTACAACCATAAGGCGATTAACAAAAGATGCCACTGGCACGCTTGAGGATATATTCATTCACCCAGGTAAATACGCCCTTAATGCCCGACAGATAGAATATGTCAATAGAACACACGAATTATTTACAGGCGTTACTGATTTACTCATAACTGAAGGCGTAGCCCCAAAGGGGGTTACTGCTGAATGGTGGGTTCACAGGGTGGTTATGGGTAAATATAACAAGGCTGGGGAGCTTATTCTTGTCAGAGGTAAGCCTGGGGTTAAGGGTGGTGGATTAGGGGCTAAGAGAGCCTACGAGATGCGCAGGAAGGCACCCACAATGGATACTGGCATTGAGTGGGGTATTAGATACAGCCCCAACCCAGAAGAGTGGATTGGCACTTACATAGAAGAAGCCTTTAAGAAGATAGGTGATGAACGCTTTGCCCTAATGGTCGCTGAATATGGGACTAAACCCTCAGTGATATTGGCAGAAAGAGCACCAGAGTTGGTGGCCAGAGCGGAACTCACACAAGCTGAGCTTGCTGGTGCAGCTAAGTTTGAGAGTGTTATTAACAGAGCCATACGAGGCGAGAGACTGCCAGAGGCAACCCTAAAAGCTATGGAAAAACAATTCCCAGAGTTGGGGTATCGTCTCAGGTATTTGACAAAAGAACCAACCACAGTAAAGGCTCTGGGTAAATACATAGAAACACTCAAGAGATACCCTGAAAAACCAGGACGTTTGCCCAGCGACCATAGAATGGCTGAGGCATTCAGTGTTATGCCCTTTGAGGAAAGGCTAGCTTATCGCTATGTCATAGAGGATTTGGCTGTTAAGACTGGTGATAAGGGTGCCAAGAGAATCCTTAAAGCATTAGATAGCGTGGATACGCTGCCAAGATATACACCAAGCGAGGGATTGCCTAAAGATATGTTTGGCTATCCTCAAAAGGGGATGGTTGAAGGTGTTGCTAGGGTAACTAGATTATCAGCCGATGATTATACCAGACTTGTTGAATTACACAAGAGGGCTGGATTACCACCGCCAGATGTTGCTCTAAAACCAATGATAGAAGGCATTGAGGCTGAGACAATAATTAAGAAAGTCGCCTATGAGTTACCGCCTGTTAAAACAGGAGCGGAGAGATTGGCGGCATTAAACTCGTTAAAACTAGAGGCGAAAGCCCTGAAGGAAGCACGGAGGGGGCCTTTCTGGCAGGCCAAGTCGGAGAAAGCCCTTGAGATGGAGAAGATTAGGCAGCCAGGCATAGAACACGGTTACATTATGCAGCCTATGTTTGGCGGAAGACTCTATGATAGAGAGTTCATTGATGTAGTCAATATGTGGTTTGGGCATAAGAGCGGGCTAAAGGCGTTAAGATTTACCTCTGACTTGGCTGGAATTTTAAGAATTACAAAAGCTGCCCTTGACTTTTCCTGGCAAGCTATTCAGGGAATGCCCTCATTTGGTTTAGCCCACGCCTATTTACTGATAAACCCCCCTATTGGGGTTAAGTTGATGGGGCAGTGGTATAGAGGATTTTGGTATTCAGTCAACAGTTTCTTTAGACCAGAAGTTTTCTACAAAATGATGAAGGGGAAGTTTGGGAAATTAAGCACTGAGCGTATTGGCTTTGGTGGAAGTTCTCAGGCCATAGATTACTTTGAAGTCTTGGGGGCGAAGACTGGATTCGGGGGCTTTGGCGCGAAGGCTTTAAGGAGAATACCACTTGACCCATTTGGTAGGGCTGAGGTCGCCTGGTTGTCTGGTGGAGAGTATGTCAGAAACACATTCTGGGAAATCCTCGCACCATCCGCAATAAAAAGGGGACAGGAGTTTCAATTAGTAAGATTTCTGGATAGAATGACTGGAATAATTGATACTGCTGGTATGGGTGTCCCTCAACTTACAAGGCAACTTGAATCTTCTTTTATGTGGTTTGCCCCAAGATACACCAGAGCCTGCGCATCAGTTCTGGCTAGTATATTTAGAGGTGGATATACAGGGCAAATGGCCCGTAAGGCACTGGGCGGGATGGTTAGTGCTGGAGTACTCTATTATTCTGCATTACAATATGGACTAGCTACTCTTGAGGGGAAATCACACGATGATGCTTGGGATTCTGTTCTTGAAGGGTTCGGTGTAGTTCAAGACCCGATAACAAAAGAATGGGGATGGAAGCCCTCGGCCAGATTTATGACTATTAAAATTGGCAACTACTATATGGGCTTAGGTTCATTCTGGTATGGTCTACTCAGACTTAGTGGCAATATTATGGCCACAGTAAATGAGGTCGGGGATAGAGAGATAATAGACTTCATAAAAATTATTAAAAACGGAAGCGTAAACAGAGACAATCCATTCGTCTACTGGTGGTTTACCCGCACATCGCCAGTAACTAGCAATATAGTCCAGTTGGCAGAGCATAGGGACTTTCTTGGTTATCCGATAGAATCCGTTGATGAATATTTAATGCACATAGCCAAGATGTTTGAGCCGATTTGGTTGGAACAGGGCGTTAATCCCTTGGTTTTCCCATCATGGTCTACGGATGCGGAGATACCAGAGGGGTTAGCTAGACAACTTATTATACCAGCAGAACTATTCGGATTACGGACATTCCCTGAGAGTGGATGGGTAAGGTTCTACGATAAGGCTAAGGAATATATACCCAGTATGCCAAGAGAAGAGCTTGACGAAGCACAGATAGGAGCTTGGAGGGATGACAAGCTGGAATGGGCACACCTAACAGATGTGCAGAAGATGAATTTACTTGCCCGTTACTCAGACCTGAATGATTTATACATAGAAGCTCAGGCTGATAGTGCTGTAAGAGATAGTGGAATCTGGGGGCAATGGCAAGAAGTCATGGCGGAATCCAAAGAGATTTACTATGACAGGATTAACCAACTCACAGGACAATTAATAATGGGTGAGATAGATACCCGTGAATACAGGGACATGGCTGGTGAAGCTGGGCAAATGTATGGCGTGTCCCTTGAAACCATAGAGAGAGACCCGACTTATTCTGATATTTACAATTACTTCGCCAAGAAAGAGGAAGAGGAAGATAAATATGGATTTCTTGATGATATAGCCATGGCTGAATATAGTTCCCGAATCCTCTTCGCCGAAGATATGGTAGATATAGATGGCAATTATGATTGGGATGAAAGGGATAGAAGGATAAGCGATTTCATTGAGAAGTGGGGGTTAGCTACATACGAAAGAATACTCAAATACTATGAGGAAAAGAAACGCATTGAGGGTCTTAATGAAGTCTGGCTCAGGAAGGCACACGACACGGAGCTTATCGGCAGGGACTACTGGGACTTACCCTGGAAGCCGATTATAGATATATCACTCTCATCTGATGTTCCTGCTCCATACTTACCGCTTTGGCAAACATACATTAGTCTCAAAACAGATGAGGAACGGGAAGCCTTTATAGTAAAACACCCCGATTTTACTAGGGACTGGAGAACGGAATACAGGATTGCCAACTCCAATATAGACGCTATGCTTGCCTTATGGGGTTATGGGGGTAATCTACAATCAGCTGAAGCTTATAACCTTGTAGAAAAATGGGGGGCTGAGTTAGGTATCCCATTGGATCAGATGGGGCTTGGACTACCACCCAGAAATCTTGTAAAGAATTACTTTGAATATAAAGCTATATCTGCCGAGCATGGTGGCAACAGCAGAGAAGCCAAGGGATATAGGTATGATAACCCCGAATTTGATGAATGGGGGCAGGAGAATTGGGGCTGGAAGCCAGCCAGGAAGCCCAAGGAAGAGGCAGAAGAAGGCTACCTTGGCACATTAGAAGACATCTTAGACTAGCCAGTAAATCTTTAATACTGGCGATAAAATAAAAAGGAGGAACACACCGTGGATGAAGAGAAGAAAGCTGATGAAGTAACTACGGATGATAAAAGTTCGGAAGTTACTCCAGCGGTGGCCAAACCTAGTTCACAAAAACCTGAGTTTACCAAGGAGCAGGAGGCGGAGGTTCTGAAGCGAGTTTCAGATGAGCTTGCGAAGAGGGGAGACAAGGCTAAAGACCTAGAAACTAAACTAGGGGATGCGACTAAATTCATTGACACCCTACAGGCAGAGCGACTAGAGGCTTCGGCTAAGAAGTTTGGACTAACTGTAGAGAAACTCAAAGAAGTTGGGATTGAAGACCCCAAGAAGGTTGAGGCCTATGCTACCCTATTTGGCAAGACTGGGGATACGCTGAAGGATGATCCCATACCTGATTCTGGAAAGACAGAGGGAGGTTTATCCGATGAGGCTTTCACAGAAGGCATTGGTTCTGGCAAAATTCCGCTAGACAAGGATGCCATGGCGAGAGCCAAGAAACTCGGAATCACAAGATAAAGGAGAAAATAAATGGCAGCAGGAATGACAATTACTGGTTCTCTTACTGACAGTCTACCTAAAATGCTAGCTTCAGCAAGAATTATCAGGGAGTTTGAGGGCGTTATGCCCCAACTAGTGGATGTGGTTACTCTGGGCGAGGGAGAGGGTTTAGATTGGAACGAAATATCGCTAGCCCAACTTGTCGCTCAGGCAGTACAAGAAACTACAGTACTAAATAATCCGCAGCAATTGGCTGATACTATCTTAACAATCACTCCTACGGTTGTGGCTATACAGACTCGAATTACCGATAGGGTAGCAGCCCGAATATCTAATAATGTTTATGCCAAAATCGGTGCTCTTGCACAGAACGCAATTCAACGCAAGAAGGACGAGGATGGCATTACAGCACTGGATGCTGGCAGTTCTACATCTGACCCTGGGGCTGGTAACACACTAACCAGTGGGCATATTGCTTCAGCTAAATATAACATCTCAAGCAATGTTACTGAGCCTGGCCCTCCACCTTACCGATGTGTCTTACATGGCTTCCAGTTAAAGGACTTATTCGATGAACTAGTGGCTGGTATCGGCACTTACGTGACAATGGAGGGGCCGTCAGCCAGAGTATTTGCTACTGGGTTTAACCTACCCATTGCAGGTGTTGAGGTTTATGAGGATGGCAACATCCCTATAGATGGCTCACTTGATGCAAAGGGTGGTGTCTTTTCCCAGCAAGGAATCATACTGGTTCAGGGCAGAGCACCCAGAGTAGTACTTGTTAGACAGGAGCATATTGGTGGTGGAGCTACAGACGTATTCCATTACGATGAGTATGAATATGGACTCAGGGCTGGAATTGACTGGGTCTTCGAGATGGAGTCTGACGCTACCGCACCCACAAGCTAATGAATAAGAATCGTGAGGTTTGGCAAGAGGCTCACGGTAAAATTCCTAAAGGATGGCTTATTCACTTTCTAAACGGAGATAAGCGGGATACTCGCTTAGAGAATCTTGCTGCGGTTCCCCGCTACCCAGTTCATCTGGGACAAGTAACCGCCCCTTATATCGAAAGGATAAGAAAAATAGAAAGGGAGCTAAAGCTCCTAAAGGAGAAAAACAAATGAGTATAACAGGACAAAGTGGAGTTGGCAAAATCCGTCTTTTCACTGATTGCTGCGGTAATGAGATTGTCGTAACTAATGCTGAAGCTCCAACAACTCCAGGGCATAGCCAGGGACCATTCTCTGTGTTGGGTGATTTGACTCAATCAGATGCAGGTTTGGTATTACTGTCTAAGGCTAATGGATTTGCTAGACTTACTGCATCTGCTGTATCCAATGCTGATGGGTGTGCGTTGGCTACGGAAGTTTCATTCAGCCCTATTTTGAATGGTACATTGATACTTGAGGCTAGGGTTGCACTCCAAGCTATAACGGCAAGGAATATCTTTATTGGGTTTACAGGAGTAATTGCTGACGACGTACTAGAACCATTAACCTGTAGTGGTACGACTGTTACTATTGCTGGTTCTACTTATGTTTCGGTAGGTTTCCTATTTGACAGCCAGATAACGAGGGCTGCGACTGCATCAACGGCATACTGGCTTATGCCCTACTTCCTTACTACAACTGCTACACAAACAGATACAGATATAGAGGCTTCTCAGTTAGTTGTAGCTGGTGAGTGTGATGTACTTCGTGTAGAAGTGGATAATAATGGTGCTGCGAGATGGTACATCAATGGTAAATTAGAACAGTCTATTGGTGCTGGTTTAGCAGCTACGCCTGCTACTAAACTCGGTGCATTGTGTGGAGTTTGGTCCACAGCGTCTACTGAATCTGATTTAGATGTAGACTATCTATTGGTAACAGCAAACCGAGACTGGACTAGGTAAGGAGGACGAAATGGCAATAACAGGACAAAGTGGAGAAGGGATGATTCGCCTCTTTACCGATATGTACGGTAACGAGATTCCTGTCGGGAATACTGAAGCTGCAACAACCCCTGGACACTTTCAGGAAGATTTTTCCGTACTGGGAGACCTATTTGATGGCGATGCTGGACTTGTTCTTTTATCAAAGGCAAGTGGGTATGGTCGCCTTACAGGTACTGATGAGGCTGGTTATGGATGTGCCCTTGCTACAGAAGTTTGCTTTAGCCCTGCCTTAAATGGAACAATCGTTGTAGAAGCTCGTGTTGAACTACAGGTATTGACTGCCCGTAATATCTTTATTGGTCTTACGGGAACAATCGATGACAATATTGTGGAATCATTAACAGCGGGCACGGCAACCATAACAAAGGTTTATCCATCAGTCGGATTTTTGTTTGATAGTCAGCTTTCGTCTCCCTACGATACTATTTGGCATATGCCATATTTACTGGCGACAGACTCAACCCAAACTTCAACAGATGTTGATGCTAGTCAAATTATTGTAGCGGGCGAGAGCGATGTTCTCAGGCTAGAAGTTTTCAGTGATGGAGCCGCAAGGTGGTTTGTTAACGGCAAGTTAGAGCAATCTGTCGGGCCTGGATTAGCTGCCACACCTGGAACTCTACTTGGTGTTGTTTGCGGATGCTTTGGAACAGCCAACACTATTACCGATTTAGATGTGGATTACCTTTTGGTAACAGCCAATAGAGATTGGACTAGATAATTTAGGGGCTTTGGGGGCAAGCCTGAAAGGTAGAAATACCAGCCCCTACTAAAATTCAAGTGCTGCCTTTGCAGCATTTTAGGAGGAAAAACAAAATGTCAATGTGGACTAAAAGCAAAATGCACAGAGGGTGGAAATGGAACCATCACAATGACCAATTGCACTTAGTAGTCAACGGATTTACTCACCTTATATATGGTAACTATGGTGATGAAAAGGTGCAGAATGTCGCAAATATATTTGGTTGTACCCTAGGTACTAAAATGATTCTACCAGATGGTAGGGAATTCCGCCTAGCACAAGCGAGTAGTACAAGCTATTTGCAACCAAGCTACGGTGTTGCTGGCGACCAGACCTTTGTAAACTCTGGCACAGCAGTAGCTACCAGCGCTGCTGGGGCTTACACGGTTACCATGACCACAGAGGAAGATGTAACCGAAAATATGTTTGAGGATGGTTACTTGCTAGTTTCTACTGGTAGTGAAAAATATCCTATGTATAGGATTAAGGAACACCCTGCTGCTAACTCTGCTAGTTGTGTGATAACACTACGTGAGCCACTTACTTTGGGAAAAACTGGGGCTGCTGCCGTCAATTCATCTCAAACAGTTACACTGTTCAGAAACATCTATAAAAGTGTTAGGAGTCCAAGGGCTGAGGGGGCAGTTGGCTTTCTGAAACGCCATTCCTGGATTGGTATTGCCACGCACTGCCCTTCCGTCACAGCCTCATACTATTCTTGGCTTCAAGTTAGTGGTTGGTGTCCTATGAGTGGTTACGATAATATGGGTGCTTCTGAGGATGAACAGCAGACCTATTTCTGGCATGATGGTAGTATCCGTCTATGTACTACTTCAGCTGGCCTAGTGGAGGGTAAGCAAATATGTGGCATTGTGGCGCCATGTTCTCACTCGTCTAAAGGCAATGAAGACCTCCCTGGGGCAACGATACCCGTATGGCTACAGTTACCACAATAAACAATGGATATAGTTAAAGGAACAACTTATGTACGGGGCGATGAGTATTGTATAAATCTAGCTGAAGTAAATCTTGTCGCCCCCAATAAAGAAGGTGGAACTGGCTGGCACAGGTTCCAAATAATTGCTCTATATAGAGATAGGCATTTATGTGTATACCGGGAAGATATGGGTATGACTAAAGACTTTAAGGCTGGTCAGTTCCGAGTAATGGGAGGCGTTGTAGACGGTAATAAAATATATCAAGAACACACAGTAAACGAAGTCAGGGAAATGGCTGATGATATGAGATGGAATAAACAAGCCATTGATGTCAAGGAGCTATTTCAAAACAATGAAATCAAAATAAGCTAGAAGTTTGAGTTAACGGGAATTAGTCATAAGGAGGATAAAGTGACTATAGAGGACACACAAACAAACGAAGCATTAATTGAAGAGATGCTAAGGGATGCTGAGAACGCACCCGAACCTGGCACGCTAGAGAAGGTTATCCACAAGGGGGACGAAGAACAACCTGCCCCGATGACACTGGCCAAACTTGAAAGTGCGGGCTGGGTGTATATCTACGAAACCAAGGACGGGCAGAGAAGCATAGCCAATAAGGGTATGCTACGTCAGTTACTCAAGCTAAAGAATAAGGATGGCACGCCGAGATTCACTGTAAATAAGCCACCCTATGAGCCGAAGAGGGGGACTCTCAAGTGCCTACTTCACGGAGACAATCCTGATAGGGCACACTACAGTGAACTGGGATTGCCCGTTTGTCCAAAGAGTAATATAACTAACCCACTTCAGGTCAAGAGGCATATGCAAAAGCGTCACCCTGTAGAGTGGGCAACCTTAGAACAGGAACGCATAGAAAGGGAACGGCAAGAAGATAAAAGGGAAAGGAAAGAAGACAGGGAACTCCAACACGCCATACTGAAGGCTACAAAGCCCGAACTATATGTAAGCAAGAGGGATAGAGCAAAGGAGGAATAAGCGATGCCAACGGCAGTTGACGCTCTTCGCAAAGAAAGTTCACCCGCTAAGGTCAGAGCTGCCATATCTCAGTGTATAGCTTCAGAAATAAGAGGTGGTAGAGAACGTGACCAAGCCGTAGCTATGTGCTATTCAATGGCACGCAAGAAAACTGGCAAGACCTTAGCACCAAAAGAATAAATAAATAAAGGAGTTAAAAAATGGCTGTAAAAAGAATAGTCACTCCAAATAAATTCATAGGACTTTCAACGGATACAAAGCCCACTATGGCTACTGACTCAAGGGTCAGGGTGGGCGACACCTTCTACGAGACCAATACATTTGATATGTATGTTACTCGTGATGGAACTAACTGGTCATTAAAGACACAAAATGTCACCGTAGTGGATGCAACTGGTATCTCCGCTGCTATGTTCGGTAAGCCCTCTTTGCAATGGCTTAATAAGGGTTCTGCAATATGGTCTAAGGAACACATGATATTCAGTGGATGGACTGCTAAACTTACTGGTGGCTACCAATCAGGTCATGATGACTGGTCAAGAGTTTCCTTCAATGTCAATAGTATGCCACTAAGTCAGTTAGAGTCAATCCTGTATGCCTACCGTATGACCGTAACTGAAACCGTTGGCCCCAATATATCCTTCGATGTCCACAATCCTGATGCCCCCAATCAGTGGGCAGAAATCAGCTATAGTAATGGTGCCCCTGGCATAACCAAGACTTCTGGTTGGAACTACTTTAATCTCCTACCCGCCTCAACTGCGGCACTATTCTGGTTTGGTGATAACATTCTCACATCTGGCATAACGGGCAATGATGGTACAACCGTGGCAACACTGGCGACCTATCAGGCTGATGCCTTCTTTTCAACATCCGTTATTACCAAGATAAACATTGAATGGGGCTATCATAGCACAACCTACTTGGAGCCCGTCTTTATAGGTAAGATTGAGGTAAATGATATTGACATCACTTTGGAACCCTCTGCGGAAGAGCAACTTGATATAGTAAGGGATGATACTGCTAAGGCTTTAACTACTATTCCAACCTGGACTTTTGGTACTCCTACTCTCTTGGCTTCTAACCAAGCCAGCGCTTCGTGGTATAGAGGGCATCAAATAGATGGCACATACCAGAAAGGTGCTACTGGTTGGTTGGCTGCTTTGTATGTTAAACCGGGTGCTGATGCTAGTAGTTTTGCCGAAGTCAATATACCTGTCAACGAATTGCCTGTACCGGAATTTACCGCAGCGATATGGTCATACCTCTTGACTGTATCTGGGATTCCCGCTGTCAGCATGATTATATGGCTACACGACCCAGCGGATATGGACAAACGTTGTGAGGTAACGCAGAGAACTGACCATGCAGACCTAGAGGCTGCTGCTGGATGGAACGCCCACGAGCTTAATACAGATACCGCATATCTATACTACTATGGAGAAAATGTAGGTAGTCCTGGTCCTTGTGTTTCAGCAGGAACGGACTATAAATGGAATCAGTACACAGTTGATTCCGTTTTCTCTACATGGACTATCTACCGTATCTCGTTCTGCTGGGGTTGGTACGGTGACCCAATGCCTGAGGCTTTCTTGGCTGATGTGAAACTCAATGGTGAATTAATTCCGCTTGGCCCAGCAGATGGTAAGCACCAGAGAACAGTTCTCACTACCAAGACCTGTGCTAGTTCTGGGGCGATAGCTGCTGATGATGTTGTATCTGAGAACGGCAGTTCAGGAACCGATTGGGACTTTAAGATGGGGGGTACTGGATATATCACTAGAGCCGTGATAGCAAGTGCTACAAATGCAATAACACCTAGAGGGGTTCTGCAACTCTATACTAAGCCACCTACCTGCACTAAGAATGACAATGCAGCTTCTAACGGCCCCGTTACCGCAGATATACCATATCTTGTGGGAACAGTAGCTTTCCCCGCTATGAGTGATGATGGTACTGGCCATTCTTATTCTGTAGCCACACCAAGCACTTCTGGCAACCTTCCCTTGGCGTTTGATACCCCTATGTTGTATGGGGTGTTAATAACTAAGGATACTGCTACTTGGGGTCAGGCATTGATTAGTATTAGCCTTTCTGCTGATATGCAGGATTAGGAGTAAGTTATGGCTGATAGATTTTTTGTAATGGGGCAGGTCTTCATTGCTGATGGCACAACCACAACCGATAAAGCTGGCAGACAAACCACTGACCAGACTATAACCGTAACTGGCGGAGCAGGAAACTTTACTATATATATGACTCAAGGCATGACGGGAACTGTTACAAGTGGAACTACTGCCATAACTGGTTCTCCTGTTACACTAAATGCAGGGGTCAATACTTTAGTCGCAGATGGGGATGGGGACTGCACAATGGATATAACCATTGGGTCAGCCGCTAATTGGGACTCTGTTCAAAGCTGGTCTGCTGCATCGGGTGGAACGGGTGGTGCGTCTGTTCCTACTTCAAGTGATGACGGGGTATTTGATGCTAACTCCTTTACGGCAGGGTCGCAAACCGTAACAGTAGATGCTACTGCCAGTTGTCTTGATTTGGATTGGACGGGAACCACAAATACACCAGATTTGGCTGGTAGTGCTGACTTATACACAGCGGGTGATGTTACTTATATTGCTGCTATGACCACTACATACAGTGGCCTTCTAAAAATGTATGGGACTATAACATTCACAAGTGCAGGTAAGTTAGGTTCTGCCAACTTACGAGTTATGGGAGCTACATCGTTAGGGGATGCTTTTACCACAACAGGTTATCTCCAAGTATATGGTGGGAAAACCTTGACTACAAATAGCCATAACATAACCTGTGGTGGAGTCCGTTTCAACCAAGTGGCTGCTCATACTATAAACTTAGGTACATCTACTATAACCTGTACCTCTTGGACTATTGATACTGGGGGGACACTTACGGTTACCACTGGGGCATCAACTATAAAAGTAAGTGGGACTGGTGGTTTCAACGGCGGAGGGCAGACCTTCTATAATGTAGAACTCAACGGCACAGCCCATACCATAGCAGGTTCTAATACATTCTCCACCTTAACCCTAAAAGCAGACACAACCCAAACCATAACTTTCACAGATGGGACTACTCAGACTATAACAACCCCAGTATTTACGGGTTCCTCTGGTAAGATAAAGACTCTCACGGGTACGGGCACTGCTGGCTGGACTGTCACAAAGGTAGGTGGTGGTGAAGTGACTTGTGACTATATGAATATAAGTTATGGAGATGGCCAACCACAACAGACGTGGATTGCTGGAGTTAATAGTACAAAGGGTGCTGTTACTACTGACGGCTGGTTGTTTGGAAGGCACTGGGCAGAGAGAAGGTCTGGTTGGCAGATGTTACTAGCGGGGAGGTATTAGATGGCACCAAAAACAAGTGCGAATTTAGTAGATGGAGCAGAACGTATATTAGAAGACGGAACTGCTAATACCATATTTTCTGCCACCGATATAGCTGCCCAACTACAGGACTCCCTTAAAGAACTTTCTGAATACTCCCCTTGGGAGATTATGCAGACCAAACTAATGGAGAGTTCCCATAGACTTGGCGAACAACTCACAGGGAACAAGGGTAGGGAGATAGACATATCCGATATAGAGAACCTGATTGACCTGAAGGTTGAATACCCTGTTGGTAACTTTCCACCCACATTCAGAGATTTCAAGAGATATGGGGGGAAGCTGTATCTTGATATAACCTCCCGCCCTACCCCTGGTCAACAGAATGATTCGGCTGGCGATGCTCAGGAATTAACTGGGACTGTAACCTTGACTTCGGGTTCTAATGCTGTAACTGGAAGCGGAACTGCGTTTACCTCAGAGCTTGAAGTTGGTTACTACATCTCAACAGCTTCGGGTACTAATTGGTATAGGGTAGCCAAAATAACTGACGACACTAATCTAGTCATATCAATAAACTGTGCCACTGCCGACACTGGGGCGGATACTGCTGACTCCACGAGATACTGGTATGAGTATGTCAACCTATGGTGTAAGAAGAATCACTACGTAGAAGCTACCATGACTGATTTCTATGGTGCTATAGACTCTGGCTCTGCAAGTGGTTACGCACAAGATGTTTACAGGATTCACGTTGATGCACTGGTAGGCGTTACTACCGTACCGAAGGATATGCTCTTTTCAATAACGGGTACTCTGGGTATCTACAGAACTACAGAAGCCTCAACACTTTCAGGCGGTGAGGGTGATTTGATAATAGAACCACGCCTTAAAGAAAGGGCTGCCGAGAATACGAGAGTTACTTTCCTTGGTTCTTCCCTTAATCAAAACGAAGAACGGCTCTTGATGGAGTTAGTCGCTGCTAGGAGTGCATTCAACTGGGTTGGAGATGCAAGGACAGCTATTGATACTGCGATTTCAGGTTACGGGTCAGCAAGTTCAGTCTGTGGCAATATGTCTGCTGTTGTAGGGCAGATTGTTACTGATGTAGGACTAATGAAGAGTGTTATCCCTGCCTCCCTTGCGACTGCCAAGACAGCCATTTCAAATGCTTCCAACAAGGTGGGCAGTGCTGCCGCTGCTGCTGCTTTGATTGATAGTGCAATAGGAGACTATACATCGGCCTCCCCGGGGGATACGGCACACGTATCTTTAGGGAATGCTTTTGACCAACTTGACTTTGCGATTACACAAATAGGTGTAATAAAAACCGCAATAGCCACCGAGGATACTTTGATTGACGATGCCCTAGATGCCGTATCTGACCAGATTGGCGTTGCCGTTATAGACCTGACTACTGATTTTGATGGTGTAATCAATACCATAACTACAGGCAAGAATGTAGAACAACTATATATAAGCAAGGCTATGGCTCAACTTTCAATAGCAAGGGCTAAACTTGATGAAGCGAGGGCACTTCAGACACCTGATAAGCATTATGGAGACCTCGCTGCACAAGAGGTTCAGCTTGCAATGGCACAAATCAGGGAGGCACAGGGCTACATCGCATTAGAGAGTACCATTGTAGGTGAGAATGCTGTTGCTGTAAGGTCTCATATCACATCAGCGCAGGGATATATACGGGTAGCCGATGCTTACATTCGGGCTGACGCACAGAACGTAGCTAGTTGGGGACGTGCCATTAGTGCTGAGTTAAGTGGTGTTACGGGGTATGCACGGCTAGCATCTAACTACCTCCAACAGGCAAATACAGCAATAAGAGCCTCCTACTCTATAACTGCTGTAAACAGGTGGGCACAGCTTAAACTTAGGGATACCCTGATGGAGCTTAGAAGGATGCGCAAACCCAGACAGAAATCATATTCTTATCCGAGGGAATAATGAGAGTAATCTCAGATGAACTCTTAGCTGCAATGAAGGGTAATGCCCGCACCCCGTATGTTAAACTGGAATTTACCTCAGCAGATGGGAATACGACAGTTGACTATTCAACCCGTAGGCTGGGGATAGAATTTCACTATGAAGCATATAATGAATACGGCACTATTCTTTTAAGAAACAACGACCTCGGTGTAGCTGATATAAAGGGCTACTGGATTGAGCCTATATTGGGCTATGATGCCTCTGGGGAAGGTGGAAGTGCAACTGAGGGTGGTACTTACCCTACAATGTGGGTCAAGAATATATTTGACATCTCTATGCCTGGGGTGAAGATGAGAGCTCTTGAGCTTGAGGGGATGTGGAAGAACCTAAAGGAAAGGGATTGTAATGTAGGGGATGAAGGCCCGTTCCATCAAGCCACCTATACGGAGACAAGCACGATACATTCAATCATAGGTGTTGTGCTCGCTGATGCAGGGTTTGGGCTTGCGGCTTTAACTTCAGGAAACGATGACGGTTTTATTAACTCGTTCACACCCACATTCAAGATAAACGAACAACCATACGAAACATACCAGCAGGTTATTTACAGGTTAATCATAAGGACAAAGTGCTATCTCCAGACCGAACCTGGGCTGGGGTTGATAGACCCGTATTTCAGGACTGTTTATCCCCAATCTTCTGATTCTGTTAATGAGACATACTATTCTTACCAAGCTCCCTGGTTTGAGGAATGGGCTTATAAGACACAGTTAGTCATTCCTAACCACGTCCACGTCTACTGTGATAAGGACGAAGATGGGAATTTTGGCGACCCGCCTCTCACGGGGCACGCAATAGATCAAGATGAGATAGATAAGTATGGATATGATTGTTACCGCTTTGAACAAGCTGGTGATATACGAACAGGGACAGATGCAAACTTCGTAGCAGAAGCCATACTTGACAGGGCTAAACTGGAAGCTCACGGTGGCCGGTTGTTAATCTTCCATGACCCAAGAGTTG
>Ga0114920_10000086_pt1 | contig 42057 bp, 33 predicted proteins | sample ChitaG_FD_88683 | JGI IMG/M metagenome (GOLD analysis project Ga0114920, IMG submission 88683) | Deep subsurface microbial communities from South Pacific Ocean to uncover new lineages of life (NeLLi) - Chile_00310 metaG | ecosystem: Environmental > Aquatic > Marine > Oceanic > Sediment ...
ATCGGTTCCCAGGGCAGGATAGACTCATCCTCAGCATCAAACACCTGAAACCGGGGATAGGAGCATTGATAGGGTGATGACCCACGCTCACGCCAGGTTACCACCAGGTCACCTGCATCGTTCAGCGCCACACCAGGACGGTTGCAACTGACATCAGGGAGATCGCCGTGAACCCTGAAGGGGTCACCCTGTGGACCGCCCTGGAAAGAATAACGTCTGGCCCAAATCTCCCCTCCTACATCCCAGGCTATGGCAAACTCGCCCTGGTCGTTAAGACTCGACCCAACCGCTCTTTTGGAGCTGATATATCCCTGATGGTCTGTCTGAGGGGAATCTAGAGGGCTGCCGCTCGTGTCAAAAAGTTGTAAACGTAAAAGATCCTCATTAGGTTCCAGCCAAGCATATTCTGTCCAGATCAGGACGGTGTTGCCTGCTGAATCCATGTCAAGATTGGGATTGCAGATCAGGTTGGTGTCCACCACCTTGGTTATCTTGTAGGCATCGGTTAAGGGGTTGCCATCACGGTCAAAGAAACGAACGAAAAGTTCCGATTCACAGAAGGGGGGATAATCAACCCGCAGGCTGTCCCTCCAGGACACAGCAAAATGCCCGTCAGGTGCCATTGCAGTGCGCAGGCACCCCTGATGATGCCTGAGCTCGGCCTCGGCTATGCGAAAGGGTTGCACAAGTATGTCTGCCCCACACAGGGTTAAGGCAATAAGACCTATATTAAGCATGATGATCTCCTTTTGTTCAGTATAAGCCGGTTCTTGGGCAATGTCAAGAAAAGAGGAGGGGCAAAGCCCCTCCTCTAAGGGTGAAGGTTTACTACGGCAGTTCCTCGCCTAAACTGCCGCCTGCTCCACCAATGCCCGCAGGGTGACTGTGGTCTACATACCAGTGTGCGCTATAGATATGTGGAGTGCCCCCATAGTTGAAGCAGTCGTCACCGGTACGTGTATCCCAGGTGCCCCAGACAGAGTCGAACACCACATCGGGTAGTGGGTCGGGTCTATGTCAAGGTGGTTTTGGTTAATTCGACTAAATAGTATCACAATTCGATCTTGGATTGGCCCACAGCCTCCACGGGTTTTCTTGACACACGATTTTTCTCGACTATACTCCCTCAAATTCCTCGGTAGCTCAGCGGTAGAGCGGGCGGCTGTTAACCACTAGGTCGGGGGTTCGAATCCCTCCCGGGGAGTTAATTCACCCCAAGCGAATACCTCGTATTCGCTCGGGGACCCCGAGAACAATCCAATGATGTTATAAGTCCCTGAATGATTCGACCGGATATCCTCTCAACCACTTCGGGTGATAAGGATAAGGCCCCGGAAATCCAGGGCCTTTTTAACGTTAACTAAGCCTTTCTAGGTATTAAAGGAATCCTGCGGATTCCGTCAACCGCGACCTTCCTTGATTCTATCAAGAAGCTTGTCAAAGGCCTTAAGATGCTTACGCTCAGCAATCCAGATAGACATACCGGTGTAGCACTCATGAGTCATGCGCCAGGTTGTTTCCCAGAAGTTGTAGCGGTGTACCTCGAAGGATTCATCCTCTTGAAGCAGAAGCCCGGCTGCAGGGGCAAACGAGACGCGCAGATAAGGGTAGGAGGCGTAAAGGGACATTATGATCCGCCCGTCGGAGATAAAGTGGATCCCCAGTTTATCCGCCCTGACCTCTTCGATGCGGGTACCCAACTTATCCTTGATAAGATCGATCGCACCGTCAAGAAGCTCAGGGTTGAGCATGCGGCTCGCCCAAAACTCTTGGGTCTTTTTGTCAACTATAACTTCCATACATAAGAATAGTCAAAAAATGGCCCGTGTCAACTGTAATTCAAATGTTACACCTGTTTTTAGGCCTAAGTGCAAGTGCACCCTGCACATGTAAGATTTTACGTTCAATTGGATTGTAACATGATTAAGGAGCAAGTCAAGTAAATCTCCCCTTTCTGGCAAAGACACGGGATGAAGAAATTACCAAAGGGATTGAATATTTAACCGATTGAATCGAAGCAGCGTGAAGTATAAAATACTTCAAGGGGCAGGCTCTGTCCCGAAGGGGTACGGGATGTTACGGGGGGGTGTTACGGGTTACGGCAAAGCTAACCGGCTCAGGCTGCCAGATATCGAGCTGTGAGGAGGAAGGTTTGCCGGGCAGGTGTCCGTCAAGCAGGACGTAGCCGAGCGCGTTCCTGGTAACTGCCCCCATGCGCTTCAACTGATCAAGGCTGCGGATTCTGTGTTCCCTGCGGATACGCAGGATTCTTTTAACGGTGATGGGGCCGAACCCTGGGATTCTTAGAAGAAGCTCTTTGGGTGCGGTATTTACCTCTACAGGAAAGTATTCCGGATGTCCCTCTGCCCAGATCATCTTTGGGTCTTTACCTAAAGGAAGATTCCCTTCTTCAGTAAACCCTATCTCTTCCATTGAGAACCCGTAGCGTCGAAAGAGGAAGTCAGCTTGGTAGAGCCGGTGCTCTCGCAGTAGGGGCGTTGGCTTAAGCCCGTCAAGCGGCGTACCTACTGCAGGTTGAAAGGCGCTGAAGTAGATACGTGAAAGGTCAAGCTTATCGTAAAGATTCTTTGAGATGCCTAAAATCTCGGTATCCGACTCACCGGCAGCGCCTACTACGAACTGTGTGGTCTGTCCTTTTGGGCCGTAGCGCTTGCCGTTATTGGCCTGTTTTATTAACCTGGAGAGTAAGTGGATGCGGCTGAGAAGCTCCTCACTAAATCTCTTCTGAGGTGCGATTTTTGAAAGCCTGGACACGGATGGGGCCTCAAGGTTAACGCTTACCCTGTCGGCAAGCTTTACCGCACGTTCAAGCTGCGATATACCGGCTCCTGGAAGAACCTTAAGATGAATATATCCCTGGAACCGATACCGATAGCGTAAAAGCTCAACCGTTTTGATCATCCGATCCATCGTCTGGACAGCACTCTTGAAGATAGCCGATGACAAAAATAGCCCCTGCACAAGGTTGGCGTGAAACATCCTCATGAAAAGTGAGGCAAGTTCCTGCGGCGCAAAGGATAGGATAGGCTGGTCGTTGCCTCGCCGGTTAACGCAGTAGAGGCAGTTGTTCTCGCAGACGTTGGACATAAGAACCTTCATTAGAAGTATGGAACGTCCGTCAGGCAGGGCGGCGGGGTAAACCCAGCGCTCCATATGCCCACGCTGGCGATGGCCTTTTGGATCGTTTTTCGGGTTGCAACACGCACCGCACAGGTCATACTGGGCAGCAACCCCCAGGGCTTCCAACTTCTCTTGAGAGTCCATATGTTTACTCTACTCAAAAATCGGGACTTGTCAACCCCCCCCGTAACACCCGTAACACACATCTCTTTCCCTCTCCCCCAGAGGCAGCAACTCCTAAAGTTGCAGGAGCGACGCATGGGATCTGTGCCAAAAGATCCAATCCTACGACTTTCTCGATAATCATCGGATTGACGACGCGCATTTAAGGTACACAGGCTACGTATCTACTCGGCTTATCTCAATTCACTTCTTGTCTTAATCTGCGTCAATCTGTGTTCCGAAGGAGAACGACTGAAAGGAGTTCTACGAAGGGAAACGACCGGAGGGAGTTTCAATCTGCGGTTTCAAGGGGTTTTGACCCAGTCCGCATGCGTCTATTCTGCATATTTGTTTTAAGTGTGGTGATCATAGATTGTTTTCTCTTTCGGACGGTCAGTATGAGTGCTGGAGTTACCACATCAGGTCAAGATGGCTTATCAATCTGCAACTCGTCAAATCACCACCCTGTGATGGCTAATTCCCAGACGGTTTAAGTGAAAAACACTAATCCTGCTTTTTGCCCATTCCAAGAGCATGGGAAAGCGCAGAGAATATCTTGGCGGAAGCAAACTCAGAGGACTCTTGCTTTTTATATTGCTCGGTGAGAAAACCCAGGGACTTTTTTCCGAAGCGCTCTCTTAAAAACCCTATCTGTGCCACGCGCACGTCTACCGGGACCTCTACGTTGGTTATCCGTTCACAGAGCGCTTCAAAACGTTCATCCTCAGTTAACTCGTCGCCGCAGCCTTCCGCATCCAGGGTAACTTCCCCTTTACAGTGAGGGCAGTAGATACGACGCAGGGCCGCAGAAAACCACCCATTGTATAAGAAGCGCAGCTTCATTCGCTTTGAGTAGGTAAGGTTGGCAATCCAAAAGATCGAAACAAGCAACCCCGCTATGTTGTAGCCGGTGAGATTCCCAAAGAAAAACTCGACAATGGAGAAAACCGCCATCAGGCCGAGGAATCCAATAACCAGGTAGAGGGCGATTGGCTTCCTGAGGATAAAGAACACGAGCAGAACACCTATATGGACGAAGAAAAGCACCAAAAGGATCGCCGCATGGGCATTCTGGGAAACAACATCCAGCACCGGTCCAACATAAGTTATGTCCAATATCTTTAAAAGTGCACCAAAGATAAGGATAATCGCGGCTATCTGCTGAAGGATGAACAACCACTCAATGAAACCGAACTCCCCGGCGTTCCGCGCCTCGGCTGAGGAGTATTCTTCAAGTAAACGATTATAGGTCATTGGAGTAAACCTCGCATCAGTTCAAGCAGTTCGGCCGGGGATGAAAGCACGTAATCGGCTTGATCGGCCAGCTTCTCCCCCACCGCTACTCGAAGTGCACCCTCAGGCAACGCTGCAAAACCATCACGGTCGGTGGTGTCGTCACCAAAGTAGACGATCAGCGCGTTGTCTGAGGGACAAAAGTTTTCGACAAGGAATGAGACCGCAATCCCCTTGTTCATGCCTGAAGGACGCAGCTCCACAACGTACTTGCCTTCGACGATCTCCATCTCCTCGTAGCTCTCAAGAGCTTCGGCTTTAGAGTAAAACTCCTCGTAGGCGTGCTCTACCGTCGTTTCATCGGCGAGGCGGTAGTGCATGGCAACGGCACATCCTTTGTGCTCGATAATTATGCCTGGCCAGTCCGCGAGCTCTTCAAGGCTGGCTGCAAAATCATCCAGGTCTTGCTGAATCGCTTCATCATCGAGTATGGACTGTTCAAGCTCTCCAGGCATCTGAAGCTCGCACCCATGACATCCGGCAAGTGCAACAGGGATTGTAGATGGAATAAACTCCTGCAGCTCTGAAAGGCTTCTTCCACTGAGGATCGCCACGTTAGTCATGGGACGCTCTAAAAGCTGTCGCAGGACTATCTTTAACTCAGGCGGAGGGATAACCGAATCAGGTGTCGGGGCTATATCAACAAGGGTCCCGTCAAAATCAAAAAGCAACAAAAGCCCTGAAGAAGACTTAATGCGATTCAACAACTCATCCTTCTTGCTCATACCTTCTTCCTCCGTACCCTCTTCCCATCGTAAGAAGACTCCTTCAAACGATCCAGGAATGCCATGCCCCATTTCTCAACGTTTTTGCGGCGCAGACGTTTACGCATCCGGCTCATACGTGTGCGCCTTTCTGCAACATTTATCTCAAGTGCTTCCTTGAGCCCACGGACAAGCGAAGGTATACTGTAAGGATTCACGATCACCGCTTCCTTCAGTTCCTCGGCAGCACCCGCAAACTCCGAAAGCACAAGCATCCCTTTTTGTGGATCCTGAGCCGCCACGTACTCCTTGGCTATAAGGTTCATGCCATCACGCAGGGGTGTAACAAAACATAGATCCGCGGCAAGATAATAGGTGATGAGTTCCTCAAAAGGCAAGGCACGAAAGTAGTAGTAAACCGGGGTCCAGGCAGCATGTGCAAATCGGCCGTTTATCCTTCCCACCGCATTCTCAACCTCCTGTCTCATTCGATAGTATTCAGGGATCTGAATGCGACTCGGAACCGATATCTGTACAAACGAGATCTTGCCCAGGTAACGAGGATTCTCCTCAAGGAACCTCTCCACTGCCGCAAGACGCTCGGGGATACCCTTGGAGTAGTCAAGCCTGTCCACACCCAGAACGATGTGCTCCACCCCTATATCCTGCCGCAGGCGCTTGGCCGCCTCCTGGGTCTCTTCTTTATGGACAAGCTCTTGAATCCCTGGGTAATCCACCCCCATAGGGAATGCCTCCACCTTAACCGTCCGCTTATTACGAATCAACCCCTTGCCAAAGGAGACGTCTCTCTTCAGTATATCCTCCACTGCATGCAGGAAGTTCTGAACGTACGACCGGCAGTGAAACCCAATAAGGTCGGCTTTGATCAACCCTTCAAGAAACTCCTTGCGCCAGGGCAGGGTTCTGAAAAGATCAAAAGGCGGAAAAGGTATGTGCCAGAAGAAACCGATCTTCGACCGCACACGCAGCGAACGTAGCATCATTGGAACAAGGGCCAGATGATAGTCGTTTACCCAGATGAGATCAGAAGGCTTTGCCTCTTCTGCAACCGCGGTGGCAAATTTTTGATTCACAGCCACATAGACCCGCCAGTCTTCCTCAAGATAAGCGGTACGGCCAAGGAAATTATGGGCAAGCGGCCAGAGCGTGGAGTTGGAAAAACCCAGGTAAAAGTGCTTGAGTTCATCAAAATCAAGGGGGATAAGTTTAAGATCAAAGGTAGGATTGGAGGGTGGAATACGATAGGTATCGGCAGAACAGTTCTCAGGAGCCGTTCCCCATGCTATCCACATCCCTTTTGTTGAGCTAAGCACCGGTTCCAGACCGGTAACCATACCACTGACGTTGCGGACCATGCGTATGGTGCCACCTGTTGATTCCAGGTAATAGGGGCTACGGTTAGAGACCACCAGAAGACGACGTTTCTTATTTTTTGAAGAACGCCCGGATAAACTCTCCTGCCCGGTCTTTTTGCTTCTCTCTGATCTCACGGCATCATCCTATCTTAGAAAAAGGAATTGTCAAGTATGCTGAGGGTAAATGCTAAGTCACCCTTAAAGAAGGTTAACGCGACCAGAAAAGGTCAGTGTTTGTCGCGAAGCCTTACCGATACAGCGTAGCCCGAAATAACAAAGAGAAATGTGGAAACTATAGTCACAAGACCATCAGAAAAGAAAACCGCAAAAGATAAAAGGGGTAACTGGATGCCGAGAAGTATTAAAGCAACAATCTGAAGCCTGAGGAAAACCCGCAGACGTTTCTCTTGCTCCAGCAACTTAAGGCTGCGTTTGGTAGTAATAAAAAGTACAATTGCCGCCGCCACGATACCCACCCAGATAAGCCCGATGCTAACACGCATCCATACGCTGGTTATGCCGAAGAAAAACGCCGCCCCCTCGAGTGTTGCCTTGACTGCCCCCCATATAAGACAACGTATCCATCCCCTACGAGCAAGTTGTCTGGAAGCCAATATCCGGTAGCGAGCAATCAAAGAGTTCATCTTTCCCCTTAAGACGAAACCTTACCCCTGCCTGTTGCTTAATCTCCGTCCAGCGACTGAGTAGCTAGAAGTTGCTACATAACCCCACTAAGCTTTAAGGTGAGGAGAGAGCTTTTCCGAACCCTTCAAAATGATTTGGGGATGAGTATGAGGTGTGTTATTTCCTTAGAATTAGGAGCGTAAGCTCCAGTAATAATGAGAATACCCCTCAAGGGTACGGGTGTGTTACGGGAGGGCTTGACAATCCATTTTAGCAAACTATAATATAGTTGACGGGTCAAAAGCCGTCAGGAAACTTCAAGACCATAAGGAGGTTTGCAAGAATGGGTAAGATAAAGAGATACGACCCTTTCTGGGGAATTGACTCATTCCGCCGTGATATGGAGCGGTTGTTCGACTCGTTCTTCGGCCGCTGGCCAAGCGAGGGGTATCCAACATTGTGGGGCCCAGCTGTTGATATTGAGGAGACCAGGGACTCACTCGTTGTCCGTGTCGAGATCCCGGGCATGAAGAAGGAAGACATCAAGATCCAGACCGTCGGTGACAACCTCGTGATCTCAGGGGAACGCAAGCATGAGGCCGAGGAGAAGGATCGGCACTTCCATCGCGTGGAGCGCACCTACGGGAAGTTCCAGCGTGTGGTCTCCTTACCGATCGAGGTTGAGCCTGAGAGGGCCAAGGCCAGCTACAAGGAAGGCGTTCTGGAGATAACCTTCCCCAAGTCTAACAAGGCCAAGGCAAAAGAGATCGAGGTAAAATAAACATGCTCCTTTTTAAGTCCTCCTTTTGCCTTTCAGGCAAAAGATCGGAGAAATGAATCGGAAGCCAACCGTTCAGGTTGGCTTTCATTTTATCAAACTGCGATCTTTTTAGCCTTCTAGGCTAAAAAGGAGCATTTATCTATTCTACTACCCCGAACTCCAGCACCGCCAGGGGTTTTTCAGCGGAGATGGCGCAAAGCTCTGGATAATATGCATCCATGATCTCGGTAAACGTCTCCCAGTAGCTTCTGGCCTCCTTGTGGGTCAGGGGCCCGTAGACGCTTATGCCTATCCAGTCGATGTATTCATCGCCCGGATAATAGGCAGCCATGCTGTTCCAGCTTTCGTCAGGATAGCTGCCAGCATTAACGTGAAAAACCCAGGTGACGTTGTCCGCTCCTTGTGCCCTAAAGAGATCCACGATATACTTATAAGCCTCCTTGAAGCGTTTCGGGCCTTCTTCTGCCCCACCGTTCCATTTGCCGTTCCACGGGAACCAGAAGCCGTTGACCTCCACCCCGAAGCAGACCATCATCGGTATCCCGGCCCCCCTTGCGTCTTGGGCCCACTTCCTGAGATCATCATCAAACTTCCCATCAATGATGTTCTGCATGGTGTAGATGCTGTCTACTCCACCTTCGTCATATTCGTAGACCGAGAAGGCCATCATCCTGATGTAGGGAAGGCATCCTGCTTCGACGACCGTAAGCACATTATCTTCGGGGAAGTTTATACCATTTACCCAGTTATCGGAAAAGGTGACCCAGGCAAGCCGTTTATCCACGAGTCCCTCGAAATCATCTATAAGTTGGAGACTCACAGAATCTTCCGTGTTGCCGAAATCAGGGAAAGCGCAGTGGTAGACCCCTGATGAAGGCGACAGGACCTTAAGTGAATCCTCGGAGAGTGCGACCTCGGTAACAAAGAAATCATCTCCAACTCCTTCCTTGTATGCTTCAAGCGCCTCAGGCGAGGAGTCGAGCCTGAGATCACTGATGCTCCCATCGCTGTTTTCCCAGTCCTCATGCCAGTAGCTTATTGCAACGATGCGGGGATATTTACCTTCCCTGACTGAGGTCAAGGCATCTTCTATCCACTCAGCCTTGCGGTTGCCGGTTGAGCAGGCAACGAGTACAAGCATTGTATAGATAATTAGATGTCTGAATTTAAACACTTCACCTCCTCTAATCTTGCGATCTTTTTAGCCTTCCAGGCTAAAAAGGAGCATTTAATTGGGGTCCCCGCAAAATCACTCTGTGATTTCGTGGGGTGGTAGTGTTATCAGGTCGCCGTTGGCACGGCGCAAGGAGTGAAATACAAGAAGCCAGCGGCGGATGTGGTGGGGTACGAGCAGGTTGTTGCGCACGTACTCCCTTGCCTGCTGACCGAAACGTTTCGCCATGCCCGGGTTGCCGAAGAGCTGACGGATACGGTAGGCAAGCCCTTCCACCGAGTGGGTAAGGAATCCGGAAACCCCATGTATTATCTGATGCCGGATGCCGCCGATATCGGTTCCCACCACAGGCTTGGCTTTCCACATCGCCTCGGTCACGGTGAGTCCGAATCCTTCCCGCCTTGAGTTCTGGACAACCACGGTGGCCGCACGCTGAAGCGCGTTTATCTCGCGGTGCGAGTCCGGCGGCAGGTTGAGGATATGGATGTCTGGGTCATCTCCGGCCATATCTTGAACCTCGGCAAGCACCGCCTGACTTTCAGGATCGTCTGTGGCCGAGCCACCGGCTAATATCAAGCGGCAGTCATACCAGCGTCGCACCAGCCTGAAGGCCTCTATGGCGCCAAAGGGACCCTTCAATCTATCAAACCGCGCGACCTGCAGAATGATGCGTTTGTCATTCGCTACACCTAGCTTGTGAAGTGTAGAAGAGACCTCCTCCTCGGAGAGTTTCTCGTTCTTTGGTGCAAGTGGGTCTATCGCCGGCGGGACGATGAACTGCGGCGCCATCAGGTTCTTAGTGTACTGAGGCAGATGGAACACCGCCCCATCGTAGCGTTCAACGAACGGCCTTAGGAAACCCCAGACCCTGAGATCGGCCTCGGATAGATCGATGTGGCAGCGCCAGGCCCAACGGTTTTTCCGATCCGGGTACTCCCCGATCATGGCCGCTGGCTGGGGATCGTGTATCACCACGAAATCGGCATCCTCGTGTATCTTGGGAGCGTTTTTGCCAACGTTATCAAGATATGCGGCAAACATCTCCTCGGTGAACTCCTCGGGCTGGCCGTGCAGCGCATTGTGGAACTTCTTTGTGATGGTGAAGAAATCTTTCTCGCCGGTTATGACCTCCCAATCCACCTTCATACCCAACTCTTCAATAATCGGTATGAACCAGCCGAGTATCTCTGCAACGCCTCCCCCCTCCTTGGTTGAGTTGACGTGAACGATCCTTACCGGACCCAGCAAACGCGCCAGCTCCTCTATCTCCCTGATAACACCCGAGGTAACGATCGGGGCGTAATCCTCAAGGTGATGTTTGTTATTACTGGATGGCATCATGGACCACGGCTATTATCTTGTTTCTTAACTCTTCCAGGTTGTACTCGTAGGGAGAGAAGGTGTTGATGGTCGCGGCAAGATCAGGCATATCCAGTTGTGTCTTAAGCCAGTCGGAAAGATCGTTGGTAGGCTCACGTAGACGAAGCCTGGACTCTATGAGATGATAAAAAATGCTCTGCGGTGAGACCACACGCAGTGCCTGCATAAGCTCAGGTAGACTCGAGGCCTGAACACCTAAGGGATAAACGAAACTCTTCATACACAGGAAGTAGAAAGCCTGCTCCTCGGATACGCGCAGGAAGTACTCGGTCTCCCCTACGTAAGCATCAACGATCTCTATAAGCCGAGCGCGTGCGTCGCGCAGACGCGTAAACTCTAAAGGATCAAACGAGGCAAGCTTCTCCCCCAACGTCTTCTGCCAGAGCACCCCCCATACCCACTGAGCAAAGTCGTTCATGTAGTCGGTGGTGGTAAAGTGCCGGCGCAGAAGCGAGTGGTAGAGGTGATAGAATATAGAGGATGACGGCACCCCGCGCAGACCGGTAAGAAGCGCCTTGAGGTTGTCGGCTTTGTAACCTGAGTAATAGACTATGCCCTGCTCGGTGAAAAACTGAAAAGGCTTCGCCACGCGGGATTATACAAGCTTGAGGTGGGGAGTCAAGCCGCCACCCCCACCCTACCCTCCCCCGTCAAGGGGGAGGTGACCCCAGAATTACCCCTCCCTCGACGGGAGGGGATAAAGGGGAGGGTGAAACCCTTGACAAGCATACTTCTCCGCATATCATCTTCCATCTTATTCAGGAGGAAATAATTACCGCATTCCATTCTGTCTATTTCGATGCGAATATCTTTCAAGATGTCGCTGAAGGGGGTATTCCATGTTCATCTTGGCAACAGATGCTACAGCTTACAAGTCAATTGAATATAAAGAGATTCTTCACCCCCATCACATTTGTAGAAATCGCATCGAGAATTACCTACCGGAATAGAGGAAAGTTTCCGCACATTCAAAACATCCTTAGAATAATCGATAATTGTTGCGGTAGTAATATGTTCCGCGACCCGAATTCACTTTTAGCTCGATATTTCAAGTATAAAAAACCAGACGAAGCAGAAGGCTTCGAGCGGGCACTCAGGTTGATTGTTGATGCAATGGACTATAATGGCTTAGTTCAAGGACAAGATTGGCCTCATCTTAATTTCCGAGGAAGACTTAATGCACATTTCATCAGAGATTACAGGCAGGACGCGGAAGCTCGGTGGATTCAGTCCTTATATGACAACGTCATCTCTCCTCTTAATCCATGGTACGCAGAAGGCAAAATCTCTACTCCGAGAATATCAGATTCTCTCCTCCGGAATAATGTAATCGAATTTATTGATGGTAATAATTTCAAAATGGCTGTTTTAAAACATCTAGCGAACCGTTGCGGAGTTCAGCTTATAGAACCGATTACTTCAAATGATCTTGACATGTTAAATCCTCTCGACGCTGCGTTTCATTTTTATAAGTACATTATCAAACAAATGGTTACCGTAGGGTATAAACCCGAAAATCATCCAAATGACTTCAATGATTTTCACTTGTTCTTCTATCTTGGTCTTGGCTCAAATTACTGCTTTGTGGCTCAAGAAAAGAAGTTTAAACCTGCACTTGAGCAATCATCCCAAAAAGATCAAGTTAAGAACTTTCATGAATTCATGGATTTTCTTCAATCCAAAACTAACCCCAAGGAGGAGACGTAGGGGCTGACCTTTAGGTCAGCCCGCAATTTATTCAATCGGGCCGACTTGAAAGTCGGCCCCTACAACTCGATTATGGAGTGCAACGACCATGTCGTTGCAGCAACAAGACGCTTGTTGCACTCCAAAGAAACATTTCCCCCTCCCTGGTGGAGGGGGTTAGGGGGAGGGGAAATGGTTTCCTTGACTTTTTTCAACCTATGATTAGCATCCTGAAAACATCCTACCAACCCAAGGAGGCATTCCATGTTTTTGATTTTGAGTTTGCTCTGTGCAGTTCCTTCAATCCAGGATACCATCTTTCCGCAGGAGTACCTGGTGTGCGGGCCGTTTCTATCAGGCGTACGCGAATCGGGCTGGCGAAATCTGCCAGAGCCAAAAGACGGCTCACGCTACATCCCCAAGAAAGGCGATACTCATTTCAGTGTGATGGCCACCGGCGGATGGGTAGAATGGGAGAAGGTTGAGGTAGATTCCACCGGATGGCTGACCACCAACTATCCAAACGTGAAGTGGGATACCTTGCAGGATTTTTACGGAATCTCAGCTCTTTTCAACTCAGGCCACGCCTATGCGGAAGTCGAGGTTCCGGAACGTTCCTGCGCCCTGGCCGTGGCGATGCGGTGCGGTTTTTTGATCAACGATGCGAGCTACGCAGGAGACATCTACGGCAAAGGCTACGTTCAGGTGCCGGTGGTGCTCGATTCCGGTCTCAACCACATCTGGCTGCGCCTGGGCGGTGCTGGCGACGACAGGGTGAAGTTCATGCTCATTCCTATAGACAATGATCTCAGGTTAGTTATAAAGGACGCGACCCTTCCTGATCTGGTATATGCAGATTCCACAGGCCCGTTCCTTGCGGCCCTGCCCCTCTCCAACGGTACGGAAGATTGGCTGGAGGATGTAAAGCTGGTAGTCGGCGAAGATGGATTCGTTTCGGACACCTTTGATCTGCCTCCTGTAGCACCCATGAGCTTTTACAAGGCTCCATTCGAGTTCGCCCTTGACGAGCGCCTCCCTGATTCAATCCCTGGCGATACGTTACTTCTGCCCGTCTTTGTTGTCTGGGAGGGTGACCGAACCGAAGCCACCCTTACGCTGCGCTGCAGAGAGCCGGATCAGTCGAGAAAAGAGACCTTCATATCCGCAATCGACAACTCGGTTCAGTATTACGGGATAATGCCTCCTCGAAACTACGATCCCGCCAGAAAATACCCATTAATCTTTTCCCTGCACGGCGCAGGGGTCCAGGCCATAGGTCTTGTGAACGCCTATACGCAGAAGGACTGGGCTTTCGTGGTCTCGCCCACCAACCGCAGGCCGTTCGGATTCGACTGGCAGGACTGGGGCAGGCTGGACGCTCTTGAGGTTTTAGAAAAGGTCAAGGAGCGATACCCCATAGACGAGGATCGAATCCATCTCACAGGTCACTCCATGGGCGGGCACGGGGTCTGGCACGTGGGACTTACGCATCCTGATCTCTTTGCCTCCGCATCTCCGGGTGCAGGCTGGACAAACCACCAGCTTTACGTGCCATGGACGTGGCAGAAGTCAATACTGTACGCAGAACCCTGGCAGCTGGCTGTGCGCGACCATGTCCTGCGAACAGACAACCAGCTTGCCCGGTTGGAGAACGCATGCAACCTGCCTATCTACATCCTTCAGGGCGGTGCCGACGACAACGTTCCCGCGTTCCAGGCAAGGCTATACGCTAAAAGGTTAAATCGGCTGGGATTCACCTATCATTACGAGGAGGTGCCTGAGAAGCCCCACTGGTGGTCAGACGACGGCATTGCCTGCGTGAACTGGCCTCGCATGATGGAGTTCATGCAAGAACAACGCCGCGATCCCTATCCTGAACACGTTTACTACCGCAGCGCCGACCTTGCACAGAACAACGGCGCCTACTGGCTGTGGATTCATACCGTGATCGATCGTAACAAAGACGCTGTGATTGAAGGCTGGCAGGAGGATACGGGCTATCGCATCAAAACAACAAATCTCGACCGCTTCGCTCTCAAGCTTCAGGGTGAGAAGATTGAATCAACCTTTGACGTCCAGATAGATGATGTAACACTCTCCGTTACCCCTAACGTTGATTCTCTGGTTTTTGAGGTCGGCAAAAAGGGATGGCATAAGGCCAGATCCAAGACCTATCCTCTCCCCCATCCGCCCATCAAAGGTGCCTACTACGAACCTTTCGTGCTGGTCTATGGCACTCTGAGCGATTCGGAGACCACAGCAAAACTACTACACAGGGCCGCAGGCGAGGCGCAGCGCTGGTGGGTTGTGGCTAACGGGACTGTAAGGATCGTGCCGGATACTTCAGTGACCGAGGGAATGATCGAAGATTACAACCTCATCCTGTTCGGCAACGCCGGACAGAACGCGGTTACTGCAAGGATCGAGAAAGATCTACCGATCAGGATCGAGGAGGATCGTTTTGTCGTTGGCCAAGAGATACTTCCCCCGGAAGCCATAGCTGCGGTTTTCGTCTATCCCAATCCCTTAAATGATGCAAAAAAGGTCTTGATCTTTGAAGGCATCGGCTCCGATGGCCTGAAGCTTTCCGGCTACTTTTCGAGCCTCTATTCGGGCGCAGGCATCCCTGACTACATCATCTTCTCAGATGCGGTCCACGACAAGGGCTGGGGCGGGGTAATAAAGGCCGGATTCTTTGACGCTGATTGGAAACCTTAATAGTGTGGCGCAGCCTCTCCAGGCTGCGCATTATCGAACAGGCTGGAGAGCCTGTTCCACATTAATCTAACGCAGCCGCCAGGTTAGACCCGCGGAAAGCCCCAGGCTATGCAATGAACTTAATTCATAAGAAGACGAAACCCCACTATAATAATATCTAGGGGTTACATCAAACTGCATCCTGTTGTCAAAATATAGCGTTACCTGTAGTGGGACGTAGGAAATAGAATAGGTATTATGCCTCCAGTAAACCCAGTCGTCGCTTCTTAGATATAAGCTCAAATCAGTAGTCAGCTTCCAGGTTTCCCCAACATAATAGGATAGGTTGATACCTCCGTTGAGTTCGTAATCGGGTATATCGTCGATATAGAACTGGTAGAAAGGAGGAAAGAAGACCGTCACCCTGCTTGAGTAAAGAAGCTGCCACTTTCTGGAAAAGGGATCGCCTCCAATAAACGATAATCGAATTGCCGGTTGCCAGTCGGTCCAATAATTGCTCACACCGATCCCCAGATTGAGCCGCTTCCCTGATAATCTCCCTTCAGGAAAGTTTTCCACAATCTCCCGCAAACGCATAGCTTCATAAACCGAAAACCCCTCAATCACACCCTGCTCAACAAGTACATCCTCTACATCAGGATAAAAAACCTTTTGGTGCCGCCAGTATCTAAGCTGATAACTCCACCGCCTGGCCAGTATATCGGCAAGTGAGGTTATATTCTCTCCGGACACCTTGCCAACTTCTTCCAGGAAATACCACGAATGAACCGCAGGGGTGACGTCCCTGATCTTTCCCACACCGCCTTGCAGAAAAACTTCACCCTCCAGGTAAGACGAGGTAAGTATATTCAAAAACCTGCTTGAATAATCCTCAACTTCTAAATTAGCACTTCCCCCAATGAACCACGGAGACTCCTTTAGATAGAAACCCCCATTAAAGGAACCGTCAAGTACAGCACTGAATCGATACGAACTGGAATTATATACGGAATCTGTAGTATCTCTACAACTTTGGTAGTGCAGCAGGTTGAATCCTCCTCCAAGAGAAGAATAAAACTTAACAGCTAGATACCTCTGCTCACCGAGAAGTCTTAAATCCCAGGAAAGACCTCCATAATTCCTCCAATAATTTGAAGAAAACCCTGAAGAATCAACAGTGAACTGACCGCTTTCGCGATGAAAATCATAACCGTTAAACCCCAGCGACCCTATTACCTGCAAACGCACGGCCCCCGCATCCGGCAAGCGGAAGTCCCGCAGGTTGTAGACGGTGTCTGCTTGGGCTAGGAGAAGGATTAAAACACTGAACATTAGTTCCTCCTTTTAAGTTCAAGCAACTTCTTGGTTTGCTTCGTAAAACTCTTTGTTTTCGTGGGTTACTTGCTTTGCCTTGCCGTTAGATATCAACTCGCTTAGAATAATCCTTGCGCGGGTTGCAGTGATGCCCAGGCTCTCTTTAATCTGTTCGACAGTCATGGGGCGACGGGCAATTGCGGCAAGAATGCGTTCAGCCTCGCCGTGAGCGCTGATCTGCTTGCCCTTCTCACGAAAGGGAAGCACTGCTTCGGTATCAGCAGGAAGGCGCTTGGCGATCTCCTCAAGTTCCCCATAACTAAGAGCTACTGCAGAACCTTCAGACGGCGGCCGAACCACCGTATTCAGGTGAATCTTGGTGTAGCGCATTCGGGATAAAACCCTACGTAATGCATTGATGTGCTCCGGCGAATCGTTTATCCCCTTAACCAGCAGTATCTCAACCCATAAATTGCCGGAGTATTCGTTGGCAAAGGTCACAAGACCCTCGATAACCTTATCGAACTCCAGATCCGGATGTGGTCGGTTGACCTTGCGCCAGGTCTCCTCGGTGGCTGCATCAAGTGAAGGCACAATAAGACCGGCAGGCATTATATCCTCGCGGACTTCCGGCATCCACAAAAGCGTGGAGTTGGTGAGAACTGCAACCGGTCTACCGCTTTTGCTTTTGATCTCCCGGATCAGCCAGCCTATGTCGGAATTGAGCGTCGGTTCGCCCGAGCCAGAAAAGGTGACGTAGTCGAGGTTATTCTGGGCTGCTATTTCCACGACTTCGGCAAGGATTTCTTCCCTGGGGAAGAAGGATTTGCGTTCTATAGTAAGATCCGAGGTCCGTCCCAGCTGGCAGTAGATGCAGTCAAGACTGCAGGTCTTGTGGGGCAGTATATCCACGCCCAGGGACAGCCCAAGTCTGCGCGAGGCTACGGGTCCGTATGTGTAACGCACTTCTCCCCTATTCTTCAACAAGCTGAGGCATTATCTGGCCAGCAGGGCCCGCAAGGAAGTAATCTGCGATTGGTGTAATCGCGGATGGCTCAGGATTTACATCGATGATTGTAGCATCGTTGCGGCGCGCAAGAAAAGGAATCTGGGCGGCAGGATAGACAAGACCCGAGGTGCCGATAACTATGCAGCAGTCGCACTCCGAGGCGAACTGGAATGAACGTTCAAGGTCATGCGGGTCAAGCTGTTCACCGAACCATACCACCTTGGGCCGCATCAGGCCGTTGCATCCCTCTTTGGGGCAGGTAGGGACATCTCCCTCAAGTTCGGTTTCCGATTCGTCCACCTTGTGGCTACACTTCATGCAGTAGGAGTGCATGATGTTGCCGTGAAGTTCTATTACATTCTTTGAACCAGCCCGGGTGTGGAGGTTGTCTATGTTCTGGGTGGCCACCAGGAAATCCTCGTGTGCTTCCTCGAACCTGGCCACCGCGTAGTGTCCGGGATTGGGCTTGACCTTTAGTGCCAGAGCACGGCGCTCGCGATACCACTTCCACACCTCGCGAGGATTGCGTTTGAACGCATCGGGAGTAGCAAAATCCTCTGCCTTGAACTTTTCCCACAATCCGTCTGCCTCACGGAAGGTGGGCACTCCTGACTCCTTGGAGATACCGGCTCCGGTGAACACCAGGAGTTTTTCAGCCCTCGATATCGCATCCCGTGCTTTGAGGATTGGTTCGTCCATAGGCGTGTTACGGGTGTTACGGGGACGCAAGTTCCTTACCGAGATTGAATGCCTTGATGTTTATATCCACGTACTTGGGCTTGAATCCGGCGCGGATAACATCTTCATAAAGCGATTGTTCAAAGTCAAGGAAAGAAGAAAGCGCTCCAAGCATCACAACGTTCTGCGCACGGGAATTGCCGATCTTCAAGGCGTTTTCGAACGCAGGCAGCGCTATCCGATTGGGAGCGAGCTTGGCAAGTCTTTCCTCAATGTCTTTGGGGTAGGAGCGCTGCGCGGTGTAGACCTCGGGCGGAGCGATCTCATAGGGGTCGTAGATGAGGCGACCCTGCTCACGGTTTAGGAACGCAATGTGGCGCACCGCCTCCAGGTGCTCCATGGAGCAGATGAAGTCGGCGCCGCCCTGGGGAATCAGGGGTGAGTAGACCTTCTCGCCGAATCGAACATGGGTGGTTACCGATCCTCCGCGCTGGGCCATGCCGTGGATCTCGGACTTCTTCACGTCCAGACCGGCACGCATGGCCACTTCACACAGAAGGTTGGAGAACTTGATAATCCCCTGGCCGCCTACGCCGGCAACGAAGATATTAGTTGTCTTCTGAGGCATGGATCGCTCCTTTCGGACAGACCTGGGCGCAGATCGAGCAGCCCGTGCAAAGAACCTCGGTTACCTTGGCTTTCTCAGTCTCAGCGTCGAAACTGATGGCTGGACATCCCAGGCCAACGCAGATCTTACAACCGTTGCATTCGTCTGTGTTTATCCAGTAGGGCCTTTGCCACTCGCTGCGGTCGTAGAGTGGACAAGCTCGTTTGGCGACCACAACCGATGGCTCATCAAGACTAATCGCCTCCTTGAGCACCTCTTTGGTCTCCTTGTAGTTGTTGGGATCAACGACCCATACGTGTTTGACCCCTAAGGCACGCGCAACCTCTGCTACGTCAATCTCTGTGGTCTCTTCACCCATAAGGGTCTTGCCGGTGCCAGGATGCTGCTGATGACCGGTCATCGCGGTGATCCGGTTGTCCATTATCACCACCGTGATGGGCGAGGAGTTGTATACCGCGTTGGCAAGCCCGGTAAGGCCTGAGTGGTAGAAGGTAGAATCTCCGATTACGGCAACGATCTTCTTCTGCTTTTGCTTCTCATCTTCGATTCTATCCAGCGCCTTGCGGATGCCGTGTGCCACGGTAATGGAGGCACCCATGTCAACACAGGTATCCATCGCGTTAAGCGGAGGAAGCGCCCCTAAGGTGTAGCAGCCGATGTCACCGGTGATAACGGGTTTTAACTGGGAGAGGATGTGGAACACAGGGCGATGGGTGCAACCTGGACAGAGGGCCGGAGGACGCGCAGGAACGTCACCGGTATCGATTTTGACAGGCTCCTCATCGAAGAAGGCGGCGCGCAAACGATCAGGGTTAAGCTCAAGCACACGAGGCACCTTTTCCTTGCCGATGCAGGCAATGCCCATGGCCTTGACCGCTTGCTCGATCACCGGATCGTTTTCTTCAACCACATAGATCTTTTTCACCTTGGAGGCCAACTCACGCACCAGCTTCTCAGGCAGAGGATGCATCATCCCCAGCTTCAGGAACCACGCGGAAGGATAGACCTCCTTGGCGTAGGTGTAGGCCACGCCGTCGGCGATCACTCCCACGCCCTCCTCCCCTTTTTCAACTCGATTAATATCGGTGGTTTCTGAAAACTCCTTGAGAGCCAGCATTCGTTCCTCAAGTGATGCGTGCAGCTTGCGCGCGAACATGGGCAGGATAAGGTTCTTCTGAACCTTCTTCTCGTAGCCTTTGACCGGCACCTCTACTCGATCATCACAGGTCACCACGCCGTTGGCGTGTGAGGTTCTGGTGGTTAACCGAACGATAACCGGTATGTTGAAACGCTCCGAGAGCTCGAAGGCAAGCTTGGTGAAGTCCTTGCACTCCTGACTGTCAGATGGGGAAAGCACAGGCACCTTGGCCGCGATGCCGTAGTAGCGGTTGTCCTGCTCGTTCTGGGAGGAGTGCATGGAGGGATCATCAGCGGTAACCACCACCAGGCCGCCGCGTGAGCCGATGTATGCCGATGAGAAGAAGGGGTCGGCGGCAACGTTCAAACCGACGTGCTTGGACGCGTATAAAGCGCGGGCACCGCCCATGGATGCACCAAGCACCACCTCGTAGGCCACCTTCTCGTTTACCGACCACTCGCAGTAGATCTCCGGGTAGGTGGCGACAGCCTCAAGTATCTCGGTAGCCGGTGTTCCAGGATACGATGCCGCTACATGACAACCTGCCTCCCAAGCGCCTTGAGCTACCGCTTCGTCTCCGGATAAGAACTTCTTCTCACTCATACGTCATGGCCTCCTCTTCTCCGGTGAGGACACGCAGAGCGCCCAAGGCGAGCGCCTCAAGCTCATCCTCTCCGGGGAAGACTAGAATGTTCGGGGTAATAAACGAAATCTTGCGCTTGATCGCTTCTATAAGATTGGGTTCGTGCGCCATTCCCCCGGTAAGAACTATTGCATCAAGCTGGCCATCCAGGACAGCAGACTGTGCCGCAATCTCCTTGGCTATCTGCTGGACCATGGCACGAAGGACCAGCCCAACCTTCTCGTCTCCTGCCTTCGCCTTTCTATAGAGGGGAGTGATATCATCGGAATCAAGGTAGGATGTTAATCCTCCTCCTTTAGTAATTTTTCTGAGGAGGGCTTTTTCGTCGTAGGAACCAGAGAAGCAGAGCTTGACGAGCTGGGTTACGGGGAGATAACCGGTCCGCTGCGGTGAGAGGGGTCCGCCGTCATTTGCGTTGTTGACGTCAATCTGTCGGCCCTTGCGGTGCGCACCTATGGAGATGCCGGTTCCGAGATGGGCTACAACCAGATTCAAATCCCGGTAAGGTTTGCCGATCTGAGCCGCCGCCTTGCGACCCACCATCTTCATGTTTAAGGCGTGAGAGAGGGAACGCCGTTCGATATCAGGCAGGCCTGAGATACGGGACTCAGGGATGAACTCATCCACCGAGACAGGGTCAACTATGAACGCAGGTATCCCCAAAGGTGATGCGATCTCTGCGGCCAGTAGCGCTCCCAGGTTGGATGGGTGATCTGCGGCTACACGGCCCTGGCGGATGTCTGCAAGCATCCGCTCGTTCACCCGGTAGGTGCCTGAAACAAGAGGCTTGAACGGCCCTCCACGGCCCACAACCGCGGAAAGCGTTGTTTTATCCACCTTCCACGCATCAAGGAGTGAATCGATCGCTTCGCGCCTGTAATCCAGTTGTTCTAAGGTGGATGAGAACCCGGCGATCTCCTCTGCAGGATGACGGATCTTATCCTCGTGAGCAGCCTTTGAGTCCTCGTAAAGTGCCACCTTGGTTGAGCCTCCTCCCGGATTTAAGGCAAGGATCCTATGCCCCATTCCGGCTCCTTTCTTTGTTAAGCTTGCGCTTCATCTGCTCATGCTCGGCTGCGGTCTGTGAAAAGTAATGCGAACCGTCCCCCTTCGAAACGAAGTAAAGGTACTTCGTTTTCTTGGGATTTGCAACCGCTTCAAGCGAGGCCTTGCCCGGCGAGCAGATAGGACCGGGCGGCAGCCCCGTGTTTATGTACGTGTTGTAAGGTGAGGGTATCCGTAAATCGGCGTATGTCAAGCGTTCTTTGTGGCGAGGCAGCGCGTACTCGATGGTGGCGCAGCTTTCAAGAGGCAAGCCTTCTCTCAACCGATTCAAGAAAACCGAAGCAATCACAGGCCTTTCTGCTTCAAGATAGGCTTCGCGCTCAACGATCGAGGCAAGGATAATGAGGGTATCCAGAGAAACCTCGCGCAGCATCGGCTCTGCAACCTCAAAGAAGCGCCGCACCATGACCCGCAACACATCCTCAGGCAAGATGCCTACCCGTAACACATCTTTAGGCAAGATGCCTACCCGTAACACATCTTCAGGCAAGATGCCTACCCGTAACACATCCTCAGGCAAGATGCCTACCCGTAACACATCCTCAGGCAAGATGCCTAAGGGAAAGCTGTACGTATCAGGGAAAAGCAACCCCTCGAATGACCCAAAGGGTATGTTGAACTCCAAAAGAAGTTTTTTATCCCTACAGAGCGCAAGGAATGTATCCTGATTCACCACACCTGCCTTGGTAAGCCGGGAAGCGATATCTCTAAGCCTCAAACCCTCGGGTATGGTAACCGCAACGGTTGCAATCGCACCTCGAGAAAGCATAAGAAGAACCGAATCCTCACTCATGTTGGTATGAAGACGGTACATCCCTTGCTGCAGGCTTCTATCAAGCCCTTTGAGCTTTGCACTTATCACGAAGAGTCTGTGGTGTGAGATGATATCAAGGGAGTCAAGCCTCAGGGCTATCCGTGAGGTGGACTCACCTGCCTTGACCTCGAAGAACACCTCTTGGGTCGGCTCTTCGGGCTCCTTCTTCTTACAAAAAGGCAACAGCAGCAAAAGGGTGAGCAGTGCAAGCACAAGGTTACGTTTCAGAGCGCCTCCTGAGGTAATCGGCCAAGAGCAAAGATGCCGCAACAGCGTCCACCTTGGATTTATCCCTCTTTCGTTCTTTTACAGGCACGAACCGCTCGGCAAGTGCGGTGGTCATGCGTTCATCTAAAAGATTCACCGGAAAGTGGTAGCGTTCCCGCAGGAGTGTGTATATCCGCTCTGCCCAGCGGGTGGTTTCGGTACGCTCAGATTTAAGGTTTATTGGATAGCCAACCACAATCTCAGCCACCCCGCGTTCATCAACGAGTTTTTCTATCCGCTTGATGAGATCCCGATCGTCGCGCACCTCAAAGGCTAATGCATCTATACACATAAACGCCTGTTCGTCGGAGAAAGCCACGCCCACGCGTTTTTTACCCAGATCAATCGCCATCACGCGCCCCATCAGGGAACCTCCAGGTAGGGCTTGATCTCTCGTAGTTTTGCCTCGCCTATCCCGCGCACGTTCAAAAGGCTATCGGGGTGCAGGAAATCCCCATGCTCCTCTCGATAGAGAATGATCCGTGAAGCGAGTTCAGGGCCGATGCCTGGAAGCCGGGAGAGGTCTTCTGCAGTTGCCTGGTTTAGAGAAATCCTCATCGGTGCATGCGAGACAGCCTCAAGTTTTATCTCCGAGCGGGCACCATGACGAACCACACCGATAAATATTCCTACCCCAAGGACTGTCGCAAGAATAACAAGCACTATCCCTTCACGCGAAGGCCTCTTCATCATCAGAACCTGAAGACCACGAAGACGTCCAACTTTACGTCGGTGCGGTCGTTTATTGATTTATCCGAATCGGTGAACTTGGTAACCGTAAAGTCGGCACCGCCGTCAAAGGCGTCAGAAAAGGTGTATTGCGCATGAATGGTCCCCGAGGTGGTTGTATTTTTCAAATCTTTCTTGTTACCGGTAGTGTCCAAGCGTAGAGTGGAGCGAGTGAGTGTTTCGTTATAGTTAATGGTTCCGGTTAAGCTCAGATCGTTCTTGAACTTGAGATGTTTAAGGAACGGAAGCTTGAAACCCGAAGGTTTGTTAAAGGTATAGCCCACTGAGAGCAAGCCGCCCTTGGAGATCATCTCACTGGTAACGTCCTGCCCACCGTAGGTATTGTTGTTTTCTCCGATGCTGTAGTTGACCGAAACGTCGGTGTTCACACGTCCTTTCCATGAGGTGCTCCAGGCGAGAAGCGGCGAGAAGTTAAGCTGAGTTGAGGTCTCGTATGTGTCCTTCACCTGGACAGAGTAGTCTCTGTATGTGGTGTCAGGATACTCCTCTGTAGGCAAAATGGTGTCCACGCCGAGAGAATCGTAGATCTCGCCTTTCTGGGTGAGGATGTGAGAAACACTCATGCGTAACTGAGAAGAGTTGGCCCACTTCTTGAGAAGCTCCCCGATCTTGTTGTATGAAACCGAGACCGAAGGCAAAGTCCAGGAGTTGTTATAAGCGAGCCTTCCTGAATACTGGGTATTCTCCGAGTAGGTGTAGCTCACACTTCCGTTTGCAACCAATCCAAACAAGGATACGCCAGAGCTTGCTTTATATGACTGGCTCCACCCCCTGCTTGCCTTAGGCTGGCTATGGCTATACAATGTATCCACGGAGTCGCTCACAATAACGTCACTTAAACCAACAATATAATCCCACTCCTTGCTCCAATCGAAATCACCGGTATACCATCCATAGCCGGAGGAGCGGCTAAAGGTTGCGTCTGCACTCAGAGGCATCAAGATCTTGGTGACCCTGCCTATGGTCTCCAAGCGTGAGAGACGTTCCTCGTATAGCTTTTCCTCGGGCGAGAGCTTCCTCTGCGGTTCTTCAGCAACCGAGTCAGGAGGCAGGGTATCTGTGAATAAGGTATCCGGTGGCAAGGTGTCGACGGACAAGGTGTCTCTAGGCAAGCTGTCAGGAGGCGGGGAATCCAGCGTATCCGGAGGCAACGAGTCCATCGGTTCTTCAGCATCCTTCAATGAATCTCTGCCCGATTCCCTTAGCTGCTGTCTTACCTCCATTAAGTTCTTCTCAACCTTGCTCTTGGCATCGGTAATAAGCCCGTTGGGGTTGAAGCCGCTCCAGGCGAAGGTTATTCTCCCATTGTTGGTGAGGTTGCGAACGGTCTCGGCCTCATAACCTAGATTGACAAACTGCTCATGGATACCTTCTGAACGATCCTCCGTAAACGAACTGGATACAGAGATCGAAGGCCGACCAAAAGATCTAAGATTTATATTCTTGATACCACTTGAAAGCGATGTGTTTCTGACGGCGTATTCGGAACCAACAAGATCATCCAACCGAATATCCGGCTTAATTGAATCGCCTTTAAGAGACCTCGTCTCAGAGTAGTTGGCTGTAATGGGAAGATACTGAATCAGCGAATAAGAAGCCCCAGCACCCCAATTCAATGATGAGTTGCTTACCGGGGTTGGAAACCACGTGTCCTGAACAGAAGAGCGGTAGAGGGAGAGTGAGTTAATCTTGTCGAAGTTTGCCGAGAGATTGATTGAGTTGGGGAAGTAACGAATCTTCTCCTTCTTGAAGATGGTGAAGTAAAGATCCGGTGTAACAGAGTAAGTAGCCGCATAGTTCTGGGTAAAGGATGTATCCATTCCCAGCCCGGCGTTGGTATTTGAAGCACTTGCCTTGTAGTTTGCCGATGCCCTGACTGCATCCAGGATGTACTTTAGCAGCCTGGAGCGGGATTGTGGATGCGAGGCTGAGAAGGAAAGGGTCTTGACGTCGCTGCGCTCCCTGCGGACCTCAAGCTCCTCCCCCTCAAGGACGCAGTCGGTGATCTCTGCTGAGTAGCGAGGCATAGAGCGCGTTAGGGAATAACCGAAGTTGAGGGGCAACTTGAAGCCCAGGCGGTCAAGGCCGAACTTCTCGACGTTTACGTTCCCGCTTACGCCTGCCCTGTGGGTTTTTCCTCTCGTGCGGGGACCCTGCGGACTTGTAAAGTCAATAAACTTACCATCGTCGCGGCTGTAGTTGGCTGAAACCCGGCCCACATCCGCCAGAACCAGACTGCTGTTCGCCGAAAGCTTCGTGCCTACCTCACGGTATGGGCCCTCAAGACGGATGTCGTTGAACCATATCTCGCCTGTAATAGACTCCGAACCCCGTTCGTTGATTATACCCAACTCGAAGTACTTGATCTGTGCAAAGGATGGAACGCCGCGGACACGAAGCCGAGGGTCGTCCTCAGAGGCAACCCCTAACTTCAGCGAATCACGATAACGAAGGCTGTCGTAGAAATCAACCTTCAGCTTGGCAAGGTCCTCAAGTTCAAAGGTAAACTCCTGCCACCGGGTATCTTCTGCCTGGCCGGGCACCTGGCCCTCAGAGATACGGCTGCGCACCTCGTAGTAGCTCATGGAATCAGTGCCCATGCGCAGGTAGAATAAAGGATCGTTCGCATCGTTATGCACGTAAAGCTTAACCCTTTGATAGCCTCGAAAGTCCTCGGCGGTGTAATCCCAGCGAGATACCTTCGCGCCGTGTGAAGGAGCAATGTTTTCATACCTCCCACGTAGAGAATTATCCTCTTCCGTCTCCCCGGTGGCTGTCTTGCCAAGTTTATAAGGCGAAGTGTAGCCGGCATCCCGGGAACCGATAACGTCTATGAATACCCGTTCGGTTAAAGTATCGACCTCTGTGGAATCAAGGCTAAACACCTTCGCGTCCTTCCACTTGTTGCCCACGAAATCCCAGGAGTAAAGCAGTAGCTCTAGATTATCGTCCATCCCGTCAAACCAGATCCTGAACATCGAGATCGCAGACTTGTCCGGCGAGCCATGCTTGACGTAGAATGAGGTGTCCCCCAAAGGAACACTTAGCTTAATCCAATCCCTCTCTCCCAGGCTATTCACATACTCGGAAAAGAACTCGGTATCCTTAAGGTCAAGCGTAAATGAATAGTAGTCGTTGCTGCGGCTGAAACCGTCCCTTAGGAGATCTTCAGAATCCAGACGCCCATTGCGTTCGGTTCCATTCGGATTCGAACCCGAGCTGTAATCGTCGTTGGCATCGTCACCGGATACCTCGAGTGAATCCACGCCCGCAACCCCGTCCAGACCTGTATCCTCATCGTTGCTGTACTCGTTGTTGTTGTCTCTATCTTCCTTGTTCAGATAACCCAGCCCAACCAGTTCACCGCTCTTGTTCCGCCTGAGCTGATCCTCGTCGATCTCTGAACCGAACTCAAAGTGTATCCTGCCGCCGGCGCTTGTGGTCTTCAGGATCAACTCAAGGTTCTCAGCCTCTGTTATATCCAGAGGCAGTCGGGGGTACGTTGAACCTATTATGCCCGTCCAGTGAGAGGTATCCCTTTGCGGGTCCCAGGTAATCTTCAGGGCGCTGCCCTGCTGCGGCAGCTGACCGACCGGGGTCTCTTCTGCATATATCTCATACCTCACGTCCGGGATATCCTGCAGGCGCCAGCGGGGGCGTCTGCGTGAGTAGTAAGCCGTATCGAGCGGCAGCTTCGTCTCCTCATCAAGAGGAAGGCTGGTCGTATACCAATCGGCAGGGGTACTCAGGCCCACGGCACGAGTCTCTTTTGTGCTCTCGAAGTCATCAAGCCACACAGATCCCGACTTATGCGTATTAGGGTTGGGCATGGATATCGCCGAGTTGACGTTTAGATTAAACTGTGAAGGGGTCTCCGTGGAAACCAACGGTAAGCGGTCAATCCAGCGTGTAAGGAACCCCAGCTTGCGCTCAACGGCAAGGTCAAGTTCCCCTATGGTGCGGGAGAAGGGCTCAAGACCAAGCACAGGCCTGCCTTCAATCGAGTAGCCTACCTTGCGGAAAAGGAGGCTTCCTCCCAACTTGACCCCCTCTGCGACTTCACTCTCAGCCCTGAGGCCCAGAAGAGACTTGCGGTCAAGTGAAAGAATCTCCTTGGTCTCATAGATTATCTTGAGTTCATCGGTTTTCTGGATCGACTTAAGAATAGTAACTGTCCCGGTAGTGTAGTCAACGTTGTACAGGGTGGAATCGAGCTTCTCGCCGTTCACCCAGACCTCTACGCTGTTCTTCTCTATAAAAGGATCAAGTGGATAGCTCTGGACAAGCGATTCATATTCATACGCTATCTTGTAGACACCGCCGTGCTCGGGGCCCAGGTTTCTCGTCCAATATATCTCGTGAACGGTATCCGACCCAAGCGCAGGACTGGTAAATGGGTAAAGTGTATCGAAGATCAACTCTCCCAGGCGCTGCTCATCCGGGGTGAGCTTGTGTATGTTTGTGCTGTTGTTTGTGGTAAGACCGAGCAGGTGGGAGTAGCGGTTCCCCTTGCTGTCCCTCGGAACCCACACCCCGTGATCCAGATGGTAAACCTCAACCTTAATCTCGGAAACCCCCAGCTTCCCAGGCAGGTTGTAATGATTGCGGCGCATGTTCGTCCAGCACTTGCTATCGGTAGCAGGGTTCTTGGGCCATACAAGCAAAAGATTCGCTACTACACTGTCGGTCGTGTCTGGAACAGAAATTGTATCTATCCGACCGTAGGAAACCCCTGAAGAGTTTTTACAAGCCACTGCAAGCACACCGCTTTTCTTAAGCTCGATAACCCAACCTTCCCGATACTGTCGCAGCTCATAATCAGCGCCGCCGATAAGCAGATAGAAGTTTTTATTCTCTTGCACCTCATCCCTGATAGTCGTATCGTTGGGATACAGCCACGCCGAACCAGGCCATCCCTGCCGATTCTCAGGTACCCTACCGGTTCCATCATCAAGATAGACCCGGAAGTTGTTCTCTATACCCGTCTGGTTCACGGTGTCGCGAAGCCCCGCATGGAAGACGTAGAAGTAGCGGCGTTGTATAAAGTCTCGGTCCTGAATTTCGCCCTGCTGCGTCTCGGATTTGCCTGTGAACTCCTTGGTGCCTGATTTGGTCTGTTCACGAGAAGCCACCGCGTAAAGATCAACCGGGCCGAGTTTCGCCTGGGTGTTGATACCGAAAAGCCCCTGGTGAGCCGGAAGGGACTGGTGTGAAGGCAGGTTCAGGGCAACGTCACCCGCCTCTATCCTTTTTACGATCTCGTCCTCGTCACCGGTATAGGCGATGCGCACCTTGTTCTTATCGGTAAGCTCGCTTCCTCCTGAGGTATGATCTATCACCACCTCGGTCTTTCGTGCAATTACCCCTTTTACGGAAACGTCAAGCTCCTGCTCCAACTTGATTCCGGATAGGAAGTTGGGTTTATCCTCCTCTTCAAAAAGATATCGCTCCTTGTAGAAGGAGGCCGATGAACCCATGGTAATCCTGTCCTGGCCGCTTACCTGAATGTCGGTTCGTTCCCCGCCTATCTGGATCTTTATGTGCGGTATAATCCCCTCAACCCCCCTGGTTTCGCTCTCAGCTGCCCGCTCGCGCAGACGTTTCTTAAACTTCTCAAACGAGAGACCTCGCTCCATAGATGCAAGATACTCATCAAGCGTCCGGACAGCCGCCACCCCCAGATACACCGAGTCCACCCACTCCTCGTAGTAAACCAGTCCCGCCTCATAATCGACCACCGGACGAATCTCCAGCCCATAACCGGACTCGCGGATCTCGTCGGTCTGCACGATGATGAGGAACGCCAAAATTAGACTCATCTTGCCTGCCACACCCTGCGAACCGTGCGAGCGATCCCCTCAACGCTCACTCCGCATTCTGCTAATAGCCTTTCTTGCGACCCGTGCTCTATGAAGCGATCCGGCAACCCGATGCGCTCTACCGGGATACCAGCCTTGTGATCATGTAACCACTCGAGAACAGCCGAGCCAAAACCTCCTGCAAGGGCGTTCTCCTCCACGGTCACAATCGCGCTGTGCCTTTTGACGATCTCTTCGAGTAACTTCTCGTCCAAAGGCTTTATGAATCTTGCGTTCACGAGTGTAGGGCATCTCTTGCCAAGAAGTTTTAGAGTCTTGGCAGCCATTTGCACCCCTGTACCCGTCGCAAGTATCGCGACCTTCTTCCCCTCTACAAGTTTCTCCCAAGAGCCTATCGGGACCTCTCTTGGCTGTGACGGCACCCCTACCCCTACGACATTCGAGCGTGGATAGCGGATGGCGAAGGGGCCTTCCTCGTAGCCAATGGCTGTATAGAGAAGGTCCCGCAGTTCGGCCTCATCCTTCGGGGCGGCAACGATCATGTTGGGGATCATACGCAGGTAGGAGAGATCAAATACCCCATGGTGAGTTGGACCGTCCGCCCCAACCACACCGCTTCGATCTATGGCAAACACAACCGGAAGGTTCTGAAGGGCAACGTCGTGTATGATCTGATCAAAGGCCCGTTGAAGAAAAGTCGAGTAGACAGCATAAACCGGTTTCATACCGCGTAGGGTTAGGCCAGCTGCAAAGGTGGCACAGTGCTCCTCATTTATCCCGAAGTCGAAGAAGCGGTCCGGAAACTGCTCACGAAACTCAGTAAGACCGGTTCCGAGGGCCATCCCAGCGGTGATGGCAACTATTCGTGGATCGTCTTTCGCAAACTCGGTAAGGATACAACCAAAGAAGTTGGAGTAACTCTGAGCTTTGCTTTGAGCAACGAGGCATGATTTGGGATCGAAAGGTCCTACTCCGTGGAAGACCTCCGGATTATCGGTCGCTCCCTTGAATCCATGCCCCTTCTCTGTCCCTACATGGAGCAACACCGGCCCGGGAATCTCCTTCATGCGTTCGAAGTAGCGAATCAACTCTTTGAGATTATGGCCGTCGATAGGCCCAAAATAGTGGAACCCCAGGTCTTCAAAGAGTGCTCCCGGAGTAAGAACGCCTTTAAACGCACTCTCCAAACGCTTTGCCCAGCCGCGAAAGTAGTCACCTCGGGTACGGAAGAAACGCCCAAGAAAGTTCCACACCCTTGCGCGAAAACTCTGGTATAACTTGGTTGTTATTATACGGTTAAGATATGTGGAGAGCGCACCAGGGTTGCGGGCGATGGACATCGCGTTATCGTTAAGAACAACCAAAAGATTCGTCTGAGAATCTCCCAGATGGTTGAGCGCCTCCAGGGCCATGCCGGAGATTATGGCGCCGTCACCGACTACAGCAACCACCTTGAAATCCTCGCCCCTCATATCACGAGCCTTTGCCAGACCGAAAGCGGCGGAGATTGAGGTCCCCGCATGGCCGGTATTGAATACGTCGTAGATGCTTTCTTCTCGTCTGGGAAACCCGCTTACGCCTTTATACTGGCGCAGCGTATCGAAGCGCTCGCGCCTGCCTGTTAAAAGCTTGTGGGTATAGCATTGATGCCCAACATCCCAGATGATCCTATCCTCAGGGGCATCGAGCACGTAATGCAGGGCGATGGTTAACTCTACCGTTCCCAGATTGGGGGCAACGTGGCCACCCCTACGGCTGGTAACCTCAAGTATCCGCTGGCGCACCTCGTGGGCCAGTTGCTTGAGCTCGGCAAGCTTCAAATCCTTGATCTCGGCAGGTGAATCTATCCTGTCCAGGATACTCATCTGCGCCTATCCACAAGGTAATCTGTAAGGTCTGCAAGCACAGACCACTGCGGGCCTAACTCGGCAAATATCCGTCTTGCGCGGCGGGCATAACCTCTTGCGATGTGTTCTGAACGCTCGACTCCGTATAGGATCGGGTAGGTGAGCTTGTCTTCCGCCTCGTCCTTCCCCGGGGTCTTACCCAGCTCCTTGAGGGAGCTGGTTACGTCAAGCACGTCGTCGCGCACCTGGAATCCCATCCCGGCCAGTATCCCGGCCCAACCTAAGGAATCAATGAGCTCGTCTTGCGCCCCGGCAAGAATCGCACCCAAACGCATGGTGAACGATATAAAAAGTGCGGTCTTGCGAAGATGGATATGACGCAGGAATTTGGGGTTTACCTCACCACCGTAGAGATCATCCGCCTGCCCTCTGGTAACACCTCGAGCCCCCAGGATACGGCTGAACTCGGCCAAAACACGATTGAGAAGATCGGGACGGGCAGTTGAACGCGCCACCAGACCAAGGCCGTCAATCATCAAGGCGTCGCCTGCCAGAACCGCCATGCCCTCACCAAATACCTTGTGGTTGGAGGGCTTACCCCTGCGGAAGTCGTCGTCGTCCATCGAGGGCAGATCATCGTGGATCAGGGTAAATGTATGAACGTACTCTAAAGCGCATGCAGCGGGAAGAATCCCATCCGTCTCCTCCCCCCCGGCCGCCTCATAAGCGAGAAGCGCAAGTATCGGCCTTAACCGCTTGCCGCCTGCGAACAGGCTGTAGCGCATCGCTTCGGTAAGCGTGTGCCCGTCATCGGGGAGATATTGCTCAAGCGCCGCCTCGATAGTCCGACACTTCCCCTCTATTAAAGCGACCAGATCCACTTTACCTCCTTCCTCACCACTAAATGATTGATCGGTTCACTCATCTACGAGTATCGTTCTCTATAAGTCTCCTTTCTGCCGCGGCGGTTACGTTTGCGAGAAGCATAGCCACGGTCATAGGCCCGACCCCGCCTGGTACCGGTGTTATAGCGTTAACTATATCCGAAACGCGCCCAAAGTCAACATCCCCAACCATCTTCCACCCTTCAGGCGTATCTTCACCGTTGATACCTGCATCTACGACTACTTGATCGGCATGCACGAATTCAGGGCCTACAAAACGCGCCTTTCCGATCGCCGCAACTACTATATTTGCGTTACGGGTGTATTTGGCAAGATCGCCTGAGCGTGAATGACAGACGGTAACAGTGGCGTTGCCCATCTTGGTCTTACGCAGAAGGATCTGGGCCAGTGGCCAACCAACCGCCTTGCCTCGACCCAATATGACGACGTGCTTGCCGGTAAGTGAAATTTCGTATGCCTCAAGCAGTGAGACGATACCCGCAGGGGTGGCGGGCAGAAATGCGGACTTGCCGAACGCTAATCTGCCCCGGTTTATGGGATTGAGACAGTCCACGTCCTTGGCAGGATTGATCGCTCCCAGGATGCGTTCTTCGTCTATCCCCTTGGGTAGAGGCAGGGTAATGAGTATCCCATGCACATTATTATCCTCGTTGAGTTCAAAAAGGGTATCCAGCAACTCGTCTTCAGAGACATCGGCAGGAAGGTTGATAGGACTGGTAGCTATACCCACCTTCTTGCAGGCACGCTCCTGGGAACGCTGGTAGGAAAGAGAGGCCTCATCCGCACCCACCGAAAGGAATGCAAGCTGCGGGGTCACCCCCTTAGCCCCAAGTTCTTCTATCCTGACTTTAAGGAGTCCCCGCTTCTCGGCAGCCACTTTCTTCCCGTCGAGTATCATTGACATAGTTTATTGTAGCGGCGAGGCTTGGCTTGTCAAGCCGCTCTTATCACCCCACGCCGTTACTACGTATCCTGGAGGGCATGACAAGTGACGCCGCGGGGGTTCCCAACCGAATACAATCCAAAGCCCCATTTAGACACAAGAAGCTAGTTTGGGTGGTTTACAGACTACTCTCTAATGAACACCCGAACCGAGTCCTCGGCTATGCCGCCGAACATCCCGTAGCCAGCCGAAAGGTTGCTATAGACTTCGCCAGGGCCGAAGAACCCCATGTAGGCTGCATATTCAGGGCTTACGGCCATCACCCGCAGGACGTAGTATTCATCATAAATCCAGGGGGCTAACATACGCTGGAGGAAAAACGCATAGCTCGTGTCGTTGGTAAAGGAAGGAAAGAACAGGAAATTCGGGTAGTTCTTGTAGAGGGAGTCATCCACGTCAGGGATACAGTAGATCACGTAAAGCTCGGTGTTCTTGCACGAGTTCCAGGTAATGACATGCGGATCGTAGGGCTCTGCCGAGATGGAAACCGTATCCGAGTCCGCCGGTGTATAGATGCGGATCGGTGTAGGCATCATCGCCTCGGCGGTTACGGTATCATCCCAGGGTAAGGCAACTTCAAGATGATAGAGGGTTGTATCGTCAAAGTATGCCCACTCATAATAATTCCCTTCGTTGTACTTAAACCACTTAGCCGAATCCTCATCGAAAAAACTGTCTATGAATATAAAAGTATCTTCTTCTCCCCAAACCTTCACATAAGCATCTCTTAGACCCCATCGATCGACCGTATCCTCGATATCATAACTCCGGTCAACTTTAATTCTTTGTCGTCGCAAACTTGGTGGAGAACTGTACCCTATTCGCATCAATGCCAAAACATTGGGTTCCGGTTCGAAAACGTCATCTTCAGCAGATTCACAGCCTACAAAAAGCAGCAAGATAAAACCTAAAAGCAAGTCTCTCTTCATCAGAACCTCGCCTCTACCCCAACCGATGGGAAGAAAGGAATCATGTTCACACTCCGCTGAACCGGCGGTTCGTTCGACATGTCGTAGTAATAAAGCATTACGTTCTTGTGATTGTAAAGGTTAATGATGTCGGCGCGGACGGTCAGGGTTCCCCAGCGGAACTCCCAGGCCTTGCTCGCGCCGATGTCCAGCCGGTGATAGGCAGGAAACCGCAGGGAGTTGCGGTCTGCTTCGATGGTAATCCAGTAATACCGCCATTCCTGGCGAACAGAGTCCCAGTACCACATCCTGTAGCGGCCCAGGGTTCCGGCGTAGGGCATGCCGCTGGCAAAGGTAAGATGCGCATTTACACGCCAGTTCTTGCCCAAGTCGTAAGTACCCAGGACATTAAGGTTGTGGCGGCGGTCAAAGTTCGTGTAGAACTCAAGCGTGTCGGATATAAACCGGCTGAACGCAAGCGAGTAGGATACCCAACCGGTAAGATTGCCTGATGCCTTTTCAATGCTGAAGTCGGCCCCCCAGGCGCGGCCTGCACCAGGGGTGAAGATGTTCCAGGTCGCGTCCGCAATGTCCAACTCCTCGTTGAAGACCAGGAGATACGGGTAGTGTTTGTAGTAAGGCTCGATCCTTGCACGTGAACCGTCGGCAAACAGATGCTCGTAACCTACAATGAAGTGCAAGGCCTGCTGTGCCTCGTATCTTCCGAAGGCCGGTATCCAGAAGTTTGTTGGTATGCGCCCTCCCTGCGGCATGATCATCGCAAGGTTCTGATAGAAGTTGCCCACCGAGAGGTTGAAGGCGTCGTCCGCGGTGAGGAAGTACTTGGCTGAGAGCCTCAGTTCGGGTTGAAGATCACGCCTTATCAGGGTATCAACACCCAGAACATCACCTGTAAGCGAATCCCGCAGGGTGTCAGGATACGATCCGTAGTAGAAACTTAGGCGTCCGCCTGCCTGGAATAGGAATACAGGCAGCGGCTTGTAGCGCCAGGAGAGATACAGGGAAGAATAAAGCGGCCAACCCTCGATGTTATAGGCGGCAAAGGGTTCGGCGTCGGTCTTGTAGATGAACCTCGTGTAACTCACCTCACTACCCGCCTCAAAGGTGGATGTCTCCCCTGCCCGCACGAGCATGGAGCGTAAAGAGAGGTCATCGATGCGATTGGTGTCAGAGAGGATGTCGCTGAACTGCATGTGAGCCATATAGCCGCTCCAGCCGATCCACACCTTGGCAATCCACGGGTCCCCAAGCTCCTGAATCAACCTCAGGGTTATAAGTCGGTTTTCCCAACCAGCACCTATAGGGATATTCTGATTCGCTAAGTCGAGCTTATCCTTTGTATTAAAAAAGGTTCCTTCAATCCTTGTCTTAGGGGTGACGCGCCAACTTCCCTTACCGTGTATATCATAGAAGTAGTATGGGAAATCGAAATCAAGAAAGATGGGTATGACCTTGTCAAAGTAGGTGCGACGTGCGGTAACGATCCCCCCGAATTTGCCCAGACGCCCCCACACAGCCCCCTCGGTTGCAAGAAGGCTGGTGGAAAGATAGCCCCCCAGAGGCTGAGGGTCGGCGCTTTCTACGTCAAGCACCGCGGAAAGCCTGTTGCCATAACGCACAGGGAAGCCGCCCGTAAGAAATTCAACACTTTCTACGGCATCTATCATAAAGGTTGAAAGGAAGCCACCGAAGTGGAACGGGTTGTAGAGCACCATGTTATCCAGAAGCACGAGGTTCTGATCCGGGCTGCCTCCACGCACGTAAAGGGCCGAGGTGAAGTCGCTCACGAACGTTACTCCGGGCAATGTCATGAGCGTTCGAAACAAATCGCGCTCAACCATCACCGGGATGTGTTTAAGGGCTTCCTTATCTATCCTGAAGGATGAGGCGGTTACCTCCTGCTCGAACTCGATCCTGCGCGAGGAGACCTCAACGGCAGGCATCTGTATGGGCGCTCGCTCGAGCCTGGCGTTCTCGTAGAGAACCGAGGCCTCGTTCTCAAGCGCCACCCTGCGTTTTATCTCCTTGTAGCTGATCATGGAAAATACAAGATTGTAATTCCCGCGAGGCACTCGATCCAGCCTGTAGTAGCCGTTCGAGGCGGTAGAGGTGCCGATATTGGTGCCTTCAAGGTAGACGCTGCAGCCTGCAATAGCCTCGCCGGTCTCTTTGTCAACCACAGAGCCCGTTATGGTAGCTCCCCACAGGGTCAATATCAAGGCTAAGATGTTTACGACGATTGCTCCTTTCCTAGACTCGTCCCTTTACAGACGTTTGACATCATAACACTGAGGTCTATAATTACCTATTATGCTCACAGACGAAGTGTTAGTCAAGAAGGTTGCGGCTACAGAGGGGGTTGATGAGAGGATTGTGCGTAAAGGGTTTGACGCTGGGACCATTGTTATACCTTACAACCGCAAGCGCCCGCAGGAGATTGAACCGATAGGAATCGGACAAGGACTGCGCACCAAGGTCAACGCAAACATAGGCACCTCACCTTCGATTGCAGATCTAAAGCAGGAGAAGCAAAAGCTTCGCGCGGCGACAGATGCAGGTGCTGACACGGTGATGGACCTTTCCACCGGCGGTGATATTGATGCGGTTCGCCAAGCGATCATCGCTGCTTCAACCGTTCCCATAGGCACGGTGCCCATCTATCAGGCTGCCTGCGACTCCCCAAAGCTCAAGAAATCACTCGTTGAGCTCTCGGTGGACGAGATATTCGCAGGGATTCGCAAGCACCTGGAGGACGGTGTTGATTTTCTAACCGTACATACAGGTCTTACCCAAGCAGGGGTAGAGCGACTTCGTAATCGCAAGCGTCTTGCCGGTATCGTTAGCCGAGGCGGCGCGATGATGGTTGAGTGGATGATGTTCAATAAAGCCGAAAATCCTCTTGCAGAGTACTTTGACCGGCTGCTTGAACTTACAGCCGAGTTCGGGGCATGCCTGAGCCTTGGTGACGGTCTGCGGCCAGGAGCTCTGGCTGATGCATCCGATCGCCCTCAGATACAGGAGCTTTTGATCATAGGCGAGCAGGTGGACAGGGCTCGCGCGGCAGGGGTTCAGGCGATGGTTGAGGGGCCGGGTCACATGCCGCTTGACCAGATCGAGATGAATGTCAAATTGCAAAAGGAGATCTGCCACGGCGCGCCGTTCTATGTTTTAGGGCCGCTAGTAACCGACGTTGCACCGGGCTATGATCATATCGTTTCGGCGATCGGCGGTGCGATTGCGGGAATGCACGGCGCTGACTTCCTATGCTACGTTACCCCATCCGAGCATCTTGGTCTGCCTGATGCCGATGACGTCAGAGTAGGAACGATCGTGAGCCGGATAGCTGCTCACGCCGCAGACATAGCAAAGTACCCGCAGCGGGCACGCAAGTGGGACGAAGAGATGTCAAAGCTGCGCGAGAGATTCAAATGGGATGAGATGATAGCGGCCTCGCTTGATCCTGCCGAGGCCCGCAAGCGCTTCGACCGCTACCCAAAACAGGCCGAGGATGTGTGTACCATGTGCGGAGAGTTCTGTGCCATAAAGCATTCCAGAGAGGCTCTTGGTGGTTAACTATCGTTTGTTCACCCCTGGCCCGGTGGAGGTCTCAGAAGAGGTTCTTGAGGAGCACGGGAAGCGTTTCCCCTATCACCGTGATCGTTCTTTCGCAGAGGTGGTCGGGAGGGTAACCGAGGACCTTAAAAAGATCCTCTTCACCGATTCACGAATCTTCTTTTTTACCTCATCAGGCACCGGAGGGATGCAGGCCGCGCTGGTTAATCTCTTTTCTGAAGGTGACGAGGTACTGGTAACCTCGATCGGGAAGTTCGGACAGCGTTGGAAGGAACTTGCAGATACCTTCCGCCTCAAGGTCACTTACCTTCCGTTCGAGTTCGGCCAGAGTGTTGATCCTGCGATGGTGGATGATGCCCTTCGCGCCAACCCCTTGATCAAGGCGGTACTTTCTACATTTACGGAGACTTCCACAGGTGCAAAAAACGACGTTAAAACTATGGGCGAGATCGTAGGGCGTCACGACAAGATATTCGTTCTGGACTCAATCGCCGGGCTTATCGCGGACGAACTTCGCATGGATGCGTGGAACGTGGATGTGGCGATCGGCGGCTCGCAGAAGGCAATCGGCGCACCGCCCGGTTTATCTATTGTTGCCCTGAACGAGCGCGCGTGGAAGCTGGCAGAAAACTCCACACTCCCGAAATACTACTTCAACATGAAGATCGCCGAGAGTTTCCGCCAGAAGGGTTTTACCCCCTGGACACCCGCGATCACCGTAATGATGTCCCTGGCGGTCAGCTTAAAGAACTTCAAGGAGCGCGGCATCGAGAACGTCTGGGCCGATCATGCGCACTGGGCAAGCTTCTTCAGAGAAAAGGCAGGCCAGATGGGATTTAGTCTCTTCCCGAAGAAGCCGTCCAACGCACTCTCGGCAATAAAAATGCCTGACGGAGTGGAAAGCACGCCGATCATCAGAGAGATTAAAGAGGAGGAAGGGATACTATTTGCCAACGGACAGGCCGAACTCAAAGGCAAGCTTATCCGATTCGGCCACATGGGTCATGCAAACGAGCAAGATACCCTGAAAGCGCTTGAAGTGCTCGAAAAGCACGCGTTACCCAGAATCAAGGAGATTGGATGACATCCGGCGGGACGACGTCGAAACAAAGGATCTTTTCAGGTATACAGCCCTCAGGCAGGCTGCACATAGGCAACTACCTGGGGGCGATCAGCCAGTTCGTGCCGCTGCAAGAGGAATACGACTGCATCTTCGGTATCGTAGACCTGCACGCCATGACCCAGATATACAAAAAAGAGGAGATGCCGGAGCGAATCATCAACGCGGCAGTCAACTACCTTGCATGTGGGCTCGATCCAAATAAAGCCACGCTGATGCTTCAGTCAGGCGTTCAAGAGCATGCGGAATTAGCCTGGATACTGGCCACGGTGACTCCTCTGCCATGGATTCAGCGGGTGCCCACGTTCAAGGAGAAGGCGCGCCAGCAGCCAGATAACGTCAACATGGGGCTTTTCAACTACCCGGTGCTGATGGCCGCAGACATCCTGATCTACAAATCTGTGGCCGTTCCCGTAGGTGAGGACCAGCGCCCGCATCTCGAATTGACCCGTGAGATCGCGCGAGCGTTCAACGCGCGTCTCGGTTCCTTCTTCCCAGAGCCGAGGGAGATAATCGGTAGCCAGGCGCGGGTGATCGGGCTTGACGGAAAGAACCGCATGTCCAAGAGCCTTGACAACTGCATCTATCTTGATGACGAACCTGACGTGATTCGGGAGAAGATAAACAAACAGGGTGTCACCGATCCGGCACGGGTAAAACGCACAGATCCGGGCAACCCTGACATCTGCAACATCTTTACCTGGCAGGAGTTCTTCTCATCCAAGGAGGAGCAGGCCTACTGCGCCAAAGAGTGCCGAGTCGCGGGCTTCGGCTGCCTGGACTGCAAGGCGATTCTTATAAAGAACATCCTTGCAGTGCTTGCCCCGATCCAGGAGCGCCAGAAGGAGCTTATAGCCAATCTGGATAAGGTCAAGGAGATAATCAGAGACGGAACGCAGAGGGCTAGAAAGATAGCTCAGGAAACCATGAAGGAAGTTCGGGAGATAACGGGGCTGACGTATTTGAGCTGAAGTCTACGCGCTGACAGCTCACAGCTTATGAGGGGTCAAACTATTCTCTTTTATCCCCTGCGATCTTTTACCCTAAAGGGCACAAGGAGTAATTAGGGGTCCCCACGCCAGCACGAGTGCTGGCGCGGGGGTATCTTTATATTCCCCAGAATGTTCCTGATCCGGGAGGAACCGTGGTTGCCCTGGTTTCGCCGAAGCACTCGCCTCTGAAGTAAAAGGTGCCTTTCCAGGTTCCCGACCAGTCGCCGCCGAACGTTCCTACTCCTATAACTCCGACATTGTCTATATCCTCTACAGCCTCGCCTCTGATCCATCCTCTGCGCTCGCCGTTACGCCACTTGCCTTCGAAGAGTCGTGTTTCCATATCGTAGTAGATTTCGAACTCACGCCATGCACCGGTGCCGTGCCCTGACCAGTATATGTACATGAGGGGATCATCAGGCTCCTGTACCGCCTTGGACTCCGCGGGATCGCTGGCGGCCGCAATCAGCCCTACCGCCAGAAGAATAAGGGCCACGGATATGATTTTCTTCATTGCTTCTCCTTTCTTGATTTGTCGTCTACATCCCGTAGAACTTACCGTCGCCGGGCGGATAGGTTTTCGCCCAGGTCTTTCCGAAGCATTCCCCTCTGAAGTAGAATGTGCCTTCCCAGGCTCCGGCGTAGTCGCCGCCGAACCGGCCTTCGCCTATTACTCCAACATCATCGATATCCTTGACCGCTTTGCCTTCGATCCAGCCGCAGTGGGCGTTGTCATACCACCACTTGCCTTCAAAGGTACGGGTATCACGGTCGTAGTAGATCTCGAAGCGCTGCCAGGCACCGGTTCCTGTACCGGACCAGCCTATGTACATGATGTGATCGGCAGGGTTCTGGAGTTCGGTTTTCTCTGCGGTGTTAGAAGACGCGGCGAAAGCGATCACTGCTACCACCAGCAGGGCGAGCATAATGATCCTTTTCATCTTTTCCTCCTTTGTGTTGTTTTCTCGACCGGTTGCATATTGTGGAATTTTACATAAAAAAATCACATTGTCAAGTAGTGTGGCTTAATATTGCAAATTTGAATAAGCCAACGACGCAGAGTGTATTATTCGGGGTCCCCGCGCGAACGCCCAAGAGATGATGGAAGAGGTAATAGAAACGAAAGGATTGAGCCCTCCGAGTTGAGCATCTAGGTGGGGGGGGTCGAATCATAAGGGCGGGCCGACCTGACGCAAAGCGGGCATCGAAGGCGTCAAGATCGGCCCTTACGTTACTGCGATCTTTTAGCCGCAGGCTAAAAGGAGCATTTATTGCATGCAACCGGCCGAGGGGTTTTAAGCCAAGGGTTTATGGACAGGCTCGACCTCTAAAGGTGCCGATAACCATCATGTTCCAGACGTTGCCCCAGCATCGGTTGTCAAGTATGAAGGTTCCTTTCCACTCTCCGCGGTCGTCGCCGCTGAAGCGCCCTGATCCTGCAATCCAGTTCTCTGCTGGAGCGGTCGGGTCCGGCTCGCCAAAGCCTTCAATCCAGCCGCCTTCGTCTTCTCCGCGATACCAGGTTCCCCACATCTCGCCGGTTCCTTCGTGGTAGAAGATCTCGAAGCGATCCCATATAGCTGAAGCCGTGCCTTCCCAGCAGTAGATGGTCAGGCTCTGGACGTCACTGGTTGTGCCTAGGGTGGCTTGTGTAGGCATCGTTGATGCCGCAAAGGCTGCTCCTACCATGAGGAGCAACGCGATTGAAAGGATCTTTTTCATGTCTTTCTCCTTTTTGTTGTTTTCTCGACCGGTTGCATACAATAGAAATATACGCTATCTTGAATGTTTGTCAAGTCGTTCATAAGGATATTACTATATTTTATATTAAATTATTACTGGAGGTATCGCGACTGAAAAGTGGGATAGTTGCGTGGCTTATTTGCTAAAGTGGTCCCAACCCTTGGGAAGCAAAGGCCTCAGTTCGCCACCGATCTCAAGGAACGCACCCTCACCCTCCTCGATCCGGCCGATGCGGTGGACGGGGAAACTAACCAATACTACTCCCTATTGTCCATCCGGCCCGTACTTGATAGTAGCGTAATCTGGGTTGCTGCCTGAGCTTGTGCTCTCACCAGTCACGTAGACGTTGCCTGAGTTATCTACGGCGATGGAATAGGCTCTATCCCAACCATTCCCCGGAGCGTTATAGCGGGCTACCCATAACTGGCTGCCTAGAGAATCGTACTTTACCGTAGCGTAGTCGGAGTTCTTACTTAAAAAACGTTGACTGCAACCGGTCACGTAGACGTTGCCTGAGTTGTCAAGAGCCAGGGAATTGGCTCTATCAAGACTAATAATACCAGGACCGTTGTAGCGAACCGCCCATAACTGGTTGCCTAAAGAATCGTACTTGACTGTAGCGTAATCAAAGTTGATGCCTGAACCTCTACTCTCACCAGTCACGTAGACGTTGCCTGAGTTATCAAGAGCCAGGGAAGAGGCTCCATCCCAACCATTCCCCGGACCGTTGTAGCGCGCTACCCATAACTCGTTGCCTAGAGAATCATACTTGATTGTAGCATAGTCCATGTTGGCGCCGAGGAGGGCTGAGCCTTCACTGCCACCGGTTACGTAGACGTTGCCTGAGTTATCAAGAGCTAGG
>Ga0114920_10000087_pt1 | contig 41966 bp, 29 predicted proteins | sample ChitaG_FD_88683 | JGI IMG/M metagenome (GOLD analysis project Ga0114920, IMG submission 88683) | Deep subsurface microbial communities from South Pacific Ocean to uncover new lineages of life (NeLLi) - Chile_00310 metaG | ecosystem: Environmental > Aquatic > Marine > Oceanic > Sediment ...
AGTACGATCTTTGCTTTGGTTTTGCTGTCCCACCGACGTCGCTTCATGACTGATCTCCTTTGTGAAATCAGCCACAAGATACTCCCTTATCAACCCTCACGCACTAATGGGGAGCAGTATAGACTATCTAGTCTTAGATGCTTTGGCTGCACACGGCCTCCTAAAACTGACGGCATTGAACATAGCGGAATATTTGAAGGCAACATTTTATCTCCAATTCGAGGAAGCTGAGATTAATGCCTCAGGCAAGAGGCTGGCATCAAAGAATCTGATTACATACGACGAGCGTGGAAGATTTGACAGACCTCTTTTACAAATCCAGCCCCAGACTGAACAGACAATTACAAGTAACTGCAAGAAACTACAGACCACCGAGCAGGAGGTTCTTGATAAATGGAAGGCAGAACTTCATGGCAGATACAAGACAAATCAACTAGTTATAAAGAATATTGACCGAATTGCTGATAACTTGCAGGCATTTATCACAAAGATTCTCCGGAGACACGGAGTGGAAAGTGTTGCGCTTCTTTATCCGGATGAGACGAGGGCCCGGTCTTGGCTTGTCGACCAGGATAATGTGATACTCGAGGAACTGACTGAGATAGATCCATTCACGGATGCAATCACTAGACTCGAGATTCCTCGTTTCTTCCGGACACCGGATAGCCAGCGCCAATCATATATTTCAAGTCTTTTCAATAGTAGTTTCTTTTGGCATTTGATACAGATCGATGAGAAATGTTCTAGATTGTTAACCCAAGTCACTAGGGGGCAAAGATTGTATCTCGATAACAACGTATTATACTGTCTCGTTGGCTTTAATGGCTCGGAAATTATAAAATCTGAACATGCCATGCTTAGAATGGCAGGAGACTTGGGTTATGGACTATGGATCACAACAAAAACTCTTGATGAGTTTCAGAATTCTCTAAGGTGGCGCATGGATGAAATGAAAGAAAAACCTCCAATGCCGGCCGAGTTAGCCAAAATGGCAGTTGATAACCTCGGAAGCGATAGTTTCCTGACCTCATATTGGAAGGAACTTGCGCAAAACCGCACTAGCATGGAGGAATTCATCGCTGAGAAATCCCACGTTGACTCACTACTTGAGGGATTAAACATTAGAAAGACCAATAAATTCCGTAAAGAGATTGAACGATCCCAGGAATTGCAGGAAGAAGAGAGTATACTGCGTAGTGTCACCTGGGTCGAAATGAGTGATTATATAATCGAACACGACGCGTTTCACAGGGTTTTCATTAACAGGGTGAGAAACGAACCGAAATTCCGATTGTCTGAGGCTGTGGCATGGTTTCTAACCCATGATGCCAAATTGCCTGCTTACAGTAGAGCAGCCAGAAAAGGTAAGAACTGCCTCCCCTTTTGTATAACCACCGATCAATGGATTCAGGTAAATCGGCCTTTACTAGTGCGAACAAAAAACGAGAAAGAATTAGAGGAGTCTTACCACGCGTTGGTTACTCAGCCGTTCTTAAGAAGCATGATCTCATCATTCTCAATGGAGCGGGCCTATCAGGAGGTGCTTGGGCGTCTCAGCCGATACAAGAGCATGAATCCAGAGTTTGTTCTTAAAATCGCATCGGATACGCATTTCATGGTGTCTTTTGCTCTAGAACCGGAAGGAGCGGATAAGGAAGAAAAGATCGACAACAAAGCCGCTGAGGTGGCAGCTCGATCTTACGCGGAACAGAAAGTGCTAGAAAGACACGTCGGAAATGAGAGGAAGAAAGTCAATGAGCTGGAAATAAAGTATGAGGAGCTTAAGAAGCGATATATAGTCCACGAAAGAGAAATATCGGTTTTTAGAGACAATTTGGAAATTGTCAGAGGGGACAAAAAGAAAGCTGAGCATAGGATCGATAAGCTAAAAGACATAGTGCAAAAGTTGAATTCCCGAAAAGAAGAACTCGAAGCGGAAATCACGAAATATAGAATCGGCGTAAAGAAGTGGGTGACGTCTATAGGCCTCATCGCCATTGTATCTTTTGCGTTGTGGGCGCACCATTTTTGGTTGCACTGGACTTGGCTATCGGCACACTCAAATCTGCCACAGATGAAGCTCGCGTGTCAATTCCTTATCATATTCCTACTCTTGTGGTATCCACTAAGAAAACACTGGAAGCTGTGGCTCCTCCTCGCCGCGGCTTGTATAGGGTGGATGTTGATCTTGTCAGTCTCCTAGTCCGTAGCCCACCGGAGCGTAGCGACGGGTGGGCTCGAATTTGACGCCTCGGCGCAACCCGTAGTCCGCCAAGACGACCCGACAGGGAAATCGTCGAACTCCGTTGCTACCCTGAGTGGATTTTGCCATCGGCCATTCATGTTAATCCCCTTCGGGAATGTGGGTGGGTAAAACCCACGGCAAGGGACTTGTTGAAAAACCCCTCTTTGGGCAAAAGTGGGTGAAATCGTCTTCGCGAGGCCTGTCCCGCAGTTGTTGTGGGAAGTCCCGCGAAGCGGGACGACGTGGCGATCTCTTTTTGCGCAATCGTCTGCCATGCAAGAGATTGCCGCGCTCCCTGCGGTCGCTCGCAAAGACGACCTGGTGAGGTCGTTGACCTGATGTTCCATTTCAGTACGCTTTTTCAACACTCCCTAAGCCTTGGGGCACCCGGTCCGGGGGGATTTGCCGGGATGGATTTCTGCAACCTCATAGCCCACTCATCGTACCAGTGGATTAGGACCTTGTGAATGGCACCCGATTGTGTGGACGGGATTATGTCCGCCGGCAAGGTTGCCGTAATTTCGATGGCCCACAGAACGGGAAGAAGAGATGGAACGACATATCAGAATCCTCGGGATTTTGCATATCGCCAACGGTGCTTTGATTTTTTTGGGCGCGTTCAGTGCCGTGTTTCTTTTGGCGCCGATGAGCCCTTTCTTTAGATCCCTGGACCACGCTTTTCGGCATGCTTTCATCTTCGACCTCGGCATACCCGCGCTCAAAGTTATGGCCACGGTTTTATTTTTCTCGGTTATCGTTCCCTTGTTTATCGGTGTGCCGGGGATCATTGCCGGCTGCGGTTTGTATTGGAAGAAGAACTGGGGTCGGGTCTTAGCTTTCGTGGTCGGGATTGTTATCCTGCTGGAGTTCCCTTTCGGGACGGCGCTGGGGATTTATACGTTTTGGGTGCTTTTGAAACCTGAAACCGCGCAATTGATGACGTCCTGATCGGCTACGGTATACTGGCTTGGGGGAAGAAACCCACAGCATGCTGTGGCCCACCCGGCCCTGGTGCCCCACCGCTTGCGGTGGGATTGCATCAATAATTCATTTACGCAATTGTAGGGGCAGGTTTATAACCTGCCCTGGCGGGTTTGAAACCCGCCACTACAGACAGAGGAACCATACCGTTTGCGCGCGACAGATGCCCACATCTCCCGAAAAGGCCCAACCATAAACTTGTCATTCCCGTAAAGGCAGGAACCCAGTAGGTCAGGAGCCCTGCGCTCCTGACGCTGCGCCCCCCAGGGCGCAGACTATCCCACGAAATCCCCGAAGGGGATCAACATGAATAGCCGTGGGTTAAACCCACGGGAATCTATCGCAGGGCATTATCTTCGATTCTCGTCGATATCGTATCTATAAGAATAAACCGCAAAGGATCGACCGGTTGGTCGTAGTAACGAATCTCGTAATGCAGATGCGGCGCCGATGACCGCCCGGAATTCCCCGATAAACAAATAATATCCCCGAACTGCACGTCATCACCCGCCTTGCACATCATCACGCTGTTGTGCCCGTAGATCGTCTTAAAACCGTTACCGTGATCGATAATGATCGTGTTTCCCATTGCCTCATCCCAGCCGATAAATTCGACTGCCCCGGCGGCGGTGGTAAAAACCGGCAAACCCTCCCGCCCGGCGATATCCAGCCCGAAGTGGCGCAGAGACACGTTTTCCTCCTCCGGGGCGAAGCCGCGCGATGCCCGGCCGCGCATCGGCACGCCGACCGGCCGGTTCTCCGGGTGCGCGGATAATTGACTCGGCAGCGGGGCACCACTAACCGATAAGATCTCATTCCCCTGAAGGCCGAAAATCGCATCCGTGGAGTCAGTCCACTCAGTGGCCGCCGCAGCCAACGGCACGCCATGTGATCCGGGAAATACCGAGTCGGGAAACTCAACGCCAACCAGCCCGCACAACCGCTGGGTGAAACTGCGATGATAGGCCAGTTCTTCCTTCAGCTGGTTTACCTCAAACGAGTAAACGGTCAGGCGCCTGTTTTCCGCCGACAGTTCGTTAATCCGTGACCGTTGGCTGGCCGTCTGCCAGGCCAGGATGATCGCCGCAAAGGCCATTAAAACTGCAACAATCGCCGCGCCGAGAAGAACGCGCACGGTCAGAAGCGAAAGCGACCACTGGTAGCTTCTCTCCGACTGGTCATCGACAACCAGCACATTGATTCGCCGTCCACGCCCCATCGGTCAACTTCCGCCCGGGTTAAGGAAGCCCCATCATGTCCACAATACGGTTCAAGTCCTCGTGCGAATAATAATCGATCGTGATCTTTCCCTTCTGTCGGCGTTCGGTGATCCGCACGGCCGTCCCGAGGTATCGGCGCAACCGGTTTTCCAGCGATTCAATTTCAGCCGAACGGATACTGCCACGCGGGACCCGTTTCTTACGCCCATATATCAGCTCTTCCGTGCGGCGAACCGAAAGATCCTCATTGTCGATACGCCGCGCAAGCCGGATCTGGTCGTGCGCGCTGTCCAAAGCCAGAAGCGATCGTGCGTGACCGGCCGAAAGCCGCCCGGCGGCGATCTTTTCTTTGACCTCCTCCGGCAAACCCAACAGCCGCATGGTGTTAGTCACGGACGTCCGGTCCTTACCCACCCGTTGCGCGATGACCTGCTGCGTGAGCCCGAAACGATCTGAGAGCTTGCGGTAAGCCGTCGCTTCATCTATCGGGTTTAGATCTTCACGTTGAAGGTTTTCAATCAGCGTGACCTGCAGTTGCTCGTCGTCGGAAAGATCATCCGCCAGAATGGCCGAAATCTTGGTCAGCCCGGCGATCCGCGCCGCCTTCCAGCGCCGTTCGCCGGCGACAATCTGGTACCCGTCCTCCAAAGTCTTGACCAGGATCGGTTGGATAATCCCGCGTTCCCGAATGGAATCAGCCAACTCCTTTAATTTCTCCGGGTCAAAATTCAGACGTGGCTGAAACGGATTCGGCACGATGCGGTCCAGGTCAAGATTCAAAACTGACGCCACTTTTGCTGTCAGCTGGTCGGCTCCGCCGGGAATCAGAGCCTCCAGTCCCCGTCCTAACGCGATCTTGTTCACGATGCCAACACTTCCTTTGCCAGTCGGATGTAGTTTTCCGCACCGGAGGAGAGCATATCGTACAATACAATCGGCTTGCCGAAACTCGGAGCCTCCGATAAACGGACGTTACGGTTAATTACTGTCTGGTACACTTTACCCGCGAAAAACTTGCGCACATCGCTTTCTACCTGTCGGGACAAGTTCAGCCGGGAATCGTACATGGTCAGCAAGATACCCTCAATTACCAGGGAGGGATTGAGGCTTTCCTGGACAACCGAAATGGTATTCATCAATAAACCCAGACCCTCCAGGGCAAAATACTCGCACTGCAGGGGAATCAATACCGAGGTGCTCGTCGCTAACGCATTGATAGTCAAAAGATTAAGGGCCGGCGGGCAATCGATGAAAACATATTCATACCTGTCTCTTACCTCCTCGAATGCGTTGCGCAAAAGGGATTCCCGCTGGTCTACATTGACCAGTTCGATCTCGGCGCCCACCAGGCGCACATGCGAGGGGATAAGACGCAGATTCTCCACCTGCGTATCGATAATCGCCTGACTGGCTTTGACTTGCCGGGAGAGGACTTCGTACATCGACACCGCCACCTCTTCCTGGGATATCCCGACAAAACTCGTCGTATTCGCCTGTGGGTCGATGTCGACGAGCAGCACTTGTTTCCCGGTCATGGCCAGGCAGGAGGCGAGGTTCACTGCCGTGGTGGTCTTACCCACACCGCCTTTCTGGTTGGCAACGGAGATGATTCTCGTTTTGCCCCCTTGTTCCATTTCCGCAGACGCAAAATCCAGAACTTTTGCTAAAAAAACATAAAAATCATTCCCTGGGGCAATTGCAAGTAAATAATTGCCATTCAGCGGGATTTATTGCGTGACCTTCTTAAACAATGTTACCCATAAAGACGCGATATTATAGTCAGAGCCAATTTGCTTTGTTTCAAGAAGATAGAAGCCATATTTACTGGCGTTTTTCAGTTTCAAATCATTTTTCGGCGAAGAACCAAAGAAAATTACCTGCTCCAGGCTGCTTACACTCTGCGCCCACTTGAGCACTGAGTCCCCGGGTGGACCGGCGCGCGAGGTAACGACTCCAATCGCGCTGTCTTCGCCGGGTGAATAATCTTCGATTCTGCTGCAGACGACATTGACGTCGGCCAGATGCAGGTCCCGGACTATCGATTCCAGGAACGTGCATTTGCGCTGTTTGGATTCGATGAGGATCCAGCGCGTGTCCGGCCGCGCAATCTTGAGCGGAATAGCCGGAAAGCCCCCACCTGAACCGAGATCTGCCACGGCAACGCCGTCTTCCCGAGGCAGGAATTCCAGTGCGGCAAGGGACGAAAGAAAAAGCTGTACGGCCCGTCCCGTTTGATCTCCGGCTCGGGAAATCAGGGGGATTATTCTGTTATATGAGATAAGCTTATCCAGGTATATTGTCCCCGTCCGCCGGACATCCTCGCACGGCGCCGTGGCATATTTGCGGCAGAGCTCACGTAACTGATTGCGCTGATGGGAATTAAGTAGATGTTTCACGTGAAACATCCTGTCACGCCGGGCTGCAGGAAGCCATGGGTGCATCAGCCCGGCGGTATGCTCTCAGGTGCACCATTAACAGGGCCACATCGGCGCAAGTGACCCCAGGGATGCGCGCCGCTTGCCCGATTGAAACCGGCCGGATGCGGTTGAACTTCTCCCGGGCTTCAGTCCGCAAACCCGCGAGATTGTCGTACAAAAAAGATTCGGGGATGCGCATCGATTCATGCCGCTTGAACTTATCGATCTCGGCCAGTTGCCGCCGAATATACCCGGCATACTTAATTCGAATCTCCACTGCCTCGCCAATCGGCCAATTGACCGGAGTAAATGCCTTATCGAATCGGGTCAGGTCAAAATAGGAGACACCAGGAATCTTCAGTAAGTGCGCCAGGGTAGTCGATCCTCGCTTGCGCAAGTTCTCGTACTCAGCGGGGATGCGTGCCGCCGGCACCTGCCAGCCCGCCAAACGCTCTTTCTCCCGGAGAACTCGCTGATATTTGTCCCGAAAACGTCTGTATTGTATCTCCCGTACCAGGCCGAGGCGGTAACCATATTCGGTCAGGCGTTCGTCGGCGTTGTCCTCCCGCAGGTGCAGGCGATGCTCGGCGCGGGAGGTAAACATGCGGTACGGCTCATCGACTCCCCGCGTAACCAGGTCATCGATTAGCACTCCGATATACGCCTCGGAGCGGTCGAGGATGAACGGAGAGAGGCCACGGACTTTCAGGACGGCATTTACCGCGGCCATCAACCCTTGCGCGGCGGCTTCTTCATATCCCGATGTCCCATTGATCTGCCCGGCAAAATACAGATTCTCGACTAATTTCGTCTCCAGCGTCGGTTTCAGTTGCGTAGGAGGGAAAAAGTCGTATTCGACTGCGTAGCCGGGGCGATTGAACCGGACATTCTCCAACCCCGGGACCGCGCGCAGAGCAGCCAGTTGGATGTCTTCAGGGAGACTGGAGGAAAATCCGTTAACGTACAATTCATCGGTGTCCAATCCCTCCGGTTCAATAAACAACTGGTGCCGGGGCTTTTCGGAGAACTTGACGACCTTATCCTCAATCGAGGGGCAGTATCGCGGACCTATCCCGCGAATCTGGCCGTTGAATAACGGAGAGCGAGAGATATTATCACGAATGATCCGATGGCACTTTTCATTAGTGTGCGTGATATAGCATAAGGCTTGATTCTTGATGTTGCCGTCAGAGCGTACAGAAAAGGCACACGGCGGCTCATCACCCGCCTGAAGCTGCATGGCCGAGAAATCAACGGTCTTGCCGTCGACCCGCGGGGGAGTACCGGTTTTCAACCGACCAACCTCAAATCCCATTGCCGCAAGGTTATCCGACAATCCCCTGACCGGCCGTTCGCCCACCCGTCCCGCGGGGGTTATTTTTGGCCCGGTGTGAATGACGGCATTGAGAAACGTTCCCGCAGCGAGTACGGCCGAGCGGGCGGGAATCAGATTCCCCGAATCGGTAATCACCCCGGCCAACCGACCGCTTTCAATCTGAAAGCTGATCACATTGTCTTCGATTATCTCGATGTCCCCCAAGGAGTTAATTGCTCCCCGGGCAAGCTTTTCGTACAGCTTGCGGTCCGCCTGAGCGCGAGAGGACCATACCGCCGGACCTTTTCGCTTGTTGAGAACCTTAAACTGGATTCCGGCAAGGTCGGCCAGAACGCCCATTTCACCGCCGAGGGCATCTATTTCCTTGACCAGGTGGCCCTTGGCCAAACCACCGATGGCGGGGTTGCAGGACATCCGGCCGACAGAGGAAAAAGAGGTCGTGACCAAAGCAACCGAGGCGCCCATACGGTGCGCGGCGAAGACCGCCTCGACCCCAGCATGCCCGCCGCCTATGACCACGATGTCGAAAGGTTCTTTCATACCGCCAGAAAGTTACACTCCTGCCGACCCTGAAGCAACTGTTTCGTATATTGCACCCTATGAGGTCAAGTCGGACGCAGGGATGGGGCTACTCGCATCTTTCGGCGTTTTGCGAATGCTGGGCATCGCACACCCTGCAGACTCCAGCCGGGGTGGGGGAGTTGGCCGGGGAAATGGTCACAGGAGTGGGGGGCGCCGATGCTATGACGACCGCATCCAATTGGTACACAGGGGGTTGCACCGTCGAGATGTGTAAGTTGAGGGCCCTCGTGCTTGACGTATAGTTAGTCTCAAGCCGACACCCCGCAACGGCATTCGGGGCAGGAGCGGCTTGACCTACTTTTGGGGCAGATGAGGACATCTGCCGCCCACAAAATCCGTCAGCCCAAGGGCTGACCGGCACCTTAAATAGCTTTTGGGACAGCCTCAGGACATCTGCCGCTCACAAATTTTCAAAGTCCCGTCGCCGCGCGGCAACATAGGTCGACCACAGCATAACTCTTAGGACAGCCTCTCCAGATCTGCCCGACGATCTATCCCCCGAAATCCCCGAAGGGGATCAACATGAATAGCCGTGGGTGAAACCCACGGGAATTTAGGTAAGGCATACCCGCCGGGCGGCATCAACGAACGCCGCGGCCAGCCGCCGCGTGGCTTCATCATCGGGTAAAACTTCCGGATGCCACTGCACGGCAAGCACGAACCGCTCGCCGGGGACCTCAACGGCTTCGATAACTCCGTCTTCCACCGAGTGTGCGGTCACCCGCAGGTTTTGCCCGACGTCTTTGATCGCCTGATGGTGCGCGGTGCATACCTTAATTGTATCCTTTCCCATTATTTCATGCAGTCGCGTCTCCCTGTCGATGCGCACGTCGTGGTAGCGGCGATAAAATGGCCTGCCACGGGAATGGTTACCTGTCGGCCGGTCACGCTGCTCCAGCAAATCCTGAAACAGACTCCCCCCATAAGCCACGTTGAGCGTCTGAATCCCACGGCAGATACCTAAAATCGGCAGGCCCAGCTCATCGGCTTTCTTGACTGCCATAAGTTCGAACCGGTCACGGTCCACCGCCAGCTCCATTGTCTTGGTCTGTACCGGTTCGTTGTAGAAGTTAGGTTCTATATCCTCCCCACCGGTGAGGAGAAATCCATCAAGAACGCCCAACAGGCGATCTACCTCTTCCGGGTCAGCCGCGTTGGCCAGAAGGATGGGAACTCCCTGCGCCCGGCGGATCATGTAGCTGTAAGTGCGATGCAAATATTCAAAGGTATACGGCGTGGGGTAAACCCGCTTGCCATCCTCGGGCGCGATCCACACCGTCATGCCGATCAGTGGCCGCATGGTCTCTCCTCTTCTCGTACAACTGTTTCAGGGACGACGCGGGACTATCGTTATTCTCCTAAAAGGCGAACAATATGGCGAGGTGCAGCCGGTCAGAACCCGGATGATTGCGATGAATCACCCGGCGGGCGTAGTCAAGTCGCAGCGGTCCCACCGGCGAGATATATTGTAATCCCACCCCTACCGAGACAAGGATCTCATTGACCGACACATCTGACGATCGCTTCCACGTATTCCCCGCATCCCCGAAGACGGTAAACCAGAGTTTCCAGATTACCGGCGTGCGCAACTCCAGGTTGGCCACCCCCATTATCCCGCCTCCTTCGGGGATGCCATCAGTGATCGGCCCCACGCGGTTTTCCTGGTACCCCCGGATCGAGTTGGCCCCACCAAGATAAAACCGGTCGATGGTCGGCAGCGGCCGCCCTCCCGAGTGTGTCTTTACCCGACCTAACTTGAACCGGGAGGCAAATACGCTGGCGGCAACCGTTTGATACCGCGCCCAGGAGGCAACGATCTTATAATAATCCACGTCCTCACCCAGAAGCCCGCCCGCGTACTCGAAATCAAGCCGGGTCAATGAACCCGCAGCGGGCACAAAGATATTCGGCCGGGAATCCTTCTCCAGGGCAAAAACAACCTTCCGTGTAATCGTGATGCCTTCCTCCCGGAGGATATCCTCCTTTGACCGATCGACGCCCGCATCAACATCAATATTGACGCTTTCATAGACCAGGGAGAGCCACGCCTTCTTGGTCAGCCCGAACCGGGCAAGGAAGCTCAGTTCCCCCTCGATCTTTTCAATGCGGTACGGCTGGATGGCTGAATGCACTCCCGGCTCGTAGGAAAGCTGCAGCGTCGTCGGCAATCGCAGACCGAAAATCCAGGGTTCGGTGTAGCGTGCGGCAAAGCGGTGATACAGCACCGTCCACTTGGTGAGGCCCTCCTCGATGGTTCTGAATTCTGATTTGGCTTGCAGCGCCCAGCGGCGGCCGGTCCCCAACCAGTTGCGCGTCCCCCATTCCAGTGAGTAATCAAAGGTGAGATCGTATTGCTCGTCCTGTCCGGCTCCGGTAGTCAATTCAACGTATGATGGCTTTCGTTCAACCACCTTGACCAAGAAATCCGGATTGCGCCTGGCCCGGGTTTCAGCGTTGGTGCTGTCAGTTTTTACCTGCAGTCGGGTATAGGTGAAAAGACCGGTACGGTAAATGTTGTTTTGCGATTCGATGATCTTGTGGCGTGAATAGAGATCACCGGCTTTGAAGGCCAACTCGCGGCGAATAACCTCGCTTTTCGTATACGTATTCCCGACCACCTGCACCTGCCCAAAGTGCACCTGGGCTCCCCGGTCGACGGTCAGGGTGATATGCGCGGTGTCCCACCGCGTGGAGTCGACATTCCAGCGGGCGGCAAACTGTGCGTACGGGTACCCGAAATCGGCATAGGTCGACTGGCACAGGGCAAGTGTTTTCTGCAGCAACCGAGGATTGGCCGGCTTGCCCCGCTGGAGTTGTCTCAACCAACGACCCGTCCTCCAGGCCGGTTCGGAATCATCTCCGGTCAACGTGACCTCTCCCCAGACTGTCCGCGGCCCCTCGTGGATCAAAACTTCCACGATCGCCCGCCCGGTCCTCTGGCTTTTCCGGATAGTGAGAGCAACTTCCGCCCGCAAAAACCCGTGGGTTTCATACAGCGTAAGAATTGCCTTGCGGTCGCGTTCCCGGGCACCGCGGAGAACCCGGCGTTTGCGGCGCAGGCCAAAGGTGGCCCAGACCGAACTTGGCCGCATTTCCATGTGCCGGCGGATCTCGCCGTTGGAGATCTGTTCACTGCCGTCGATAATGACTCTCTCGACTTCCGGTTTCCGCCGCAGCCAGCGTTCCTCCTCCGGCGCAGCCGGGAATTCCTCGGCGGCAGACAACGGCCCGTTTGCGGGAAAGCTGAAAGCGAACGCTACCAGCAATGCAGAAAGCAGGCGGCAACACGGTTTGGCGAAAAGGGAGAACACGGCCGCTAATACTCCCAGTTGAGGCGCAGGTTGAGTCGATACAGGTTATCTCTGTCCCGCCGCCCGTCGAGGTACAGCCCTCTTTTGAAGCGATATTCGAACCCCACCTCCTGCCCGCGATCCAGGGCCACCGGGCTGGTTCCATACACATAAAAACTGCGCAAGAAATACGTACCGACCGTCAACTCGGTTTCCGCGGTGGTGGAACCGCGCTGGAGACTGAGCGTTTCCAGGCCGATCGCCCGGGCCATCACGCGCTCCAACTGGGAAAACAGAAGGTCGGTGGCGGCGAACTTGATCCGGTTGAGATAGATGTCGCTCACGGAAGCCAGGGTGTCCAGCGCGGCCGGCCGGTTGGCCGCCAGCAGCAACAGGATATCCTGGTCGGAATACGGCGATCCTTCCGCCGCCCGGATAAGGGGTTCGGAAGCGCGCCCGCCGACTAAGAGCGTCAGATCGACGTCCCGGGCGTATTCCGCCCCGTCGGTGTTGCCGTTGGTGCCCGCGGCACCGGCACGGGGAATGCGGAAGGATATTTCCAAATCGAGCCGCGGATCGCTGCTCCCCGGCTGGTCAAAAACCAATTCGCCGCGTTCGATTCGCCCCACCCGATCAAAAACGTACACCTTGCTGCGTCCCGGCACGATTTCGGCACTGCCCAGGATGGAGACAACACCGCGATCGCGCAAAAGCCGCAGGTCGAAGGCAAGCTCGGCACTGACCTGCTCGTTGCGAATCCAATACTGGCCGGGACAGACCAGGGCAATGTCCCAATCCCACTGGGTGCTGTCGGGCGGCGCATATTCTTCTTCAAATGTAAACGGCTCCCGATCCTCGCCCTCGAGGACGCGGATTGATCCGGCGACCCGGGGCGGAGTAGAGCCGGTGATCAAAAGATCAACATTCGCGGTCACGGCGTAGTCCTCAAACTCGAATCGCGCCGGTATTTCTTCACCGAGAACCTGCAGGTCATACGTATAGGTGTCCACCGACTCCACCTTGATGGTTCCCTTGACGGTGATCTTCCCCTTGGTTCGTCCGCCGTTGATGTTCCCCACCGCGCTGAGGACCCGTACGGTGTCGTGGCGGAATTCGAGGTTGACATTAAGGTTTTCCATCATGTTCGCCAGGTCGACGGTCTTGACCGTGCCGCCGGACAAGCGCGCCCAACCGCCAAACCGCGGCCGTGTCGGCGTGCCGGTCAGTTGGACCGACAACTCCCACGGCCCGTACACTGATTCGACGACGTCCGGCATGAACCAAACGATCGGGTCTAGCGCTTGGCCCGCCCCGGTAAGACGAAAATCCTGTGGGGCATCCAGAATGCGCGGGCTGATTTCAGCTAACGCCAGATCAACCGGAAAAACCCCACCGCCGGCGAGATGCCATTGCGGGTGAACAAGTGAAAACGAATCGACCAACAACTCCCGGTCGGCATAGGAAAACGTGCCGGTAAGATCGCCGATGTACTTGCCATCGTAAGCCAGATCACCAACCATCCCGGACCCTTTGATGATGGGCCGGTCGAAGTCTCCACTAAGGTCAGCGTTCAGCCGCGCCAGACCACTCAGCGGAACATCGGGGAATATCCGCCGCCAATATGGCGCTAAGTGAAAGCTGTCGATTTGCAGGTGGGCATCGGTGCGCGTGTCGAAGCCAATCGTGCCCCCCACCTGTAGTTCGCCCATTGCCCCGCTGATCGTGAAAGGTTCAAAGGCAAAACCGGCATCATCAATGGTGAAGCGTATGGTGTCCGTCGCCTGGAAGGGATGGCCTTTGAATTCTCCCATAAAATCGTGTAGGCGTACCGGAAGCGTGTCTTTCCCCCAGTCCAGCCATCCGTGTGAGTAAAGCGAAACATCGGGAAAGACCGCCTGCACCGAATCGATGTATACCTCGGTCCCCGAAAAGCGAAGTCGGGTGCTTAAGGAGTCCAGCGGCAGCGACCAGCCGACTGATTTCTCCCATGAGAGATCGGCCCAGCCCCCGTGCTGATTGAAAACGTCCCGGATGTAATACCGGCTGGAAAACCGGCTCGTGCGCAAATCAAAAACGCGCAGGGAGTCCGACTCGAACTGTCCGACCAAGTCCGGCGAATCGGTCGTGCCGATCAAGTTACAAAACGCATACCCGCGCCCGTCCAGACTGTCGATAAACGTCTGACCGGTGAAGTCGCCCAGGTCATGGAAATATACATTGGCCAGGATGTCTACCGAGTCGGTGTATTCGACAAAACCTGACAGGCGCAGATCGGTGTTTTTGTAGAACAACACAAAACCATCGCCGAAGGAGGTTGTCTTTGTGGTCACTTCCAGGTGTCCCCTGGCGGAATCGAACGTGTACAGGTCGAACTTGCCCTCTTGAAGATCAAGGTCAAATTTTAGGTGCAGGTCATTGTCGGATAATCCGCGGCCGGCCAGGGAAAACCAGCCGGAAAGCTTGCTCCCCAAGGTCTCGAAGGCCACGTTATTCAAGTCAAACCCGCTGATCTGCCCGGTGTAGCCGTAAGTTTTCGGGTTGGTCGACAAGTCAAAGAATCCGCGGCCGGAGAAACGAGCGCCCAGTGCACGACCACGCACCCGCGAAAGATCGAATCGCTTATTGCGGTAACTAAACGAAAGATCAAGATCTTCCACCACGCGGTTTTCCATGTCGCCGGACAACTTCCCCTCACCGAATACATCTCCCACGGAGTCCCGGGCAAGATAGCCGTCATATCGCACCCGGCCGGCCAGCGAGAAATCCAGAACACGGGACAGCTCGTTTAAGGACAACGGGTCGGTCATCACTTTCAGCTGTTCCCCCACGCCGCTTGAACCGGATATCTTGACGGTGGATTGCGGGGTAAGCACGCTCAACGAATCGATCGCCCATCCGGCCGCAGCGGTCCGGCCGGCAAAGCGCATACGGACAGGGGAGAGATCGCAGCCGGGAAGGCCAAAATGCGACTGCCGGATCGCAATCGCGAGTTGCCCGGAGATTAATTCCATCCCGCCGGTCAGATGGAGGTTTTCCACGCGGTAACGATCGTTGTCCTCGACCCGAATGTCGGCATCGATGATCGTCAACGTATCGATTGCCAGATGGAATCCCGGCCGTTTTTCGCGGCCCTTCTCCCGGGCCAGCTTCTCCCTTAAGGCGTCCAGAGCGGAATCCGCCGGGAGCAGCACCCGGAGTTTCCGAACCTCTGCATTTTGGAACACCCAACGCCCGCGCCAGAGATCGAGCGGCCGGTAGGAAAGAGAAACCTGCCCGGCGAAAAGAAGGGTGTCCGCCGGGCGGTCCTTATTCACCACGGCCACCCGGTGAAACACCATTCCGTTGTAATATGGGCCGGAAATATCGCCGATGGAGAGCCGAAACGGGATTTGTGCCGGCACAAGTCCATTGATGCGCGAGACAAAAAGACTGTGCAAGGCCCCCGACCGGGCGGCGATTACCAGAAGGATTGCAGGCAGCACCACCAACAAGGTCAGAAGGATGATTGCTATTTTGTGCCGTTTGCGCAAGCTGCCTTCCTTTGCGTTTCGCCGGGTCAGGGTAACGGGGCACCCGCGTAACCAATCTACACAATCTGCCGCGCCCGGCAAAAAAAAATCCCACTAAAGGGTGAGACTTACCGAACTCAGGCCGCTATTGGGGACAAAAACCCCTGCCAAAGGCGATTAGGTGCGCTTTCGTGCGCCTACTGGATGTATTCTTGGGGACGGCACCCCTACTTGTCAATCTTCATATCCACCGGCATGCTGCCCAGCGAATCAGCGCTTTCTAAGATTCGGCGGCGGATCTCGTTTAAGCGTTCAATGGACAGCGAGTCATCGGGACGCAAGAGGCCGCGCACGTTTCGTTCTTGCCGCAGAAGACGGTGCTTGCTGCTGAGCACTTCCGGCTGCCCCCCTTCTGCGAAATTCGGTGTGCTCGTCCGGCCCATGACCAGCCTGACTTTCAAGGCCCTCGTGCCTGCGCGCAAGACATCCAAAAGCACTCGGTCGCCCGGAGAGGTGTCGGCCACCAACTCCCGGAAATGCCGTACAGTCTGAACCTGGATGCTGTTGAAGGACCGAATGAGGTCTCCCTGTTTTAGGCCGTACTTTGCCGCCGGGGTGTTCTCCACCACCCCGCCGATAACCACTCCCCGGTCCGTATGGTAATACCGGGCCAGCCACGAGTGCAAGTCAGACACGTACACACCAAGATAAGGATACTCCCCCACTCCCCCGCTTAAGATGCGCCTTGCCCCACTAAGGGCGGTGTTGATCGGCACGGCCAGGGCCACCCCGGAGGTCGGCAGTTCGATCTTGAATTCCGGCAGGTACCAGGTTCCCTCTTGACTCTCCGCTCGGCGTACGCGCATGGCGGGGACGTAGCTGGGTTCGGAGACCTTGGCTTTGACCATTCCCACGACCTGGCCGCTTGAATTGACCACCGCACCCCCGGAATTCCCTGCTGAGACGGCCACGTTCATCTGGATCGTTGTCCCGTCCGGCCGCAACCCGTTTACCGTGCCCCAGGAGACCGACTGCGGGCAGCCGTACGAGTTACCCAGCACCACAATAATCGAACCCGCGCGCAGACTGTCGGAATTGCCCCAGTGCGGCGGAATCAGTCCACGGGCGCGGGTGTGTAAAACCGCAATGTCCGAAACCGGGTTCTTGCCGACCAGGGTGGCTTCATAGAGGCGGTGATCCGGCAGTTCAACCAAGAATCGGTCGCGGCCTTCGGCGACCAGCGCCGAGGTCAGGATATGCCCGACGGTATCCAACACAATCCCCGAACCGACAAAAGTGGAGATCACCGCTCCGTGGCGGGCATCGGGCTGCTTTCCCGCTTCGGCAGGCGCGCGGGTGATGGCGCGAATGGTCACTACTGATGATCGCAGGTTATCGACGAGCGATTGCACGTCCCGCTCGATCAACTGCAGAAAACTCGGCCCGTCCTGGCAAGCGGCCCGTTCAGCCGACCCGCAGTAAAGGATCACGGCCAGAATTGCAGCGCGAAAAAAAACTCGTCTCAAGGGACCTCTTGCACCTCCTCCAAACTTATCCTTGTCGCACATATTTGTACTATCGGATTCCGACGGCGTTCCGCAGAACGGGGGATTTTGTTTTTGAGCCACAAAAAAACCGCCCGGTGAGGCGGAGTGTTTTCCCAAGTTAAGTGACTACAGTTCAGAAGATCACCCGTGCGTTAACTTGCTCGGCCGGAATGGTCGGCATCACATAGTACGGCTGGGCACGCGGGGAGATATCGTCAGTCAGGCTGATCCCGGAAACCAGGTAACTTTGACTTTGCCCCGTGGTTTCGGGCATCCCCGCCAGGTAGAAGTCACCAGCACCCTGCCAGTTGGAAAACCCCGCAGCATCTTGCATAAAAGCAGACTCATTTTCAATCAGGGTATTGTCGGCGCGGTAACCCGCCCAGATCACGGCGATCAACAGCACAGAAAGCACACCGACCAGCGCAAACCGCCTCTGGCCCAACAGGATACTCCCCGCGTCGGCGAGCAAGCTTCGCAGCCGCGACGGGTATGCAAAAACGACAGACCAAATTGACGGCCGAAACGAGCGTACTTCCTCCTGCTCGGCTTCCCAGGCCCTGATTCTCGCTTTCAGCCGCAGGTTGAAGTCGGCGCGCGCACGCACTTTCTCGATTCGCGCCGTCTGCCCCTTGATTTCGGAAAAATAGAACGTCTCACGCCGACAGGACGCACACTCCTCCAGGTGCGCGGCCAGTTCACGCCGCCGCTTCTCGGAGAGGGTGTCGTCACATTGTGCGGACAGGAACCAATGTGCTTTTCGACAGCGCACGACGCTCCTCCAGTTTGGGCTGCAGTTCGGTCTTCAAAATTGCCCGCGCCCGGTTGACCCGGGACTTAACGGTGCCCAGCGGAACTTCCAGAACCTGCGCCACTTCTTCGTAGCTCATTTGTTGCACGTCCCGCAACACAAAGGCCGTTTTATACTTAACCGGCAGCGTGGCAATAGCCTTATCCAGAATTATCTTCAGCGATTGCGGACCGGGTTTGGTGTCTTTAAGCTCGATCCCCTTGGCCTGCATGTCAAAGATGCTGAAAAACTTGACCTTGCGCTTCCGGCGCAGTTCGTTTCGCGCCAGGTTCAGCGCAATGGTATAAATCCAGGTCGAAAGGCAGTACGTGAAATCATATTCCTGACGATGTTTATATACGCGCAGGAAGGTCTCCTGGGCCAGGTCCTCGGCCTCATTGCGGTCGCTAAGAATGCGGAAGAGGAGGTTGACCAGCCGGTTCTTGTAGCGATCCACCAAGGACTCGAACGCGTCGAAATCATCCCTCTGGATGCGCCGCATTAAGCCGTGGTCGACTTGTTTTTGCGTCTCCATCAATATACCTCCGGGCCGGGAAACGTCCGACCCGTTTCCCCAATATACACCGCCGGACCCGTCTCCGTTCCCAATTAGATAGTTCTCCTCGGTTTTTGCAAGAGCAAAAATCGGGCAGAAAGACAAAAAGTAGGGGAAGAAACCCACTTCAGATCTGATATCTTGTTGCCTTACAATAAATAACAAGAAAACCCCGCCAAAGCAAAAAAACCTTCCAACAATTGCCTGGGGCCGCATCGCCCGAATTCTGTGTCGTCAGAGGAACGATTTTCGGGCAGCCGGGTGGGTCAAGCCACCTGTCGGCATGACATTAACCATTCGTCAAACTTGGGTGGCCCGCCGCTTGCAGCGGGGAAACTTGTAGGTCAAGGTTTCCAAGGTGTACGGGCAAAGGGCCCCCGTGATGGAGCGCGCAGGCAAAGACATGTAAACCCACCCGCTGGGTGGGGCACCAGTGCCGGGTGGCTTCGCGGCATTTGTCATTTGTGGGCAACGCTCACCCTACGAGCTACAGAGGCAGGTTTGAAACCCGCCCCTACCAATAAAAGATAAAATGGACGATTATCGTGGGCGGCAGGTGTCCACGTCTGCGCCTCTATTATTATTGCGGAGTTGGGCTGGGGGTTCTGGGTGCCGGCTGACCGAGGGCCTCGCGTACCATGCGGCAGAGACGGTCCAAGGCGAACGGCTTTTGCAAAAACGCGGCGCTCTGGCCGGCCGCATCGCCCGGCATGAGGGCACTATCCGTGTATCCCGACATGTAAATCACTTTCATTTCCGGGCGCAGCAGGGTGAGGCGTTCGGCAAGGTCAAGGCCGCTCATGCGGGGCATCACCACGTCGGACAACAGCAGGTGAATCGGCGCGGGATGCCTTTTGCCGAGCTCCAGGGCTTCCACGCCATCCTTTGCCACCAGCACGGTATACCCACGTGCCTTGAGGGTTGTGCGGACCAGGTCGCGCACTCCCTGTTCGTCCTCCGCCAGCAGGATCGTCTCTACTCCCCCGGCGGCAAGCTGGCCGCCGGAGACCAGTTCAGGCCGACGGATAGCCTCATCGACCCGCGGCAGGAAAACGTTAAACGTTGTACCCAGCCCCAGTATGCTGTACACGACAACATGGCCGCCACTCTGCTTGACGATACCATAAACGGTAGACAGCCCCAGCCCCGTTCCTTTACCCTGTTCCTTCGTGGTGAAAAAGGGTTCGAAGATGCGGGCCTGGGTTTCTTCATCCATCCCGCACCCGGTGTCACCGACGGCCAGCAGAACGTAGGGACCGGGCAGCGCCCCGGGATGCTCGACGGCAAAGTCCCCGTCGAGGTCGACGTTCCCGGTTCCGATGGTGAGCTTGCCGCCCTGAGGCATGGCGTCGCGCGCGTTGATCGCCAGGTTCAAGAGAATCTGTTCCATCTGTCCGGGATCGGCCTTGACCGCACCGAGTGCGGGATCGGTCACCGTAAGCAGCTCGACGTCCTCACCGATCAGCCGCAACAGCATTTTTTCCATCCCGGCTACCACGGTGTTTAAATCCAGCACCTTCGGTTCAAGGACCTGCTTGCGGCTGAAGGCCAGAAGCTGACGGGTCAGGCCCGCGGCCCGTTCGCCGGCGTCCATGATCTCCTGGACGTTGTGACGCAGCGGACTTTCCGGCTCCAGAGAGTTCAACAGGAGTTCGCTGCGGCCGGTGATGACTGAAAGGAAGTTGTTGAAATCATGGGTCACACCACCGGCCAGCCGGCCGATCGCTTCCATCTTTTGCGATTGCTGCAGTTGCTCTTCGCTTTCACGCAACGCATCTTCTGCCTGTTTGCGCTCGGTGATGTCCAGCCCGTAGATGTTGACGTACCCCGCGTCCACGACCGGCCGGATAAACAACAGATACGTCGAATCCCGGCAGGCAAACTCGATCTCGTTTTGCTGACCGGATTCTAAAGCTTCCGACACGGTCCGGCGCCACTCCTCCGGCAAAAAGCCGCCGACCGCGGTATCCCAGACCTCCAACAGGGGCTGGCTGTACTTGTTGGCATAGGAGATTAGACCGTCATTGCCAACGCGCAGAATCGGGCTGGGGTTTTGCTCGGGGAACTTGGCCAGGAGGCGTATCTGGTCTTCGAACTGCTTGCTCTGGGTAATGTCATCGAAGATTGTGGCAAATCTTCCCGGGGCCGGGGTGAAGGCGGAAATCCGGAAAGTCTTGTTCAGGGGTTCAAATGATGCTTCGAAGGTGGTCGGCTCGCCCGAGGCGGCGACCACGGCGAATATTTCCAAAAACGGCGGTTTGCCGGTTCCGTACAATTCCGACGCCTTGCTGCCGATAACTTTTTTGTCCGTCAGGCCGAGCATATCTTCATACGCGGGGTTCACATCCAGGATTATGTAATCGACTGCTTTCCCGGACTGATCATAGATAATTTCATTCAGGGCCACTCCCTCGTTCATCGAGGAATACAGGGTGCGGTATTTTTCTTCGCTCTGCCGCATGGCCTCTTCGGCCCGCTTGCGCTCGATCAGTTCTTTTTTCTTTCCCACCACGGCCAGCCGAAGCCTGCGGTTGAGCCGTATCACGGTAAACAGAACAATTAAAACCAGGCCAGCAAAAGTGCCCAGCAGCCAGGCCAGGTACTGCCGAATGACATCTCGGAGAGTTACTTTGCCGTAGTCCTTGTACGGGCCGACGCGGAGATATTTCAGGCACTCATGCACCGGCTGGTAGTTGTGCGGGATTGTCCAGCCGGCGCATCTGGCCGCCCGGGCCGCCGGGCTCTCCGGAGACATTTTCAACAGAGCGGCGGCGACCTGTTCGGCGAGTTCGTCGGAGGTCTGCTGGAGTTTAGCCAGCGGCCATTCCGGGTATAGGCGCGTGGAGTGCAGGATAGGCAGGAGCGGCTCCTCACCACTATGCTCGTGAAGCACCTGAAACTCCTCCAGACGGATTTTGCCTTCTATCGCCATTCGTTCGAGCGCATCGGTCCGCACACACCCAGCGTCGACCTTGCGCTCACGCACCGCGTAAACCACCGCGTCATGCGTCCCGCCGAAGCTCAAATCGGCGAAGTCACGATGCGGGTCAATCCCGTGCTCTTTGAGTTCCCGCCAGGCCATCTGCCATCCGCCGAACGACGTTTCCTCGACGGCCATGAAACTCCTGCCTTTGAGGTCGCCCAGGTGTTTGATATCCTCGCGGGCCGCCCGGCAAAAGATCACCCCGCCGTAGACCGTGTAGGCTTTGCCCAGGTGCAGGTTTTTCAAGGTCACCATCCGGCTCGCCCCATGGAGCAATTCCAGTCCCACGTAGAAAGAGGGATTGGCCAGGATGAAGTTTACCTCTTCCTGCCCCACCGCCGGATGTATTGCGTCATGGCCGAGCGGAACAATCGTGAAGGAGTAACCGGGGATTTCCCTCGTTAGATACTCGGCTGTCCGCCCCCACTTCTGAAAACACCGGTTAACTCCGCGCTTGGCCAGCACGCCGATGCGGACGGGCTCGGGAACGTCTTGAGTTGTAGCTCCCGCAGCCAGGGCGTACAACAATACGCTACATGTCAGAAAGCATTGGCGAATACGGAGGGACAGGACCCTCCAAGAAACATGCATATTTCTTCCCCTCAGCGCGGATCAGAACTCCACGACCTGCTTCATGTGCGCGATCAGGTTTGCTGTCTGACAGGGCCCTTAGATGAAGCGGGCACGACCGATCCACATTCGGCGTCAAGTCTGAAGCGGTATTTTTTCTCGTTTCCTCCTTAGGGTTTCCCCTGCGTGTCTGCGCTCGGTGACATCGCGGAAGGTGGCCAGGATGGCCTTGCCCTTTTCCCACGGAATCACCGTCGCCGTCAAATCCATGACGCACACCGAGCCGTCGGCGCGTAAGATCCGCTGTTCCTCAAAGATTCCACCGTACACACGGAGTCTTGCCAGAAATTCCTCTTTTGATTGTTCGGGCTGTGGTGGGAAAAGAATCGAGCAATTCTTCCCGACGAGATCATCTGTGGCGTAACCCAAGACGTCGCGGGCGACTTCACTCACCTTGAGGACCTCTCCGTCTTCATCGATGATCATGATGACATCGAGTGACTCGCGGAAGATCTGCTGGAGTACGCGCTCGGCCTGGCGCGCCGCCCTTTCGGACCGCTTGCGCTCGGTGATATCATGGAGGACAACGAGTGTGGAAAGACTGCCATCGGGGTTTCTTATGGGAGTATTAAGGACGTCGTAGGTCATCCCGCTCTTGGAACAATGCCATTCCCAGCGCAATGTTTTCCCCGCCCGTATCTTCTCGTTCTTGCACCACGGGCAAATATCTTTCCGGTTGTCAAAATACTCGTGGCACTTTTGCCCCTCGCAGGGGCCGAATTGGCTGATGAGCGCCGGATTTGCGTACTCGATCTCATAGTTTTCACTGATGATATAAACACCGTTTTCCATGGCATCCAGGATATTGGGAATCATATCCCGTTGGCGGCGCAGTGCTGCTTCGGTGCGCTTACGCTCGGTGATATCGCGGGCGACGGCAATAACAAACTGTTCCTTGCCGCGTCTGCCCGCCGAAAGCGAGATCTCCATCGGGAATATGCTTCCATCACTTCGTACCCCGGGCAACTCGAGCATCTTGCCAATTGCGCCGTCAGGTTTGCCCGTGGTAAAATAGCTCTTCATATATTCCTGATGCCGTTGCCTGTATTTCTCGGGCATCAGGCAGTCGAGCGGCTGACTCATCATTTCCTCTTTTTTGCGCCCAAACATCTTTTCCGCCGCCGGATTGAACAGGGTGATCAAACCATCCTGCCCGATAGATATCATTGCTTCTTGGGTTGTATTTACGATCGTCCGCAACAGATTTTCGCTCTCCCGTATAATCTCTTCGGCCCGCTTGCGTTCGGTGATGTCTTTATCCACTCCGCGGTAGCCTTTGAGATTTCCGTGCTCGTCGAGGATGGGGACGCCATTGGTCAGGAGGCAGACTTTCTCTCCCTTTTTGGTCAAGTTCCAGTTCTCCAAGTCCACGATGGGCTTCTTTTCAGAGGCAATCCTCTTGAAGACCTCGCGAATACGCTTTGCCTCCTCTCTCGGCATTAGATCGAACGGAGTCTTCCCGATGATTTCTCCAGGATCATATCCAAGGATGTGCTTTACCTTTCCCGAAGCAAACGTGTACGTCCCGTTTTTATCAACTTCCCAAATCCAGTCCACGGAACTTAATGCAACACCCTGGAACCTCTTTTCGGACTCTCTCAATTCCTCCTCGGTACGCTTGCGCTCGGAGATCTCCAGGGCGAGGGCGACGGAATCGGCCATCGAGGTGGCGAAGTTTTGCTCATCCAATGTCCAGCGGCGGGCAGGTCCGACATGCTCGTGGCAAATAACCCCGGCAATCTGATCCCCCAGCCTGATTGGGGCATCCAGCATAGAGGTAATGCCCAGCGGAGCGAGGTAAGAATCCAAAAATTCCCTGGTCCGGGGATCGACGCGGGCATCATGGGCGGCGATGGTGCGCTCATCTTCCAGTGCGGCGAAATACGCCGGATATTTCTCTTTTTCCAGTTCGATCCCGTCCGAATGATATTCCTTGCTGCGCTTATATAGATCGATACAGCGGATTGCTGAACAATCATCGTTGTACAGCCACACACTGGCCCGCTCGACTTCCAGAGTCTCGGCGGCGGCTTCGGTGATTCGCCGCACGGCGGTGTTCAGGTCGCCGCGGACCAAGATCTTGCGCATATCCACCTGGGCCAGGGCCGCGTTTTGCCGCTGCAAGCGCACTTCGCTTTCGCGGAGGGCGTCTTCGGAGCGTTTGCGGTGGGTGATGTTACGCGCAATTCCGTACAGTCCGGTAATTGTACCCGACCTATCGCGCATCGGCATCTTGATCACGTGAAGTGTAGTCAGGACGCCATTGACCGGCCGGGTGACTTCCTCTTCAATGGTCTCGCCGGCCAGCACGCGGGCATCCACGTCGCGGATGTGACCACCGCCTTCGACACCGAAGACGTCTTCTTCGGTGCACCCGATCAGTTGGGAGGCGGGGAGACCGAGCAACCTCTCCACACTCGGATTGACGCGGGTGAATCTCAATTCGCGGTCCTTAATGAAGATGCAATCCTCGGCGGTGGTAAAGATGGTGCGGAGGTTTTCCTCACTTTCCTGCAGCGCCGCGGTGGCCCACTGGCGTTCGGTAACGTCTTCCCCCGAACTCAACGTGCCGATGATAGCCGCTTCCTTGTCCGCGAGCACCTTATTGTGCCAGGCGATGATCCGTTCCTCACCGGTTTTGGTTATCACCGGGTTTTCAAAGTATTCGACCGGCTCTATTTCCCCGGCCATCAGTTTGGAGAAGGCGTCCGTTACCTCCCGGCGCATCCGTTCCGGGATGAAATTGTTAAACCAGTTTTGGCCGATGATCTCGTCTTCGGTATAGCCGAGGACCTGGCATCCCTTCCGGTTGATCAGGGTGACATTTCCTTGGGCATCCAGGGCGATGATGATGACGGCGGCGATGTTGAGGTACCGCTGGGCGGTGTCTTTTTCTTCGCGCAAGGCCTCGACTGCTTTTCTGTGTTCCATGATATCGCGGAAGATTAACACCGCACCAACGACATTGCCGTCTTCGTTTTTGATTGGCGCCGCGCTATCATCAATAGGCCGCCGGGTGCCGTCCCTGGCGATCAACACGATAGGGTCAGGCAGTCCAACCACGATACCTTCCTGTAAGACTCGGTGCACAGGGTACTGTAATCGTTCGCCGGTCTTTTCATTGACGATATGGAAAACGTCACCCAACAGCTCTCCCGCAGCCTCTTTCGGTGTCCAGCCAGTGAGCTGGTGCGCCGTGGGGTTGAGGAAGGTAACTATACCGGCGGTGTCGACGGCGATGACGGCGTCGCCGATACTGTGCAGCGTAGTGGCCAGATATTCTTTTGTCCGGCGGTGCGCGGCAAACAACCGTGAGGTAACGATTCCAAAGATGAAAAAGCTGACAGACAAAGCTAATCGCACGTAAATTTCGTGAGGGGACGTATCACGCAGTAGTAGCTCCCAAAATGACCGTTGGCCAACAAAGAAGTAGTCCAGGGCGCTGTCGGCCACCCACGCGAGCACTCCAAGGATGATCGAAAGAGCAAGTATCTTGTTTTCGGTTTTCACGTGTGTTCACCGCTGTTTGGGCTTGGTGATTCTTGTTGTGTCCCGCCGAATTCCAGTTGACGGTGAGTCAACCAATTCTGTCTGGTTGCAGCGGCTACTGCCCCGGCTGGATGTTGCGCACACGTTTTTCCCTGCCATCCTGTGGGAGAGCACAGGATTGCCGTATTTACTTTATCGGCACCGGCAGGGGCTTCTTCATTTGCCTGCCGATGGGTTTTCCATGTGCGGCAAGTTCTTGGCCCACAGGCAGAAACCTCCCACAAGGGAGTTGGTGTTTCCGGGGCTCCGAGCAGAGGGCAGAGGTTGCCGAGCAGCGCCTCCTGGCCGGTTTGATCAGCGGGTAAAACTAAAGCGAATGGACTGGGTGGGACAGACGCTGATGCATTCCCCGCAGGAGGTACAGTCGGGTGCGGCCCGGGTGTTTTGATCTTTCAGCTTGGCGATCGTCGGACACGGGCTTTCTTCGATACAGGTGTCACAGTCGTCGCACGTTTCGAGATCGACCCTGATCCGTCCGGGGGCGATTTTCTCGAACAGCCAACTTATCGCGCCGATCGGACAAATGGCATAGCAAAATGGCCGATACAGGATCAGGCTGGCGATGATCAAAACGGCAAACATGATGACGAACAGGGTGTCAATCTGCCAGTGCAGAAGCTCGAAGAAGTTTATCGGCTGATAAACACTATAAGCAGAAAAAGCCGTCCAGAGCCCGCCCCCGATATCGGCCTCCACACCGTCGGCCAGGTAAGCGACGTGGTCTTTGACCGCGAAAAAGGTAAGCCCGAACATGGCCAAAAGCGCCATCCTGACCGAATTGAACGCCGTGAAATTGAACTGTTTCCAGCGGGGTTTGAACGGGATCTTGTTGATCAGCTCCTGCAAGGCGCCCAGCGGGCACACCCAGCCGCAAAACAGCTTGCGCCCGATCAGGCTGGGGATAAGCATTGCCAGCACCAACGCCAGAAACGCCGGGAAGAACTTGCCCCAGGTAAACTTGAACATAAACAGTTTGGTAATCGCGCACATCGGGCTGGGATGCAGCGGGAAAAGCCAATCCAGCCCGAACAGGACAAAGGCGACCGCCAACATGGCAACGCGTACCCAGCGGTTGACTTTCTTGAGCAGCAGGAGCAAAAGTCCGGCAAGCATCAACACCAAAAACCAAAAATGCTTCCAGGTAAGCAGGAAATCCAAAAGGCCGGGACTCGATCGCACTTTTGGTTTCTCGGCCTGGGTGGCGGTGGGTGTGCCGGCAGTATCTGCGGTATTCCCTGCGGCTTCGGATGGGGCTGAATCTGTGGCGGATTGGGCAACAGCCTGCCCCGGCCCGCCGATGAGGACGACAACGGCGGCCAGCGTGAGGAGAACAGCTAACAATCGTCTTTTGGCCTGCTTCATTGACGCAATATGCGGCATCAGGCCCATGTTATGAAGTGCCATCACGACATTTCTTGTCAATTTATCGGCAAAACGGGGGTAGTCCGCGTTACATTCAGAGGAAACACGGACCTGTGCAGAACATATCATTGGTGCGACATGAATTCCCTCCGGTCGGTCCGGAGGGATCGTTAGGTCGGTGATCGGGGACAATAATGAATCAGGATTTTAGCCACACAACACTGGGAAGTACCGGTATTACGGTGCACCGGCTGGGCCTGTCGGCCACCTACCGCCCCGGTAAGAGAGCTATCCATGAAGCCCTGGACGAAGGGGTAAATTTTTTCTTCTGCTATGGCTTTGACACGCAGATGACCGGCGTATTGCGGGAGGTGCTGAAAAGCAAAAGAGAAAACTATGTTGTGGCCACCGGGGCATATAACCTGCTTTGGGGTCACCTCAATCTCCGCCGCACATTGGAAAAAAGGCTGCGGCAATTGCGCACCGATTACATCGACGTGTTTCTCTTTTTAGGTGTGACAAAAGAGAAGCATCTCACCGAATATGTCAAAGAAGAGTTCTGCCGGTTTCGCGAGGAGGGTAAGGTGCGTTGTATTGGCCTTTCGACGCACAATCGAAAATTCGCCGGCCAGCTCGCCGCGGAGGGGATATTCAATGCCTTCATGGTTCGTTACAACGCCGCGCACCGGGGCGCGGAGCAGGATATTTTCCCGCATTTAGATCGACATAATCTCGCCGTGATCAGCTATACCGCCACCCGCTGGCGTTATCTGCTGAGACGACCGCGCGGCTGGCCCCAGGACGGGCGTATTCCCACCGCCGGTGAATGCTACCGCTTTGTCCTGTCCAACCCGCACGTGGACGTCTGCCTGAGTGCGCCGAGCAATCTGAAACAGCTAAAGGAAAATCTCGCGGCCCTCCGGGATGGTCCCCTTAATGAGGAAGACAGAGAGTTCATGCGAAACTTCGGCGACGCCGTGCACCATACGAAAAAATGGTTTATGTAACAGGACTTGGATCGAGATGAATCCGAGCTTTACTTCAGGCGATGCTGGGGCAGACATGGAGAGGTTGTGCCAAAATACCCAAGAGGGGTGGGCCACCCGGCGGGTGCATCGCAGATACATTCGAGTCAATGACCCACGGCTCAGGCAGGAAACTCAAGCGCACCCGTTGGGTGCGGCACCGGCCGCCTAGAATACGGACGCAACAAAACATTTCACGGCTTTACTGACGTTTACCTGATAGAGTAACTTGACGGGAGTTCCAAAAAAAACTACTTGACTTGGGGGGAATTCTGGACTACAAGTTTGTAGTAGTCAACAAGTTGAAACTGTACACCTTAGCGAAAGGGCCGAGACATGAAAGATGAGATATCCGGATTTAGACCAGGGGTGTTAGGACAGGAACAAATCGAAGAACTCATCCGTCAAAAAACCATCGAAAATGCAAGCGACCCTGGATATTCGTCACTGGACTTACACCTGGGTTCACAGTGTTGGAGAATGAAGGGAGGAATAAAGGGCCTGAAAGACAGGGCGTACTCTGACGTTTTGATCGCCAATACATACGCAGAACCTCTTGATAGACTTGAAGTTAAAAAAGTGATACTGTTGCCAGGGAGCACGTATGTTTTTCAGTTGAGAGAGGAGTTGCACGTTCCAAAGGAGTCAGGAATCTTTGCGTTTGCCACGGGAAGAAGTTCTATCGGAAGACTGGACATCTTAACGAGGCTAATTGCTGATCATTCCGACACGTATGATGAAGTCCCTCAAGATTACTCCGGACGTTTATATTTAGAGGTTACGCCGATAACCTTTCCTATACAGGTGAGTTCCGGCGTGGCCTTGAGCCACATGCGATTTTTCAGGGGCGAGCCAAAATTATCTCAACTGAAAAGGGAGGAGTTCCCCTATTATCCACACCTGCTTTTCAACGAAAAAGGAGAGCCAATCAAAATAGCCGACGATTATTACCATCTAACTCTGGACTTGACGCCAGAGGACATAGGCGGTGAGCAGACTTCTGCTTTTGTCGCAAGGGAAGATGTTGGTGAAAAAGCTATTGACCTTACTACAAAGTCTGAATCCATTCGCCCAGGGGATTATTGGGAACGCATTACGGCAAAGGAGAAAGAGGTGTTAATTGAGCCGGAGAGATTCTACATATTTCGTTCAAAGGAAAGATTCAAATTGCCCAACCATGTTGCTGTGTTCGGCCAAGCGGTATCAGAGACGTTGGGGGAACTTCGCATACATTATGCTGGCTTCGTTCACCCGGGCTTTGGTTCGAAGCGCAAAGATGGCAGGGGAACACCGCTCATCTTTGAAGTAAGGGTTCACAATGTGAGAACATTTCTGCGTGACAGTGAGGCATTGGCAAAGATCTTGTTTTACAAGATGTCTCAACCGTGCAATAAAATTAAGAAAGGGGATTACGAAGATCAAGAATTGGCACTTTCGAAATACTTTGCTTCTTGGTAATTTACCAGCGGGGGGCGGGAGTCTGATCATGGAAAAAATTAGATTAATCAAGTTCGGTGGCAAAGATTCCCCTTCGCATGAATTCGAATCTCAGTTACGCACTCTCATTGAGCAGTGCGATGACTTGTATCCAGGTATTGCCCTTTGGTTCAAAATGAAAGTCCTACCGGACTTCAGGAGCAAGGATCGACTGGCTTATCTGATCAAACTCGGTTCCGTACCGGTGGGGGCGACAATTGTCCGCAGAGGGAAAGATGCCAAAATTTGCAGCTTACGTATCGTTCCCGACCAGCAAGGGCAAGACTTGGGCGAGTTGTTGTTTGCCGTAGCGGCAATTGAGCTTCGCGGGCAAGCTGAGCATGTCCATTTTACGGCTCCATCGCAGCTTTGGGAAGAGAAGGAGCAATTCTTCAGGAAGCTGGGTTTTAACTTTGCGGGTCCTGCGGGTACCCAATATCGGCTTTTTGACCAGGAGATATCCTGCGGTGCCCCATTCGAGGACTTCTGGCGTTCCGTTGTAAGGATTCTTCCCTCAATTGGAGAATCTCTTTCAACATCCTCTACTGCAAGTCGTTGCAACCTAGTGCTCAGCATGAAGCCGGCTTATGCCCGGGAGGTCATGAGTGGCCGTAAGCGTGTTGAGATTCGCAGGAGGTTTTCAAATAAGTGGCAAGGTTCAATTGCAATGTTATACTCTAGTCGCCCCCAAGCAGCGTTCGTAGGTGAACTGAAAATCGGGAAAGTTGTAAAAAAGAGCCCGGAAGAAATCTGGGATGAATATCGCGAAAGCGTTGGTTGCGACAGGGAAAGCTTCCTTGCCTATTGCACCGGTTCGAGTTCGGTTTTTGCAATTCACCTTGATGAGATCAGGCCTTTTCGCGACCCAATTCTCGGTTCGCAACTCGAGCATTTAATCGAAAAGGACATTCGCCCTCCTCAGTCATATTGTGAAGTGAAGGTAAATACTGTTTGGCCTGCGGCGATTACCTTGAGCCATCTATTAAGAAGTGGCGTTCAAGCTTGAACTTTTAGGCACTAATTGCATCGGGTACGGGGCTGTATCAAAAGTCCCAGATTGAGTAGGTTGAAACCCCTGAGCCTTTAGCAGAGCGAAAGGTGTGGTTTCGACAACGGAGATAGACATCAAGTTAAGGGGCATCGCCGTAAACAGCCATCCGTCAGCCCAAGGGCGACAGGCACCACAAAGACCTTTTGATACAGCCCCAATTACAAGAGGAATCGCTCTTACGGCAAAAAAGTGCGGGCGGCGTTGATGGCGAAGTCTAAAAATGGGCGGGGATAGATGCCCATAATAAAGACGCCGACTACCGCCACGGAGAGGACGAGGCGCAATAACGGGGATACGGGTACCGTGTCGGTTGGATAATCACCCTCTTTGGGGAAGTACATGCACCAGATGACATAGGCATAATAGAACAACGCCACGACCGAGGTCAAAACGCCGATCATTACCAGCCACAGGTAGCCCTGCTCGATTGCCACCAGGAACACGTAATACTTGCCAACAAACCCGGCCAGCGGCGGGATGCCGGCCAGCGAGAGTAAAAAGATCGAGAGGAAGGCGGCTAAACCCGGGGAGCGCCGCGATAGCCCGGCGTAATCGGCAATCTGGTCGGAGCCGGTCTTCTGCGAAAAGGCGATCGCGCAAATAAAGGCCCCCATGTTGGCGAACAAATACACCATCACGTACATCATCATTGACGAGACGCCGCGCACGTTAGTCGCCACCACGGCGATCAGGATATAGCCGATGTGCGCAATCGAGGAATAGGCCAGCATGCGCTTGATGTTTTTCTGCACAACCGCGGTGATGTTGCCGACAATCATGGCCAGCGCCGCCAGCACGGCGATGACGGGGAGCCAGACCTCCTGGGCGTTGATCAACCCGCCGAAAAACACCCGCAGGAAAACCGCCAGCGCCGCCGCTTTCGAGGCGACCGACAAGTAGGCGGTAATCGGGGTGGGCGCGCCTTCGTACACGTCCGGGGCCCACATGTGAAAGGGCACCAGGGCCAGCTTAAACCCGAAGCCGGCCGCCAAAAGAATAACCGCGACGAACAAACCGCGAGGGAATCCGCCGGTTAAGAAATACAACTCCTGCAAGCCCTTCTTTATCGCGGCGATTTGGGTGGTCCCGGTCAGGCCGTACAGCAGAGCGATGCCGTATAACAGCACGGCGGACGAGACCGCGCCGAGAATGACGAATTTCAGCCCGGCTTCGGCTGATTTTGTGTTCCGCTTATCGTAAGCGGCAAGAACAAAAAGGGAAACGGTGGAAAGCTCGAGGGCAACGAACATCGACAACAACTCGCCCGCCGAGACCATAAACATCATGCCCACCGCGGATAACAGGATGATACCGAAATACTCGCCGCGATGCGCCGGAAGGCGCCCGACGGTACCGACCGACGAGCCGACAGCGAACATCGCCGAGACAAGAATGATTATCTTGAAGATGAGCGCGAACCCGTCGGCCAAAAACATCACCCCAAACGCCGTACCCCGGCCGATGACCAACACCAAAACCATCGTTACGGCCAGCGCGAAAAACGACCACCCGGCCAGCATTCCGGCAGACCTTTTGCCGGTGACCGCCAGGGTGAAAATCAAACAGGCGAACAGGAACAAGACGACTTCGGGAATGACTAAATTCAAATTCCCGTATATTTCCGCCAACGAGATATCCATTATCGTTCCATGGCTCACTTAACGCGCAATCAGCCGGACTAAGTTTTCAACCGTGGGCTGCATCCACATCGAGAGTATCCTCGGGTAAAAGCCGATGGCGATCATCAAAACAGCCAGCGGGGTGACGGTGAAAATTTCGCGGAAGGTCATTTCGGGCAGCTTGCCCTCCCATTTCGTGTTGAATTCACCCAAGAATATCCGCTGCACCATACGCAGAAAGTACGCCGCGGTCAGGAGCACGCCAAAGATGCCCAATCCGGTCAGCCAGGTAAAAGTGGGGAACGAGCCGATAAAGACCATGAACTCCGAGATAAATCCCGACAACCCCGGCAAACCCAAAGAGCCCAGCACAAAAAGCACCATCACCCCGGAATAAACCGGCAATTTCAACCACAGGCCGCCGAACGCGTCGATCTGCCGGGTGTGCGCGCGATCGTATAAAACGCCGACCAACAAGAAAAGCGCCCCGGTGATCAGCCCGTGCGAGAACATTTGAAACAGGCAGCCCTGGATCCCCGCCACCGAGCCGACCGCCGCCATACCCAACAGGCAAAAACCCATGTGCGAAACCGAGGAATAGGCGATCAGCCTTTTCAGATCGGTCTGGGCCATGCAGACCAGCGCGCCATAGATGATCCCGATCACCCCGATGATCGCCATCGGCCAGATGAAGTAGTTCGTGCCGTAAGGGAGCATGGGGAAAGAAATCCGCAACAGGCCGTAAGTTCCCATTTTCAGCAATACGCCGGCCAGGACGACCGACACGGCAGTCGGGGCTTCCACATGTGCGTCAGGCAGCCAGGTATGAAACGGGAAGATCGGAATTTTTATCGAGAAGGCGATGAAGAAAAACACGAACACCAGAATCTGCAGCCCCTGGGGGAGATGCGGCCCGTTTTCGATCAGCTCGAGGAACGACAGGGTATGCGGCGTGGTGCTGAAATACAAAAGCAAAATCCCGACCAGCATGAAGATCGAGCCGAACAGGGTATACAGGAAAAACTTAATCGCCGCATATTCCTTGCGCGGGCCGCCCCAGACGCCGATTAGAAAATACATCGGCACCAGCATGATTTCCCAGAAAACGTAAAACAAAAAGAAATCCAAAGCGGCAAAAACGCCCATCATCCCGGTCTGCAGAAGCAGGAAAAAGGCAAAATATTCCTTGACGCGTTTTTCAATCCCGAAGGAGGCGATAATTGAAACAAACGACAAAAGCGCGGTCAAAAAGAGCATGGGCACGGAAATCCCGTCCGCACCGAGGTGATAGTTGACGTTGAGCGCGGGGATCCACGGCGCTTTCTCGACAAACTGCATTACCGCGGTGGACGGGTCATACTGCGCCAGCATGATAAATGACAAGACCAGCGGGATCGCCGAGGCCACCGTTGCCGTCGCCCGGATTAAGGACTTCTGCTCCTGCTTGAAAAACAGGATGACCACCCCGCCGAGTAGGGGAATAAATATCATCAAAGAAAGTATGCCGCTCATTGTCTGCTCCGTTTTTTATCCTGGCAATCGAGATTTTCCTACCGCAAAAACCAGATTAAGATGACACCGGCAAAAATAACCAAGGCGTAGTTCTGGAGCCGGCCGGTCTGGGCAAAGCGCAGGATGCCGCCGGCCCCCCGGACGGTGTACCCCAGTCCGTTGACCGCGCCGTCAACGATATGGTCATCAAACCAGCGTTTGGCAATTGACCACCAGATGGTCAGGGTGGCGGAGCCATTGACCGCGCCATCGACGATTCTCTGATCGAACCAGAACCAGAAATCACAGATGGCGTAGCAGGGCTGCACGATGATCGCATCGTAGATCTCATCAAAATAGTACTTATTATACAACAGTGTATACAGCGGCTTGAACCGCTCGGCGATCGCGTCAGCCGATATTGATTTCTTATAATATATCAGGTACGCCAGGCCGATCCCCGAAAGCCCGATGGAAAGCGAGATTATCATTAATAGAATACTGGGTTCGGCGTGGTGCGGGTGATGGTGGTAGACAAACGAGGAGTAACCATGTTCCAGCCAGGGAATCCCCACCCACCCGGCAAAGACAGACAGGAAGGCGAGGATGATCAATGGCACGGTCATCGACTTCGGCGACTCCTGCGCGTGGTCGAACTTCTTCCGGTCACGCGGCGTGCCGGTAAAGGTCAAAAAACACAGGCGAAACATGTAAAACGCGGTCATGAATGCCACGGCCAAAGTCAAAACCAGAAAGATGGGATGGCCGACGGTGGCGGCAACGATCTCGTCTTTGGACCAGAACCCGGAGAGGGGGAAGATGCCGGCGATGGAGAACGAGGCGATAAACATCGTGGTAGCCGTGATCCTCATTTTATTCCCCAACCCCCCCATCTCCTGTATGTCATTGGTGTGCACGGCATGGATCACCGAACCGGCGGCCAAAAAGAGAAGCGCCTTGAAAAACGCGTGGGTCAACAGATGAAACGTGCCGGCGGTGAGCGCCCCCAGGCCCAGGGCCATGATCATGTAACCGAGCTGACTCACCGTGGAATAGGCCAGGACCCGCTTGATGTCGTTTTGGACCAGGGCGATGGAGGCGGCCATAAACGACGTGGTAATCCCGATAATCGCCACGACCAACCCCGCAGTTTCCGAGGCGGCAAAAATAGTCATCGTCCGCGCAACCAGGTATACCCCCGCGGCAACCATCGTTGCCGCGTGAATCAACGCCGAGACCGGAGTGGGGCCCTCCATCGCGTCGGGCAGCCAGACGTGCAGGGGAAACTGCGCCGATTTCCCCACTGCCCCGGCGAAAACAAAGATCGCCGCCGCGGTGACCAACCCCCCGGCGAAGGCGCCCGTCTCAATCTTCGCAAAGACCTCTTGGAAGTTCAGTGTCCCACAGGCAAAGAAGATAATCAAAATACCGACGATGAACCCTAAATCGCCGGCGCGCGTCGTGATAAATGCTTTTTTCCCTGCGTCGGCGGCCGATTTCTTTTCGAACCAGAAACCGATCAAGAGGTACGACGTTAATCCGACCAGCTCCCAGAAAATGAAAATCTCGGCGAAGTTATTGGCCAGCACCAAGCCTAGCATCGAAAACGAGAAAAGCGAGATATAGGCGAAGTACCGGGAAAACAGCTTGTCCCCTTGCATATAACCGACCGAGTATATCTGCACGCAGGAAGAGACAATGGTTACCACCAACAGCATGATTGCGGTCAGCGGGTCAATTAGCAGGCCCATTTGCAGATCCCATGTGCCGAAGTCCAGCCACTTGAAGTAGAACTCGTGCGGGCCGGGGTCGCCGAGGACCTTAAACAAGATTGTTACCGAGAAGATAAAGCCCGCTACAATAGCGCCGATCGACAGGCCGGCCGACAGGGCCCGGTGGCGATGGGTGAAAAAGACGATCAGCACGAAGGCCAAAAGCGGCAGGGCGGGTATGATCCAGGCATTTTGTAACATCACATGCTCAGTTCGTTCTTACCATTTCATAAAATTGATGCGGTCAACATTGATCCCCTTGAAACTCCGGTAGATCAACAGCACAACGGCCAGCGCGACGGCGGCCTCGGCTGCGGCCACCACGATCGTGAACAGGGCGATAATCTGGCCGGTCAGCGCCGCCGGGGTCACAAAATCGGAAAATGCGACCAGGGTGATATTCACCGCGTTGAACATCAATTCGACCGACATCAAAATCGCAATTGCGTTGCGCCGGGTCAAAACGCCAAAGACCCCGATGGTGAACAGAATCCCGGAGAGCATCAGGTAATGATTAAGGCTGATTGTCGCCTCGGCCATTGGTTTTATTCCTTCTTGGCGATGACCACCGCACCGATTAAAGCCACGAGCAAAAGTACAGAGACTACTTCAAAGGGCAGCACGTACTCCGTCATCAAAAGCGTCCCGATCGCACGCGTGACCTCGGCGGGCGCGGCCGCCTGGGAAATCTTGAACGGGGTATCCCACAGCCCGTAGACTAAAAAGCCCAGGAAAAACAGGCATACGGCGAACGCGGGCCAGGCCTGTTCGTTAACGTGACGCAGCCGCACGTTGGTCAGCTGGGTGGTCAGCATGACGCCGAAAATCATCAGCATGGCCACCGCGCCCACGTAAATGAGAACCTGAATGGCGGCCAGGAAGTAAGCGTGTTGCATCACGAAGATGCCCGCCACCGAAAAAAGCGTAAACACCAGAAAGACCGCCGAATGAAACAAATTCCGCGAACTGACCACGAAGATCCCGCCGGCAATGACACAAAACGAGAGCACGTAAAAGGTCAGGTTGGTCAAGAACGCGTCAGACATATTTTTTCCCGTACGCTGCCTTGCTTCGCTAAAATCCGTTCATGCCATCAGTCAAAAATGTAAATGCCGATGCCCGTAAGCAAGATGTTCAAAAATGCCAGCGGCAACAGCACCTTCCAGGCAAATCCCATCAGCTGGTCCACCCGCAGCCGCGGGTAGGTCCAGCGAAACCACATCAGGACGAAAACAAAAAACAATGTCTTGCCCAAAAACCACAACCAGGAGGGCCCGAAGTCCGGCCCGAAGGGAGACATCCAGCCCCCGAAAAACAGGGTGACCGCGATGACCGAGGCGGTGAACATGTTGACAAACTCCGCCAAGAAGAACATGGCGAACTTCATCCCGGAATATTCGGTGACAAACCCCGCCACCAACTCGGAGTCGGCCTCCGGCAGGTCGAACGGGGTCCGGTTGCATTCGGCGGTGGCGGCGATCCAGAAAATGGCAAACCCTAAAGGCTGCCGCCACACGTACCACTTGAAGATTGTGTCCTGCTGGGTGACGATCGCGCCCAGCGACAGGGTTTGCGCGATCATGATCACCCCGAGAAGTGCCAGGGTCAGCGGCACTTCATAGGAAATGACCTGCGCCGCCGAGCGGAACCCTCCCAAGAGCGAATACTTATTATTCGAACCCCAACCGGCCATCAGAAGCCCGATGACCGTAAAGGTGGTGATGGCGATAATGTAGAGAATGCCCACACTTAAGTCCGAGACGATCAGCCCTTTGCCGAAGGGAACGGTGACATATACCATAAAAGCCGCAACAAACGTGATTACCGGCGCCCAGAAGTGAATGGGGAAATCGATGGCTTTGGGCGTGATGTCTTCTTTCTGCAAGAGCTTGAGCGCATCGGCGATCGTCTGGATAACCCCGTGCCAGCCCACGCGCATCGGGCCGAGACGATCCTGCATGTGGGCCGACACTTTCCGCTCCCACCAGACTAAAAACAGCACAATCAGCGCGACAACCCCGAAGAGCACCGCCGCGATAATCGCGTACCCGATCAACGAAATCAAATTCGGGGAAAATCCGAGGCCGGACAACAGGCCGGAGATAAGGCCCCAGATTGCATCAATGAGTCCCCGGAGTTCGAGCATCGCGGTGCCGGCAGAATCAGATTACCTAACCTAAAACCACTTCAGTACGCCCTTTTTCCAGGCGTAAAACAGGCCAAAGACTAAAATAGCAATGAAAATCAGCATCTCGACGAAGGCGAAAAACCCCAGGCTGCGGTAGACCAGCGCCCAGGGGAACAAGAAAACCACCTCGACGTCAAAGATGACAAACAGCAGGGCATAAATGTAAAAGCGGACGTTATACTGGATCTCAGCGGTGCCGAGCGGCGTTTCGCCGCATTCGTACGTTTCGAGCTTAACGGGATGAGGGGCGGAAGGCCGGATGACCTTGGCCAACCCGAAGGTGAAAAGCACGATGCCCGTGCCGACCAGCAAGAAAACGGCCACGGCTGTAAATTCAGACACCAACCACGCTCCTGCGGCAACCGACCGTCAACGCCCGATCTTACCGGGCAGTGAAATCGCGTAACTATCGTTTTCGCCGCGCAAAGTCAAGCGAATTGTGGCGGAGGCTGCCCTGGCCGGCGATCAAGCAATGTTTTTTGTCATTAGCCCCATTGTCGAAACCACACCCCGCGCTTGCTGCGCGGGGCTCAGGGGCTTCGACCTACGCGATCTATCCACCTTGAAGGGTGGGCCACCCGCCACCCATAAAGCAATGGCGGGATTGCATAATTGGCGTGATGTATCAACCCGGCAATTCCTCGCCCAAAGCCTGCTCTAACTTCTGCATGTCTTCCGGTGGGTCGACGGCGAACTCCAGCGATTTTTGGCTGCGGGGATGGGTGAAGCCCAACCGGGCGGCATGCAGGGCCGGACGGTCGATCAGGGCCAACAACCGGCGGGCGGTCTGCCGCAGTTCGGGGGCGATGCCTTTGACCTGGCTTTCGCGGCCCGAATAATCGGGATCGCCGAAGACCGGATGATTGTAGTGGGAAAGGTGCACCCGGATCTGATGGGTGCGTCCGGTCTTCAGGCGCAGCCGGAGCATGTCACAGATTTCGTAACGCTCGATAACCTTATATTCAGTAATCGCCTCGCGGCCGGTGCCGTGGTCAACTCGCATCCGCGTGGGATCCGAAATCGACCGCCCGATGGGCAGGTCCCAGGTGCCTGAAGGTTCTTTCAGGTGACCCCAGGTGAAGGCCAAGTATTCGCGAAAGACTGTTTTATCCTTCAATTGTGCGGCCAGGGCCCGGTGCGCTGGCTCGTTTTTGGCCGCGAGCAAAAGGCCGCTGGTACCCTTGTCCAGGCGATGGACGATCCCCGCCCGTTCGGGCGCGCCCGGCAGGGAGGGTTTTCGGCAGTGGTGCAAGAGGGCGTTGACCAGTGTCCCCGTTCTATTCCCCAATCCCGGGTGGCAGACCATCCCCGCGGGTTTGTTGACCACAATCAGGTCATCGTCTTCATAAACCACATCCAGCGGAATGTCTTCCGGCTCCACCGCAGTTTCTGGCGGGGGCTGAAGGGCAACTTCGACCACCTCGCCCACCCGGAGGCGGTAGTTGGCTTTAACCGGGTGACCATTGACGGTCAGGTGCCCTTCTTTAATATAGCGCGCAATCTGGGAGCGTGAATATCCATCAACTTGTGCGGCGGCAAAGACATCGACTCGTAGACCGGCGGAGTCATCATCCACCGTCAATGATCGATGATCGTTTTCGTGCACGTCCTTTTCAGCCATGTTGCCTATTTGGTGTTGTCCTCACCGGGCAAGAAACAGCAAGGCCCATCGTGTCGATTAATCATCGAGTCCTGCCGGCCAGGAGCGGGCCGACTTCTCGGGGAGCACCTTGCTGTCTGGTCTATTGGCAGAGACAGTCTCCAATTCGATAGTATTCACAGATCCAATTCAGCGGCGATGTTTTTCATTGCCTCGAGGACAACCTCGATATGCTCGGTTAGCTCCACCCCCAGCTCTTCGGCGCCCTTGATCATGTCTTCCCGCGAGACCTGGGCAGCGAAGGCCTTTGCCTTGAACTTCTTCTTGACCGAACTGGGTTTGACGGTGGCAATTTTTTTATCCGGCCGCACCAAGGCCACCGCGATAATAAAGCCGGTAAGTTCATCCACGGCGAATAGTGTCTTGGCCATCCGGGTATCACGAGGGATCCCGGTGTAATCGGCGTGCGACATCATAGTTTTAATCAGGCTTTCATCGAGCCCTTTGTCGCGTAGTATCTCCGCGCCGCGAAACGGATGGTCCTCGGCGGTCGGGTATTTCTCATAATCAAAATCGTGCAACAGCCCGACTACACCCCAGGTCTCGATATCCTCGCCGAACTTTTCGGCATACGCCCGCATGGCCGCCTCCACCGCCAGCGCATGCTTGATCAAGTTCGGGTTTTTGGTGTATTCATTCAAAAGCTCCCAGGCACTCTGGCGATCCATGACTTCCTCCGGTCAGTTTGTGTCAACGCTCAATGTAGGTAACTGCAGATGTGCCGGCCACGAAAAACAGGCATGACTATTCTTGTAGGCGGGAGATTTTGAGGGCGGGTTTCAAACCCGCCCCTACAGAGTCCTGTGCGAGAACCAGATGATATGGGGTGCCTCACGCTGCCTTGAGGATGATAATCGGTGCCTCGGGTGGGCAGCCCAACCTAAATGGGAACCAGTGCCCCACTCCGGCAGTGGTGTACAGTTGCGATTTGTCTTTGCGGTATTTCCCCCAGAGGTAACGCTCAGGCATAAAGGGCTCGAAGAAGCTATGGCCAAACAGGCCAAGCTGCCCGCCGTGGGTATGCCCGGAGAGAGTAAGCGGAATACCGACTGCGGCGGCGGCATCAAAACCCTCCGGGCGGTGGCTCATCAGGATTGTAAAGCTATTAGAGGGTGCGCCATCTATGGCAACATCGGTGGTCGCTTTGAGAAAACTGGTGTCATCTTTACCCAGCACCCGGGGATCATCCGCTCCCGCAACAGTCAAAGACTGTCCGTTGACCGAAATGACAGCATGCTTATTGACCAGAAGCGGGATCGGTCCGGCGTCAAAGATTCGCCGTACCGCCTGGATTCCACGATAGTACTCGTGATTCCCCAGGCTGGCGAAATTCCCGTAGGGCGCGTCCAACTGGGCAATCATGTCCAGCGCCTCGGGCAATATTTTCAGCCGGTCGGAAACATCGCCGGTGACCAGGATTAAATCGGGAGCGTGTCTCTCTGCGGAAACGAGAGCCTCCTCCAGATCGGCCAAACGCTGGTACATTCCCAGGTGCAAATCGGACAGATGCAGGATTTTCAGCCCGTCCAATCCCGGCGGCAGATGGGGAAAGGCCATCTCGATTACCGGCGTGCGGATCGGGCCGAATCCCCGCGCGATGCCCATTGCCCCGGTGCCCAGCGAAAGGGCGGGAAGCGCCGCCGCGGCGGCTTTTAAGAACACGCGCCGGTTTTCGTCGACCGGCCGCCCCGTGCCGGCGGTTTTTCTCTTGCGCAGCCAATCCAGAAAACGCCCGAAAAGCCCCAGGGCACCGGAAAAAGGAAGCGAGCACATCAGGGCTACTTCCAACACAAAGGCCAGCGACATCCCCGTCGCCCCCACGGCAAAAACCCAGCGGATATCACGTACCGCGCCGACCGACCAGAGGACGATACACGCCACACCGGCCAGAGGCAGGCCGATTGCTGCGTACTTAAGCGGACGCCTGTGCCACCAGTCCCGATGGAGAAAGCGCATCAGGGCGATTTCGATAAGTCCGAAGGTCAAAATGACCGCCGAGCCAAAGATAATCGGATAATAAACGCTCATCGGTCTCGTGCCGCTTTACTCGGTGCCGCGCGACGGCTGTTATTACGTGCTCGATGATGTTTTACCGGTCCGACGGTTTCCGGTTCTCCTTTTGTGGGCCGCAGATATCGCGAGGCTGCCTCACGGCCGGGCGATCCTCGGGGTTTTGGCCAGGCCCGTTTCGCGGGAATGACATGCCAATGGGTTACTAGGAATGGATCTTTATTTCTTGAAGGTTTTTCCATGTTGTTTCAGCATACCAGATATCGGCGAACTCGTGGACGGAATCTTTTTCTGTCCTGATCATTTGTTCGGCTACCGGTCGGCGCAGGAGCTGCTTGATACTCCGGAAAGCCGCACTGTCTTTTTTCGCGAAATCATCGGCGATCTGTCTTGCCTGGTCAGTCAGGTTTTCCACCGATGATACCTGATCGATCAAGCCCATATTACAATATTGATTGTATGTCTCGGTGCAGGCTGGAGTCAGGGGCGAGGGGATGACAAAGCGGTAGCCGGACAGATGAGGAGAGGCTGTGCCATAAGCTTGAGATCGCGTAGCCCGGAACCCCTGAACCTTTCGCAGAACAAAAGGCGTGGTTTCGACGCTGCCACCACACATCAAGTTAGGCAATATGGCCGTTAACGGCCATCCGTCAGCCCAAGGGCTGACCGTCACCTCG